>FWWL01005392.1_pt1 | contig 19976 bp, 20 predicted proteins | sample 2228331 | NCBI WGS metagenome assembly FWWL01 (sample SAMEA103939775, study PRJEB20133) | metagenome | reverse complement strand
AAGCTGTTAAATCTGCGGGGTTCGAAATTAGTGACCTATTGGAGCAGGATGAATGGGGCGCTCTCGTTGGCGTGAAGGCCTAAAAGCTTTTCTTCGGCGGCAACCTGTCTGTGTTCTATTGCCCTTAAGCGTCCTTATGTGTTTCGGCCGGATGCGTACCTACGGAGAATCACCCGAAACGGATTTGTCTACATACTGGTTAGTGGCAAGAGAGCTACTGCACGGCAAACGACTCTACGCAGAAGTTTGGGACATTAAACCGCCAGCCATCTATTGGACCTACGCTGCGGCCCAATTAGCTTTCTCTAGACCAGAGCTTTGCCGCTATGCGCTTTGGTGCGCAGCGAGTCTGGTCACTCTAGGCTGCGTCTACGCTCTTACCCGCTATTTGAGCCGCTCCCGCCTTGCAGGATTGACTGCTGCGCTCCTGTGGGCTGTCGTTGCCCAAGACTGTTGGCTGCAAGCCAATCAACCAAACACCGAGGTTTTCATCAACGCCTCCCTCGTAGGGGCTTTGCTTCTGCTGGTGCGAAGAGATAGTAGGCGCTCGCCTTTATTCAACGCCTTTGTAGCTGGCCTTTTGGCGGGCTGGGCGACACTCTACAAAACAGTGGTCCTCGCTGTCGCTCCTTTCTGGACTTTTGGTATATTGATGGCCAAGCGGTATGCAGATCTTGGGAGAGCCAAGGCCCACAAAGCGGCATTCTGGTTTTGGGTTGGGCTTCTCGCTGCATGGGGAATGACCATCGCTGTGTTCAAGTCGCAGGGAACCCTCGACGCACTGAGGATAACATTGCTCGATTGGGGCATGTGGTACAGCGGCAACCCGCTAGAAAACCTCGTTGTGGGGCTGCACCCTTTCCGCCTCTTTCCCGAATCGGCAAAACATATTTCGCCTGCTGCGCTTCTAGCGCTCCTGGGAATCCGTGGCCTCTATCGCCTGCGCCAAAACAGCGCATTTTCGTGGATGGTGCTGTGGGCCATTTCGTGCTACATGATCTACGCCCTGCCGGGCCGCTTCTATCCCCATTATTATCAGGTGTTCCTCCCTCTTTTTTGCGTCATGGCCGGCTTTTCTTGGTGGGGAGTCCGTCAAAGACACGGTGGGGCACCAGAAAGGCGGCGGGGGAAACAGATTGTGAGCGGTCTTGTGGCATTGCAAATCGTCATTCAAGTTCCCTTCTACTTTCGCAGTGAGGAATATTGGTCCGTGGCCAAATATGGCCCAGATTTCCTCGAGGAGCGTAATGTTGGTAAACAAGTTAGCATGCTGCTACACCCGCATGAGACCCTTTACGTCTGGGGCACAAACACCGGGATTATTGAGGCATCCCAACGGCGCCCTGCCAGTGGAGTTTTCTTTGCTATTCCGCTGTTGTGGGGGCCCATGACGGCACCCCTCACTCAGCAGGTCTTGAGAGATTTCCAGGAAGCTCCGCCTGAACTAGTCGTCATGAACGTTCAGGATATTCCCGCGCCAGCGACACATCCAGTTGTGAGGTGGTTCGCAGAGAATTGCGTCAGACACCGAATCCTGGAAACCTCCTCCGCAAAGTTCAAACTATTCTGCCGCATCAATGGAGAATTACAACGCCGCTTGGAACTCCAGCTTCAGGGAAGATAGCGCAATGGCCTCGGCTAATGATATAACCCAAAAACCTTCACTCACAGCGCCGAGCGTTTCTGTGATCATCGTTAATTACGAGACGAGTTCTTATGTCCGCCGTTGCGTGAGGTCTCTTCGGGACCAGGGGCAGGATCTCGAAATCATCGTGGTCGACAACGCGAGCCCCTCTGGCGACTGGCAAAATCTTACTGATTTGGATGTCACCTTCGTAAGAAATGAGAACAATGAAGGCTACGGACTCGGCTGCAACAAAGGGGCGGTTTACGCTCACGCGCCAAATCTCTGCATTCTCAATCCCGACACAGTCGTGCCTCCAGGGATGATGCAAAAGTGGCTTGAGAGCTTGAGCTCACTTCTTGCTAGCGGCCACAACGTTGGCCTCGTTGCTCCGTGTCTTCGCAATGAGAACGGCAATATTCAGCGGTCGACGTACAGTTTCCCAGGACCCATCAGTTACTGGCTTTACCACAGTCTTTTTGCAGGACTCGCGAAAAAGTTTCGGAAGCTGGTTCCGTTGCCGCACGTTTGGAGCGGGCAAACGAAAAGACGAGAAGTCGACTGGGTGATGGGAAGTGCACTTCTCATTCCACGTACGGCATGGAATGCGGTGGACGGCTTTTCGCCGCACTTTTTTCTCTATGCAGAGGACACCGATCTCTGCTATCGACTATGGGAACAAGGCTACGCGGTACTCCAAGATCCCAGTGTTGAGGTTATCCACACGCAAGGGAGCCCTTCTGCAAATCGCCGCGGCGAAGCCATTCGACACTACTTCTCGGGACTCGAAACCTTTGTCACCCTACACTATCCGTGCTGGAAAAGGATAACGACGCGTCTATCCATCCTGACCGATCTTAGCATCAGGCTGGCTTTGGTGGGAGCAAGTCGCGTCTTGTGGCCCAGCAACCAAAGTCTGCGAGAGCGCTCGCATGCTTATGCCACCGTTCTTCGCATGCTCGTCCGACGTTTACTCAAGTAAGCTAGTAAATTTCCGGTTTGGGGTCGCGCTCGAGCAGCATTGTCGTGGCTTCCGCAACGGCAACTCCTTCGTAGAGTACCGCATAGATCGCTGCCGTTATGGGCATTTCAACGCTTAGTTTCTGCGCCAACTTGAACGCCGATCGGCATGTGCGATAGCCTTCCACAACAGCCCCCACTTCATTGAGCGCCTCTTCTACGCTTCGCCCTCGCGCCAGGAGCTCGCCAAAAAGTCGATTCCGACTGTGACGACTCATAGCCGTGACAACAAGATCACCAAGTCCTGCCAATCCTGCAAGTGTGGCTGGTGAGGCTCCGGCAGCTAAAGCCGCCCGGCTCATCTCAGCTAATCCGCGTGTCACAAGAGCCGCTTTGGTATTATCGCCAAACCCCAGGCCATCGCAGGCTCCCGCTGCAATCGCTATCACGTTTTTCAGCGCTGCTCCGAGCTCGACGCCGAGACAATCCGTCTGAGTGTAGACGCGAAACACTCGTGTGCAGAAAAGCTCTTGCACGATCTTTGCTGTCTTTGAGTCGGATGAGGCACACACAACGCTGGTGGGAATTCCACAACAAACTTCCTCGGCATGGCTCGGCCCGGAGAGAATGGCATAGCGACTCAAGGGAGCCGAGAATTCTTCTTGGAAGATTTGTGATGGCAGGGCGAGCGTTTCTTCTTCGATTCCTTTGGCACAGTTCACAAAAATGCGCGAGCCAAGGTCGGCGAAACCGGCTCGAAGGGCCTGACACAGAGAGCGGATGGCAAAGGATGGAACGACACACACCCAAAACTCTGCATCCGCGGCGGCTTCCTCAAGGCGACTCTCCACGCACACGTCATCGTGGAGAACGAGAGCAGGCGGTTTTCCGCGGCGCCGCGTCACGCGAAGTTGTTCCAGAAAATTCCCGTCAACGTCCCACAACGAGACATTGTGTCCTTTGCGTGCGAGAAGATCAGCCAGCGTCGCTCCCCAGGCACCAGCTCCAAATACCGTCACTCTTGCCATTAGCGACTTGCCTCACCGCCTGTCGAGGGAATCCGCTCATTGTCTTGCCGCCAATCAGCTGAGTCCCAAATAGGCAGCTCCTGACCGCGCAGAATCCGGACCATGTTCGGCCAATGCTTGAGAACGACGAGAGCTGCAAGAATCTCGCCAACAAGCTGAACAGCCAACGGCTGATGGGCCCAGTACAAGAAAACTGGCAGCAGAGCCGCGCAGACAACCGAAGCAAGGGAGACATACCCCTTCCACGCAATGAGAACGAGTCCAATCACTGTGAGCAAAAAGATCTGGACGGGTGCGATTGCGAGAAAAACACCAATCGCGGTGGCGACCCCCTTCCCACCCTTGAAGCCCAAAAAGACACTGAAACAGTGTCCAAGAACTGCTGCCGCCCCGATTGAAATTTCTGCGAGACCACTCTCGCGCGTGGAAATGCCAAACAGGGACGGCAATATGGCGACGGGAAGAAGTCCTTTGAGCACATCGAGCCCGAGGACGACAGCACCCCACTTTTTGCCTAGCAGTCGCGCAACGTTCGTAGCCCCAATGTTGCCGCTGCCATGCTCGCGGACGTCAATCCCAGCCACCCAACGTGCTACCAAGAGCCCCGTCGGAATGGATCCCACCAGATAGCTGATGACCCAGCACAGTAGTAAACGCATGACACCATAAGGGGACGTTGCAACGGTCGTGTTCAAGAGAAACTATCGCTACGACCGAGGGTGCCTAGGGAGCGAGGCCGAGTAACAATAGTATTTGAAAACATGCGCATAAGGCGGCGTCTTTCTTTGAGATGTCAACCAAAGGTATCAGTGCTGCAGCTAATCACGCCGAGGGGCTTTTCGCCCAAGTGGCCATTGATGAGGCTCTTGATCGCACTCTTACCTACCGTGTGCCACAGCACCTCGCGGATAAAGTGGCCATGGGAAAACTCGTCGAAGTCCCTGTCCGTAACCAACGATGTCATGGATGTATCGTCGGCTTGGCGGCTTCGCCGGGCGATGTCCCACTCGATAAACTCCGCGACATCACGAAAATCATCACGCCAGACTTCCAAATCGACCACGAGCTTCTCGAGTTGGGGCAGTGGATAAGCAAGTATTACATCGCGCCGATTGGCCAGACTCTGGCATGCATATCATTTCTTGGGTTCAACTGGATAACAAGCCACACTCAGGCGGTTGTCCAGCTCCAGGCATCGCCGAGTTCTAGCCAGAAGCTCACACCCAAGCAGCAGCTAGTTATTGATTATCTCATTAGCAGGAAAGGCGTTGCGCCGATTGCTGAAATCCGCGAACAGCTTCGCATCTCGGAGTCTGTCATTGGTGGGCTCATCAAGAAAGGACTCGTGGAGCGAAAAGACCTCGTTCTCACCCGCCACGATGATTTCGGCTTCGATTCTCAAAGTGGCCTTTCGCAGCCACTTGTTCTCAATTCGGCGCAAGCCGAAGCTCTCGGAGCAATTGTCCAGCAGCTCGAGCTAAGCGAATATGCTACGTTTCTCCTTCACGGTGTGACGGGTAGCGGCAAGACAGAGGTGTACCTTCAAACCATAGATCAAGCGCTGGCGCTGGGTGGCACAGCAATTGTTCTTGTGCCCGAGATCGCGCTTACGCCACAGACAGTGGCACGATTCCGCACGCGATTTGGTCGACTTGTGGGAGTCTATCACTCTCGGCTCACGCTCGGCCAAAAATACGACCTTTGGCATCAGATTCGCCGCGGAGAGGTCAGGATTCTCATTGGCGCACGATCGGCAGTCTTTGCTCCACTACCAAACTTGAAAATCATCGTCGTCGATGAGGAGCATGAACAGTCGTACAAGCAAGAAACCACCCCACGCTACCATGCTCGCGACGTTGCCATCTACCGCGCACACCGATGCGGAGCCGTGGTTGTCCTCGGGAGTGCGACACCAAATGTCGAAAGTTATTATAAAGCTCTCGAAGGAAAGTTCCGCCTTTTGAGACTCCCGGAGAGAATTGACAACCGTCCCCTACCATCGATCTCGGTCATCGACCTCACGCAGCGGGTACAAGAGGAACTCGATTTAGGAATTTTCACGCATGAAGCGCATCAAAAGATGCAAGAAGCGCTAGACTCTGGTTATCAAGTTATTGTTTTTCTCAATCGTCGTGGATTTTTCAATTTTGCCCTCTGCGTGAGTTGCAAGAAGACACTGCGCTGCAGCAACTGCGATGTGGCACTCACCTATCATAAAGTCGGCGACCGACTGGTGTGCCACTACTGCGGCTTCTCGGAAAAGCGCCCGACGCACTGCCCTTATTGTGAGGAGCAAGAACTCACAATGGTGGGACTCGGAACGCAGCGGGTCGAAGAGGAGCTAGCGCGGCTTTTTCCCGACCGCCGCATTGTTCGCATTGACCTCGACACAATGGCCCAGCGTACAGCATATCTCAAGACCTGGCGCCTTCTTGAGCAGGGAGAGGTCGATATCATTGTCGGGACCCAAATGATTGCGCGCGGGATCCACCTCGAGCGCGTTGCATTAGTTGTCGTTCCCTTGGCCGACGTTTCCCTCTTCCAGCCGGATTTTCGTGCCACCGAACGCGCATTTGCGTTGCTCACCCAAGTTGCCGGACGAGCTGGACGAGGGGATGCCCCTGGCAAGGTTCTGATTCAGACTTACGTCCCGTATCATTATGCTATCCAGTTTGCGCAAAATCATGATTACGAAGGCTTTTACCAGAAGGAGATCCATATCCGCCGGGTTCTCAGGTTCCCTCCATTTCGTCGTCTCATTGGCATTTTGGGACAAGCTGATAAGTACGAAGTCGGAGAGCGACTCTTTCGTCAATTTGTGGACGAATTACAAAACGTCTCCTATTCGCGGCGCGATGAGGTCTCTGTGTTGGGGCCAACACCGGCGCCCCTTCAAAAATTACACGGCAAGTATCGATGGCGCGCGCTCATGCGTGGAGGCGATCCTTGGCTCATGCGAGAGATTGCGGTGGCTGCGATTGAACGATTTCGGTCTCACAAAGGTCATAGCCGCATTGAAATTGCCTTCGATGTGGATCCTTACGATCTGCTCTGACTTGGGAGAGATGACAGCGCCCGAAAAAACGATTGCGTCACCATACCCAAAAAATTGTAACGCGTACAGACACCCCCTGACGAAGGCGAAAAAGATGGATACGAAAATTTGGCTTTTCGAAAGGCTGAAAGCAGAAGCACGAGGTTTCGATCTCGAAGTCGTCGAGGCTTTGTCATCCTTTGATCGACCCTGGGGCGGTTTTCTGCGCTTCAGCGAGCAATGTCTTCCTGCTTTTTACGAAGCGTATTGGAAAGACGTCAATGTGCCACCCTACGATACGGGGCTCCGGCTGGACCCAAAGATCTTGCTGGTCGCACCTGGCAAGCGGTTGTCACTGCAGTTTCATCATAGGCGAAGTGAGCACTGGCGCGTACTTGATGGCCCAGTAAGAATCGAAATCGGTCAGGACAAAAACTCTCTTGAGCATATTGTGGCCAATGCGGGCGATGTCGTCCGCATTCCATCAGGAGCCTGCCATCGTCTCCAGGGATTAGAGAGTTGGGGGCGAATTGCGGAAATCTGGGAAAGCATTGATCCGGCACATCCCTCCGACGAGGACGACATTGTCCGCATCGAAGATGACTTTGGCCGAGCAAATTAGTGGCGTCGCACCAACTTCAGTAACTGGCTGCCTCCCGCAGCCCAGTGTCGGCCGGCACGTGCACCCCGCGAACGACGTGTAAGCCCGCTTCGGCAAGCGCTCGCACGTAAGCCTCGTGGGCATGATAGTGGTGCACAAATTGTTCGCGCTCGTCCAGGGCACGGGCAAGGGCATCGAGATCTTCGCCTGCTTCATGCAGGAGCAAGGCCAACCGCCGCTGAACCTCTGTCGTGTCGACCCCTCTTTGTTTCATGAGCTGGATCACCGACGGCAAATAACCGCCGGGCCCTAGCTTCACCTCAGTTGAAGTGAACGCACCGGCAACGCGCGCTGCTTCGACCTGCACATGAAGAGGAACACGGCAATTGGGGAAAACCCACGTCGCCGGATTTGGCAAGGCTAAGAGATAAAGGGCCGCAAACGTGGGAAAGAGGCCGGTGATATCAAGGCTACTCTTGCCACGCCTACGGAGATCTGAGCCCGGCGTCGGGATTGGATTCCAGATCGGAAGCCCGACAATGAGAGGATGCTCCGGCGTGATCTCATAACGATCAAACAGCACGCGCGCATGATCAACAGTGGCAATAAACTCAAAAACGACATCAGGGTTCAACCCGAGCATCGTTCCAAGAGCGACCTCAAGGCCGGCTCTGAGAGCGCGCTCCTGCGACTGATAACGAAAAAGCCAACCATCTCCCGATTCTTCCCATGACCAATCATCGCGCAAACCAAACGCCTTGGGTCCGCCGAGAACATAGGATCGGAAAACCACTGGGTCATAGGTCTCCTGCCAGACGATCATCGCGTCGGCACCGTGGACGCGTAATTCTGCATATTGCGACTCTGTCAGAGCGAGGGTGCAGAAACAGGTTTTTCCCTCAATGCCCCGACGCTCAAACAGCTTTCGGGTTTCGCGGAGAAGCTCGGGAAGCTGTTTCCGAACGGCGGCGATGTCGTCGCCAGAAACGTATTCGATGTATTGAATGCCAAAATCGAGAAGATACTCGACCTGCATAACGAGAAGGTCGGAGGGCATCCGCAGGCGTTTCATTTCGCGGTTGGAGAGCCGCCAACCACAAAACAGACAGTCTGAAGCGCAAGTGTTAGCAATTTCTATGGGAGCCATGGGCACGACAGCAGAACCGAAGAGGAGACGCCGCACACGTTCGCCTGCTTGGTGAACCAGTGGGATAATCTGCTCGCCCTGGGGAGAGGTAATCGTTCGCACAAGGCGGGCGAGATCGGCGAGCGAAAAGCGCGGCAACTCATCAAACGACAAGAGAGACTGAGCTTCACGGAAGCTCAAGGGAGTTGCCGAGGCCGCCACTGACTTCAGTGACTCTAAATTAGGAGTATAGAAGGCTCCGCTGGGTCGTGTCATGTTGTTCTAGCTACCTAATTTCCTTCCTCTATTACGGGCTACAGTTCAATCTGTCGGCTGTTCTTTCTTCTCCTTGTGAGACCCCGCAACATCACGCTATGAGTGGTTGCGATCATTGCCGCATGCGGCGGACGACAGGAAATGCAACGCGGTGGGATACGTCACCAACTCCACCGAGAATCATTGTTTCGTGCCCCACTTTCGGCTTATGTTGTGAGGCGCTGACACAAAAGTTGGTCAACTATCTGCGCTAGGCGCTCAGCAGCATGTGCATGGAATTCGCCGGCCTTACGCACTCTTTCGCGGTGATACGGAGCTTCCCTGAAAAGATTGCGCAATTCCAGACTCACGTTTTCCGGGGTGAGGTCTTTTTCTAGCAGCATTCTCCCCAAACCTGCTTTCACTAGCTCCTCTGCGTTGATACGTTGGTGATCGTAGATGGCCGTGGGCAAGGGGACATACAGAGCATAAACGCCGTTTGCGAGAAGTTCTGCAAGAGTACTAGCCCCCGCGCGAGAGATGGCAGCATCGGCACAAGCCAGCGCCAAATCCATCCGCTCGATGAACGGCAAAAGCCGTACTTTGATGTAGCGCAAGTTGAGCTGCTCGAGCTTCTCTTTCAGTTCTGTGAAGTTTCCGCTGCCCGTACTCCACAACAACTGAAGGTCCGAAAACTCATCAGAATCTAAAGCTGGCAAGGCTTCCATAAAGGCTCGGTAAAAGTTGCGAGCACCTTGGCTTCCCCCGAGCACGAGGAGTGTCCGGCGCCTGGGGTCGAGATCGAAGTCATCAAGCGCTTGCGCCCGATTGCCTCCCACGACGCCTGCGCGCAGGGGCATCCCCACGCGGACGCAGCGTCGCGCGCGCAAAAGTGAACATGTCTTCTCAAAGTTGACGGCACTGACCGTCACCCACGGTGCCAGCCACTTGTTGGTCTTTCCCGGAACCGCATTAGCTTCGTGAATGACCGTTGGCAGACCTTTCAGGATTCCGGCGAGCACGGCCGGGCCAGAAACATACCCCCCCATGCCAATGACTCCACCTATTTCTCTCTGCCTCAAAAGGCGCAGACAGCGTAGGACAATCTCTGCGCTGCGCAATAATCCAATCGCACGCGTTAGCAAACTCTGGCCAAGTTGTCGCGCCGGGAGCACCACTGGCTCGATCCCATGGCGTCTGTAGAGATCCAACTCGATGGGGCGCTCGCCGCAAACATAAACGACCTCGAGATTGTGCGCTGAAATCAGAGCTTGGCCGAGGGCGATAGCTGGCAGGATGTGCCCTCCCGTCCCTCCGGCGGCTATGAGAACATTGCGACGATTTTTAAGACTCATACTTGACGACCCCATCAGAGTTGCGGCTATATGCATGCATGATGAGACACTTCTATCTCAACATTGTGATGCTGCTTGCGGTGTGTGTGCTAAGCACAGCGTGCGCCTACAACTCGCGGACAAGGACTTTTGACTGGGCACTTGGAGAACGTCCCGTCAAGCCTCCGGCCTATCCGATTCCAGACCTTTCGCCATCAAATCGAGGTACGTCTCAGGGGGAAATTCCCCCTCCAGCGGAGTGGTAGAACACCAAGTCAGCAGGAACAGCTCTGCTCTGCTACACCCGCCCGTTAGTACCTTGAGCGCTAGCCTCTTGTGCCCCGTCCAAGTCAGGAGCAACCACGCGCACCAGGCACCGACGCCCTAAATCAGTGAGGGCCTGACTGACGTTGGCCGCGATCTGAGCAGCCTCTCTCTCGTTAGCAATCGCCAGGATGGTGGGCCCTGAGCCACTGAGGCAAACAGCTGCTGCGCCCGCTTGAAGAGCTTCCGCCTCCACAATATCGTACTCCGGAATAAGTTTACGCCTGTGGGGCTGGTGAAGCCGGTCCTCCATGAAAATATCGAGCCCCACGAGTTCTCCTGAACAGAGTTTGTCAATCACGAAAGGAATGCGGGAAAGATTGAAGACCGCGTCCGCGGTCGAGACGCGACGAGGCAAAACCTTGCGTGCTTGGGCTGTCGAAAGAGGATAGTCGGGAACCACCAAGATACACCGGATGCTTGGCGCTGGGTAGTACTTTCTCACAAAAACATCGCTGCCATGGACAAGCGACGCTGTCAGCCCTCCGAAATAGCAGGCGACAATGTTGTCAGGATGCCCTTCCATGGCGATCATTTCGGCCACAAGTTGTTCGGGGGCAACCGCATGATTGAGGAAAATATTGGCTGCAAGCATCCCCCCAACAATGGCCGATGCACTGCTGCCGAGCCCTCGAGCGATTGGAGGCTCAATGACAAGGCGTAGGCGCAGGGGCGGGATCGCCGCCCCTGCTAATTCAAAAACACGTTTGATCGCGCGAAATGTGAGATTGTCTTCGGTTTGAGGCAGATCTTCAGAAGCTCCCGCCCCTTCTATCAAAATGCTTGTTGTTTCATCCGCGGGTTCCTGGAGTTCGACGATGTTGTACCACTGCAGCGCCAACCCCAGACAATCAAAGCCTGGACCGAGATTTGCCGTCGTCGCAGGGACGCGAACACAGACAATGCGGGCAATTGAACTCATCGGAATAGCGTGCTCACACTCTCATTGGTATGAATGCGGTGAATCGCATCAGCCAACATCGGGGCAAGGCTCACAACCGTTAACTTATCGAGGCCGTCACGGTGGGGAATCGTATCCGTAACGATGACCTCTTCGATGCATGATGCGGCAAGCCTTTCTTTTGCAGGGCCACTCAAGACAGCATGTGTGCAGCAAGCATAGATTTTCCCCGCTCCTCGCTGACGAAGAGCTTCGGCCGCTCCAACAAGAGTTCCAGCGGTATCGATGATGTCATCGAAAATGAAGACGTCCTTGTCCACAACCTCACCGATAATGTTCATGACTTCGGCAACGTTAGGTGCTGGGCGACGCTTGTCAATAATCACCAAAGGCGCATCAAGTCGGCTCGCATAAGCGCGCGCCCGCTTCACATTGCCGACATCAGGCGACACCACAATGAAGTCCGAAAAACCTCGCTTTTGTATGTAATCAACTAGCACGGGGGCTGCGTAGAGATGGTCAACCGGGATGTCAAAAAATCCCTGAATCTGAGCCGAATGGAGGTCCACTGCGACGACTCGTGTGGCACCCGCGGCCGTGAGAAGGTTGGCCACAAGTCGGGCTGATAGAGCCACACGTCCTTCGTCTTTGCGATCTTGACGGGCGTAGCCGTAATAGGGAATGATTGCGTTGATCTCTCTGGCTGAGGCCCGCTTCAGCGCGTCAAGAATAAGGAAGAGCTCCATGAGGTGCTCGTTGACAGGCGTGTAACAGGATTGCACAACATAACAGTTGGCGCCCCGGACACTCTGATTGATTTTGACGCGGAGTTCGCCGTCACTAAAGCGCCTTATGTCAATCTGCCCAGGCTCAACACCCAAATGTTGGCAAATCGCGGCGGTCAGATCGAGACTCGCTGATCCGGAAAAGACCATGGGAGGCACACCGTGCTCGTCGAGCAGTCGCCCCTGAATTGTACTCACGATTCTCAAACTCCTCCATAAATGTGTCTTCTGAAAGGACTTCAGCCTTGAGCGATTGCAGCCTCTCTCCTGCCCTGCAACAATTTTCCGTCGGCATAGGGGTGCTAGTTAGATTGCAGGACGTAACTCACGCGATAGATCGGCTTGCCCTCCTGAACGAAACGCCTCTCAAAACCGGTCAGGCAGCTCAGTAATTGCTCCTGTGGCTCGATAACCGTAAAAAGCTGACTGTTTTCGAAAAGCTCCCGCATGGTGATAAAATAACTCTCAACGTCGGTGCGCAGATGGATACCGCCGCCTGGGACTAGAAGCTGGGCTAGCAATTCAGGAGCCCCCTCTTTGAAGAGACGGCGTTTTGCGTGTCGTTTCTTCGGCCATGGATCGGGGAAGTAGCAGTGGATAGCCTGAAAGCGATGTCGTGGAAGATAGCGTTCGATAAGATAAATCGCTTCGCCATGAAGAATGCGCACGTTAGCTAGGCCCGCGCGTGCCGCTTTCGAAGCGGCTTTGCGCGCGATAACAAGTCTGCGCTCTAGACCAATGAAATTCACGGTGGGTTTCAGTGGCGCATACGCCAGGAGAAAGTCGCCACGTCCGCAGCCGATTTCCAGCTCAAGCGGCTGCTGGCGGGGGAAAATGTTGTCAATTTTACCGATGGATTCCAGATCAGCATACGTAAGGGGTTCGTAGCACACTGTCTCTTTGGAATCCGGCCCACTCATGAGCACGCCTCCAAAAGCACCAGAGCTTCTTGCGGCAGGTTAGTTTTTTCTATGGAGAGTTGCGGCGAAGCTGAGCGTAAAAGCTTCGCAACCATGGCCACAGCCAGTTTCACGCCGAGATTCTTCTCAACGTTGGTGCGTGGCTCAACGCGAACCGTAACTTGCTCCGGCTTCGAGTCGACCCGCACGTAAAAATTATGCGTCACACCGCGACAAACGACGGTCGCCTCGACCAGAACCACTCGTTTCCAGCTGTCCAGGAAGCAGCTTGTCAGTTTCGTGAGCCAATCACCTTCGCGATGAACCGCTGGCTCAAAACTTTCCCAAATCGGCTCTAGTTCGGCATGCCCAGTGAACACGACATGAGGCATATTGGTCCCTCCTAAGCCAACCCTTTCAAGATTACGCCTTGTCGATCCGGCTCGATGATACTTGAAGGAGACGTTTTGATTCCTTCAGATCAGTCAACGCGATGCGAATTATTGCTGGGGAAAAAAAAGGCTTCATTCTCAAAGCGCCGCGCGGCCTGGCTACGCGGCCGACATTGGGACATATTCGCGAATCACTGTTCAACATTCTTCGCCATGAGGTTCCAGGAGCTATCGTTGTCGATCTTTATGCAGGAGCTGGGACACTCGGGCTAGAAGCCCTCAGTCAAGGAGCGAAAGAATGTTATTTTGTGGAGAGATCCCCCCAAGCTCTTGAGGCTCTGCGCCATAACATCGCCAAGGTTGGCTACGAAGAGAAAAGCAAGGTCATCAAGGCCAGCGTTGAGCGATGGCTCGAAATGCAAAAAACGACAGGATGGCCCCGATTTTCGCTGGCGTTTTCCGATCCTCCTTACGATTCGGGGGCTGGGCTGCAGTCGTTAGACCTCATTGCGCATCATCTCCCACTGGAACTGAGCGCAACGGTTGTCATTCAGGCGTCGCCTCGTGAAGAGCTTCCAGAAACATCCGGCAGACTGCGAAGATACAGAACCCAGCGTTATGGTGAGACGGTGCTGCACTTTTACGTTTGTACGAGCTTGGAGTAGCCATTGAGATGCTTCGTTTAAATCTTCCCAACAAATTAACAATGTTACGCATTATTTTGATTCCTTTCTTTGTGGCTCTACTTCAAGCCGATAAGTTCACCACATCCCCAGGAACGCTGGTTATTGCGCGTCTGGGTGCTTTGGCTGTTTTTATCATTGCTGCACTCACGGACATGGTTGACGGCTACCTTGCCCGTAAATTTGGGCTCGTCACGAATTTCGGGAAGCTTATGGACCCCCTCGCCGACAAGCTCCTCACCATGTCCGCCTTTGTTGTTTTTGTGGAACTCCCCCTTCAAGGACGCCCGTTATTCCCGGCATGGGCCATCATTGTGATTTTGGCGCGGGAGTTCCTTGTCACGGGGTTGCGCATGCTTGCTTTGGAGCGCGGTCGGGTGATTCAGGCCGATCACCTCGGGAAACATAAGACGATTTCTCAACTGGTGGGAATGAGCTTGATCCTGGCTGGAATCTGCACTCGAGACGCACTTTGCTATCTCGCCTCTCCCCTATTAGGAATGTGTGACCGTTTGCTGGGCATTTTGATCCCTATCACCCTCGCTGTGATGGTCGCCCTAACCGTTCTTTCCGGACTTCAATACTTATGGCGCAACCGCGATCTCCTCACGGAGCAATAATCGATGGATACTCTGCTGCCCGACTCCGACGCAATCGCGTGGATTGAAGTGAACTTAGGTGCCATCCGGCACAATTTCCGCATTCTCCGGGCAAGGGCTCGCGCGCACGTTCAGACTTTTGGTGTTATCAAAGCTGATGCTTACGGGCACGGCGCCTTAGAGGTTGCGAAAGTGCTCATTGAAGAAGGCGTTGATGCCCTCTGCGTAGCGCGTTTGGAGGAAGCAGTGGAACTGCGGCGAGGTGGCATCACCCATCGGCTTCTTGTGTTTGCGCCTCCCCTCGATCAGCAAGCCGACTCCCTTCTCAACCTCGATGCCGAAGCCGTTGTCTGCGCACGGGAGCATGTGGATGCCCTTGTCTCGGCTTCCCGACGGTTGGCCAGACCATGCAAGGTCCATGTTAAAGTTGATGTGGGAATGGGACGCCTTGGTGTGCGTCCTCAGGATGCCGCCGAATTCATCCGCTCTGTTAAGAGATTCTCCGAAATTCAGATTAGCGGCGTGATGAGTCATCTCCCGTGCGCCGACATGCCCGAGGCGAGAGAGCTCACTCTTAAACAAATCCGGACGTTTGTTGACATCAAGAAAACGCTCCAGGAAGCCCAGCTCGGCAACTTTACCTACCACATGGCAAACTCAGCAGCTCTTCTTGACTATCCTGAAGCTCACTTCGACGCAGTGCGCCCCGGGATAAGTCTTTATGGGCAATACCCCAGCCTCGAGATCGGCTACAAGCCAGACCTTCGGCCTGCGATGAGCATGAAGAGCCGCATTGTTTACCTAAAGGATGTCCCAACGGGAGTTGGTTTGAGTTACGGACATACCTTTACCACTGTGCGACCGTCACGCATAGCAACGGTGGCACTTGGCTACGCTGACGGCTATCCCCGCCACGCAAGCAACCGCACGACAATGGCTGTACGGGGTCGTTTAGCTCCGCAAGTTGGCAGAGTCTGTATGGACCTGTGTTTGCTTGATGTGACTGACATTCCCAATGTCAGAATTGGCGATGTTGTTTTAGCATTTGGACAACATGACAGCGTTACACTTCGTGCCGAAGAAGTGGCAGCGCAAATCGGCACTATTGGCTACGAGCTGACCACGCGCTACGGCAGGCGCCTGCCCCGCTTTTTCGTCAACTCCTAGCAGAAGCAAGGTTCATTTGGCGACGAGACGGTGACGGTTGAGTTCTATACGCTTCCTGCCAATTCCTTGAACCTTGTTGAGTTCATCCACGCTATGGAAGCGCCCGTGACGATTGCGATATTCGACTATGCGACGGGCCAAGACCTCTCCAATCTGCTCGAGTTGCGCCAACTGCTCAGCAGAGGCTGAGTTGATATCCAGCACTGGAGGGTCTCTGCGCGGAGAGCCGCCCTCCTGAAGTGACAAAGGAGACACACGGGTCGCCTCCTGGCCAGCACTGGGAGTGAAACCAATGACCGGCACCTGATTAGCTGCAGCAGTTGTCTCGCGACCATCCTCCCCGACGGTGACATAGCCTTCTAACCCTCGCAACGTGGCTTTACCAATGCCATGCACCCGTGCTAAATCGCTCACTTCTCGAAAAGGGCCATGGCTTTCGCGGTAGGCGACAATCGCAGCAGCCCGCACAGCCCCAATTCCTGGCAGACTCTGCAACTCTTGCTCCGAGGCAGTGTTGATATCTAGGAGCCTATCCCGCATGGCAGGTTCTTTGCTGATACGGTTCGCCCCAACGCCACGCTTTGAGAAGAGAGCAGAATGGTTGCTGGTGACCTGCGACCGCGCGACAAAGACTTCGGTTTTTCGCCTACCATCCAAATAGGGCAGGACTAGCGAACCGAGCGCCAGCATAACGAGGAGAAAAACAAAAAGCTTTTTCTCATCCTTCGTGAAGCTCGACCACATCCTTCGCACCTCCTCGGAGGTGATTGTTCGACCGAGAAAAACAAAAGATCTTATTTCGCAGCTAGGCTTTCAGCAAGTTTCACCAAAGTGCGAACGCCAAAGCCCGTAGCACCAGGCGAATAGTAACGCCATGCCTTATCCGTAAAAAACGGACCGGCGATGTCAAGATGCGCCCACGGGACACTCTCTGGCACAAACTCCTGAAGGAAAAGCCCCGCCAAGATCGCCCCTGCATTCGGAGAATTTGCCACGTGTTCAAGATCGGCGATATCGCTTGTCAGTTGGCGACGGTATTCTGCGACGAGCGGCAGCTGCCAAAAACTTTCACCGACCTCTTGCCCCGCACCGATGACGGTATCAACAAACGACTGATCGTTTCCCATAATTCCCGCCACCGCTGTTCCTAATGCTCCAACGCAGGCGCCGGTAAGAGTTGCAACATCGACAATGCGTCGGCTGCCCTTCTCCCCCGCCAGAACGAGAGCATCTGCTAAGAGAAGACGCCCTTCGGCATCCGTATTTGTGACATGGATCGTTTTGCCGTTTTTGGCCCGAATGACATCCCCCGGCAGGTAACTTTCCGGCCCAACGAGATTCTTTGCGCATGGGATAAGCCCAACCACAGAGACTGGAATCTCAAGGGCAGCGATTGCCATCATAGCGGCTATGACAGCAGCGCCTCCAGCCATATCGCCTTTCATCTGCCACATCTTTTGTGGCTGCTTGATGCAGTATCCACCTGAATCAAAGGTCACAGCCTTCCCAACGAGCGCCAGCTCGAAGTGGTCTCGCTTTTGCTTTTTTGTTTTCAACATAATTAGGCATGGTGGCTCATCGGCTCCGCGCCCAACAGCAAGGATTCCGTTGAGACCATGCTTCTTCAGCTGCTGAGCGCCCCACACTTCAACGTCCAGCTCGAAAGACCTCCCCCATTTGACAGCGACAGACGCCATGGCTTTCGGGCCTAGCTCGCTTGGTGGTAAATTAACAAGATGACGCGCACGGTTCTGAGCGCCTATGACGACCTCTGATTTTTTCACTGACTGCGAGCAGGATTGGGCCGAAGCATGTGGGCAGATCACATCTACTTTAAGTGGAAGGCGGCGAGAAGACTTGCGGTACTCATCGAAGGAATAGTCTCCAAGCCAGGCTCCTTCAGCAAGCAGCACGCAAACGCCCTCGTCGGCTAATCCGTGCGTGAGAAAAACGAGCTTCTGCACCTCGAGCTTACGAGCTTCTGCAAGGGCATTGGCCCCAATGACCCGCAATGCCTCATTTCGAGAAATGTGACCAACCCGACCCGCCAAAAAAACCGCCAGATGCTGAATACCCCCATTGTTCCCAAGCAAAGGGAAGACATTCGGAGCAGACCGCCGCTCGGCGATGTGTGCGATTTTATGGAGTATATCAGCGGAGAAACCAGCCTCGCTCAAGGTGATCAGAAGCTGCTTGTTCCGCAGATCGGCAGCAGTTTGAAGAACGACGGTCACTAACGAATTCTGCTTGGAGAGACTGATCTTCTGTCTTAGGGAGATGTCGAGTTTTCTCATGCGTTCACACTCCATTTCACTCAACCCTAACTTTCACGGGAGTTCTTGCAAAGCTTTTAGGCTTTCCCCTTGGTATGAGGGCGCGTGAAAATGAGAAAGAAGACACGCGCCCAAGTGGGAGAATCGAAAAAATGTCGATGGTTGCGCGTTTCATGCCTGGCCTTGCTCGCCCTCGTGGCGACGTCTTACGTACAAATCTCCTTTGGGAGCTCACCCGCATTGTCTTTATTGCGTATTTTAAAGTTTTCCACTTTTTACGCTATCGGGGGCAAAACAACCTGCCCGATTCTGGACCGGCAATCATTGCTCCTAATCATGTGTCGTATTATGACGCCTGCGTCATTCCGGCAGGTATCCCTTACCGGATGCGCTTCATGGCCATGGAACCACTTTTCCGTGTTCCCATCTTGGGATGGTGGATTACCCTCTATGGTGCATTTCCCGTGAAACTCAAGAGCCCCGATAAAAGCGCTATCTCAGAAACACTTAAGGTCTTGAAGAACAATGAAGTCGTCATGATTTTTCCGGAAGGGGGACGAAGCCCGACAGGTCAGCTTAGTCCCTTCGAACAGGGGGCTGCACGGCTTGCGCTTGCGACAGGGGCAACAATTGTGCCCGTCTCTATTATAGGGGCGTACGAAGCGTGGCCGAAGCACCATCTCATGCCCCGATGGTTTTGCCCTATTGTCGTGACATACCACCAACCTTTCAGAGTTCCTAAACTTGAAGATCGCTCACAGATCAAACAGGCGCTCGATGACGTCAACGCAAGGATCGCTGCACCAATACAGCGACGGCTGGCTGCTTGGGAGAGGCTCAAGGTTTTGCGACGCCGTCCCTCATGGCGAAGCTACTGGCGCCGCCGCAAGTAGGTCATGCTCTCGGCGAGCAAGAGCAGCCCAAAACCCAAGAATGCCGCCATGATGAGGGTGAGGCGCGAATCAAGCTTTTGAAGAACGTAAGCAATCACCCCTACGTATGCAGTGAGGTAGTACAGAATAAGCACCGTCCAGCGTTCAGAGAATCCCAAATCAAGGAAACGATGGTGTAGGTGACTGCGATCTCCGCGAAAAGGATGCTCGCCCCTTAGGAGCCTTCGACCAAAAGCGAAGAACGTTTCGAAGAGAGGCAGGAAGACCGCCACGATAGGCACCGTCAATGTGAGGAGAGCGGGGGTTTTTGAGCTGGACATAAGTGTGACTGAAGCGAGGAGGAACCCCAAGAGAAGACTCCCTGCATCTCCCATAAATATGCTGGCGGGGTGGAAATTGAACGGTAGAAACCCAAGGCAGGCTGCGGTCATCAGAAATGCGAGCGTCCCAGCGACTGGCTGATCAAGATCGTAGGCGATGAATCCCAAGGTAATTCCCGAAATTGCCACGATCCCGGCTGCTAGGCCATCAACCCCATCAATCATGTTGATCCCGTTCATGAGGAGCGCGTACCACAAGACGGTTCCAAAGAAACTCACTAGCCCTAGAATGTTCACCTCTGAACCCAATGGGTTACTGATGCGTTCAATACGAAAACCGTAGAAATACATGAGCGCACCGATGCCGAGTTGTCCTAAGAGCTTGGCCCATGGGCGCAAATCCATGACGTCGTCTAAAGCGCCCAAGGCTGTGCTTGCCGTCGCACCAATGAGAATTGCCCGCCCCGCTTCGAGCCAAAAGAGCGAGTTCTTATCCTGGAGCGCATACGTGATCACGCCCACCACAAAGCCTAGATAAAGAGCGAGTCCACCTTCGTAAGGAATCGGTTTCTTGTGTTTCTTACGATCTAATGTCGGAAGATCGAGGACGCCGAGCTTGCGCATGATTGGGCGAAGAATCCACGTCGCTAAAAAGCTAACGAGGGCGCTCACGGCGCAACCGCGCAGCTCAAGACTTTCTAACAGAGAGATGCCCATAGCCAGACTCTACATTTGTGTTGGGTCCGCCGAGAAATCAAATGCGTTTCGTTCCAGTAGC
>FWWL01005406.1_pt1 | contig 19987 bp, 20 predicted proteins | sample 2228331 | NCBI WGS metagenome assembly FWWL01 (sample SAMEA103939775, study PRJEB20133) | metagenome | reverse complement strand
CCTCACCCAAAATCAAAATTTCCTCAGATGCAATCCCCCTTACTCCTCTTGAATGCAGCCAAGGTATAATCCGCATCATTAAACAAACGAACAATATAAAAAGAATTGATAAAAAGAAACTTATTCAGGTGCTGTCAAAAGCGGTCTTTCTGGAATACAAATAATAAGTTGCTCATCGCATAATAAGTTGCTCCCCGCCCCCCATCACATCATCTCCCTATTACACAAAAGAACACCAAATCGTAATATAATCATACGGTATATGTAAACTGTATATGTAAACTATACAATGTATAATTCACTTAATTAAATTAAAAAATCAATTTATCTTCGCTTTTATTTTTTCTTCTTCTATTATCTTATTACTTACCTATACTTACTTAGAGAAACATGAAAAAGAATTTTGGAGAAGCACACGAAAGTTTACAACAGATAGAGGCTTTTATTCAAAAGAAGAATATGGGAGAGAAGCAGGGATAAGCGAGCTTGTGATACCAAAAGTCGGAAAGAAGAACAAAGAGAGAAGGGAATTGGAAAGAAGGCCTCGGTATAGAGGGTTGAAAAGGTTCAGGAATGGGATAGAAGGGAACATATCAGTTATGAAAAGGAGGTTTGGACTGAAGAGGACAATGATGGTAGGGGAAAAAGGTGTGAAGATATGGGTAGGATTAGTAATATTTGCATATACAATATATAAAGTATGCAAGAATTGAAGAAGAAGGAGAATGAAATAGAGAGAAAAAAGAAAGGATAGAAAAAAAAAAAATGGGAAGAGAAAAGAGAAAAAAGAAAGAAAGTTAGGAAGTCTAAAAAATGATTTTTTCAGGAGTTACTAATTATATCTAACTAATTATATACTACCATAATTTATTTTTCTTCCATTTTTTCCTTCTGTTATTTTCTAATTTTCTATTTTTTATTTTTTGTTTTTCTCTTCCTTAATTCTCTTACTTTATTTTTTATAAAATTTACCTTATCTAAAATATTTTGTTTGATATGGACATCAGGGGTAAGAGGTTTTTAGTAATTGGAGGAGCTGGGTTCATTGGTTCCTACACTGTAGACTTGCTTACAAAAGAAGACGTCAAAGAAATAATAATTTACGATAATTTTTCTCGAGGCAGGATTGAGAATCTCAGCGAAGCTCTGAGGGATCCAAGAGTGAAAATATTTGAGGCTGGAGGGGACATTTTGCACACTGATATTTTGGATACTGCTATGAAGGGAATTGACGGAGTTTTCCACTTCGCGGCACTTTGGTTATTGCAGTGTCAGGAGTTTCCCCGCTCAGCCTTCGAAGTTAACGTGCTTGGAACTTTCAACGTAATGGATGCATGTGTGAAAAACAATGTGAAAAGACTCATCTTTTCCTCTTCCGCATCCGTTTATGGGGATGCAGTGGAAGAACCCATGACAGAAAATCATCCCTACAACAATAAGAATTTCTATGGAGCTACCAAAATATGCGGTGAAGTTATGTTAAGAGCATACCACTACCGCTACGGACTGAATTATGTAGGACTGAGATATATGAATGTTTATGGACCGAGACAGGACTACAAGGGAGCTTACGTTTCTGTTATAATGAAGATGTTGGATGCGATAGATAGAGGGGAAAGTCCAACTATATATGGGGATGGTTCTGAAGCTTATGACTTCGTATATGTTGAAGACTGTGCTAAGGCAAATATACTTGCAATGAAGGCGGAAACCACCAATAAATTCTACAATATCGGAAGCGGAAAGCGCACAACATTAAAAGAGCTCGCACAGCTTCTCCTTGAACTTACAGGTTGTGACAAACCAATAAAATATTTACCACGTGAGGATAACACCATAGTTAGAAATAGGGTTGCATCCACAGAACTCGCATTCAAAGAATTAAATTTTTCAGCTCAGGTTGATCTGGGGGAAGGGTTAAAGAGACTGATCGAATGGAGAGCTAAACATAAAGCAGAAGTTGAAGCAAGAAGGAGATCCGCTGGAATTTATATGTGATGAAGAGAATTCAGATAGCATCCCCTGCAATAGGGGAAGAAGAGTGGTTGGCCGTTAAGGATCCCTTGCTTTCTGGATGGCTCACACAGGGAACTTATGTCGCAAAATTCGAAAGAGAATTTGCAAAACGGCATGGTGTCAAGCACGCAATTGCCTCCACAAGCTGCACAACCGCTCTGCACCTTATTCTCTCCGCACTTGAAATAGGACCAGGAGATGAGGTTATAGTCCCGGCTTTCACATGGGTTTCGACCGCTAATGTTGTTTTGTATTGCGGTGCAACTCCAGTATTTGCAGATGTTGACAGAAGAACATACAATATCGATGTTAGAGACTTAGAAAGGAGATTGAGTAAAAGAACCAAAGCTATTATAGCAGTTCATCTTTTTGGACTTTGTGCAGACATAGATACAATCAAAAAATTAGCCCCCGATATTCCTATAATTGAGGATGCAGCGTGTGCGGTAGGTAGTGAATATAAGGGAAAGACAGCAGGTAGTTTAGGAATTGCAGGTGCTTTTTCATTCCACCCAAGAAAAATTATAACTACAGGAGAAGGTGGTATGGTAACCACAGATAATGACGAATTAGCAGAAAGAATAAGAATCCTTCGTAATCATGGTGCAAGCATTTCAGAGGAGGAGAGACACCAAGGGCCACAACCATATTTGCTCCCAGAATTTAATTTTCTTGGTTATAATTACAGGATGACAGACATACAAGGAGCTATTGGTCTTGTTCAATTGTCAAAACTTGATACGCTTATTGAGGAAAGGAGAAAATGGGCTGATTTTTACTTACAAGAGCTCAGGAGTCTTGAATGGTTGATATTACCGGAGGTGCCTAACTACGCAAAACATAGTTGGCAAGCTTTTGTGTGCTACGTGGATGAAAATAAATCGCCAATGAAAAGAAATGATATCATGAAGCATCTTTTTGAAAAGGGTATCAATACCAGACCGGGAACACATGCGGTTCATATGCTTAATTATTATAGAAAAAGGTTTAACTTAGAACCTGATGATTATCCCGGTGCAAGGGATTGTTATAAATATACGATATCTTTACCTTTACATAACAGAATGACGGAAGATGATTATAAATATATTGTGAAAATCTTAAAAGAATTCTTAAAAGAATTGAAGTAATATGTGTGGCATTGTTGGAATATTCAATTTAGATGGTAAACCTGTATCTCCTGTTATTCTAAAAAGAATGACCGATGCTATCGCTCATAGGGGGCCGGATAGTGAGGGATTTTATATAGATAGCTTTGTGGGCTTGGGACATAGAAGGCTTGCTATAATTGACCTCAGCCCATTAGGGCATCAGCCTATGATGACAAGTTGTGGACAATATATAATTACTTATAACGGTGAACTATATAATTTCAGAGAGCTAAAAATAGAACTTCAAAGCTTAGGATATGAGTTTCGCTCAAAGTCTGATACTGAGGTTTTATTAAATGCCTATAAACACTGGAAAGAGAAATGCTTAGATAAATTCAACGGACATTTTGCATTCGCAATATGGGATAAAAATAATCAATCCCTGTTTTTAGCGGTGGATAGGTTCGGCACTAAACCTATCTACTACTGTTTTGTCGATAATACGTTTATATTTGCGTCTGAGCAAAAGGCAATACTACAATTTCCTGAACTTAAAAGAGAATTAGACTTAGAGGCGGTGTACGAATACTTTACCTTTCAAAATATATTTACTGACAAAACTTTTTTCAAGGGTGTAAAACTATTCCCAGCAGGACATTATGCGTATGTTCAATTAGCCAATAGAGATATAAAACTTTATAGATACTGGAGATGGCATTTTTCAGAACCGAAGAACCCAAAACCAAAGGAAGAATATGTTGAGGAGCTTGATTTTCTTTTCAAACAGGCGGTAAACCGTCAACTTATCAGTGATGTAGAAATAGGAGCCTATCTGAGCGGAGGAATGGATACTGGTTCTATCGTTGCTATCGCCTCAAAACAATTAAACTATATTAAAACCTTCACGTGTGGCTTTGATTTACATTCGGCATCAGGATTGGAGCTCGCTTTTGATGAAAGGGAAAAAGCTGAACTAATGTCTTATCTGTTCAAAACAGAACACTATGAGATGGTGATAAAAGCGGGAGACATGGAAAGAGCTCTACCTAAAGTCGTATGGCACACCGAAGAGCCCAGGGTTGGACAGAGCTACCCAAATTATTACGCAGCCCAGATTGCCTCTAAATTTGTGAAAGTTGTGTTATCAGGCACAGGTGGCGATGAACTATTTGGAGGATATCCGTGGAGATACTACAGACCCCCTGAACCAATTAATGATTTTGAACGATATATTGATAATTACTACCTATATTGGCAGAGACTTATACCAAACTCTGTTCTACAAAAACTTTTCCAACCTGTCTGGGAAGAAGTAAAACATGTCTGGACACGTGACATATTTAAAAGCATTTTCCTTGAAGATGAAAAAAAGCTTGAAAGACCAGAGGATTATATAAATAATTCGTTGACCTTTGAGGCAAGAACTTTTCTACGAGGGCTACTTTTGGTTGAGGATAAACTAAGCATGGCACACGGATTAGAATCTCGTATGCCTTTTCTTGACAATGATTTAGTGGAATTCGCAATGATATGTCCCGTTAAATTTAAACTTAACAATTTATTATCACTGAATATTTTTCGCATTGATGAAAACGAACCGTTTAAACTAAAAAAATATTATGAAAGGACAAAAGATGGGAAGCGAATCCTTCGAGAGGTTATGCGAAGATATATTCCAGAAGAAATAGTTGAAGGAGAAAAACAAGGTTTTTCAGCACCTGATGCGAGTTGGTTTAAAGGTGATAGCATTGAGTATGTAAAAAGAGAATTACTGAATAAGAGCGCTCGAATCTACCAATACATGAATTTTAGCGTAGCCAAAGATTTGATAAATGAACATTTGGAGGGGAAGCAGAATAGAAGATTACTTTTATGGTCTTTACTTTGCTTTGAATGGTTCTTGAGAGAGTATTTGTAAGAAGAAAAAAACCATGAGCTTTACTATAGAGGTATTAACAAATATCGATGAAGAATGGTATTATCTTTATCTTAAGAAAAACCCACATAGTTTAATTTATGTAACGCCACGCTTTATGAGGTTAATATCGCATCATTTAGATGCGAATCCTGAATGGTTAGTTGCAAAAAGGGATGACAAAATTTTGGGGATTTTACCTTTCATGGTAAAAAATGGGGATTTAGGTCCCGTTCTGAATTCGCTACCATATTATGGGAGCAATGGTGGGGTTATCCAAGTTGAAAAGAACGATGAAGTCAAAAAATGCTTAATATCAGAATTTTACAATTTAGCTGAAGATATGAAGGCACTGAGTGCAACTATTATTACAAATCCTTTAGAGATGGATTTTGAAATTTATGAATCTGTTACATCTGAATTTAGAAATTTTACAGACAAAAGAATTGGACAGTTTACCTTTTTCCCAAATCAAATTCAGAAAGATGATTTAATTAAATTATTTGATGATCCTAGACCAAGAAATATCAGAAAAGCATTAAAATTAGGAGTGGTAGTTAAAGAAGATAAAAGTGACTCCGCACTTGATTTTATTTATACCATACACTTTGAAAATATAAGCTCAATTGGGGGAGTACCAAAGGAAAAAAGTTTTTTTGAATTAATACCAAAGTTTATGAAAGATGACGAATGGACAATTTATCTTGCTGTTCTTGATGGCGAGCCTATAGCAGGCCTTCTTCTTTTTTATTTTAACCTAACTGCTGAGTACTATACTCCAGTTATTAAAGAAACCTATCGCAGTACTCAGGCATTATCTTTGGTAATTTATAAAGCTATGCAAGATGCTTTAGAAAAAGGAATTAGAAACTGGAATTGGGGAGGGACTTGGCTTTCGCAAAAGGGGGTTTATAATTTTAAGAAAAAGTGGGGTTCAAGGGATCTGCCATATTTTTACTATGTAAAAGCCTCAATTGATAAAATTAAAAACTTTAATAAAAAAGATTTACAAAATATGTATAAGGGTTTCTATGTAATTCCTTATGCGGATTTAGAAGTTCTTAGAGGAGGTTAAAAATGCTAAAGAATAAAAATTTAATTATTATTGGAACAGGACTTTTTGCGGAAGTTGCTCAAGTTTATTTTGAAGAGTTTAGTGAATATAATGTGGTAGCTTTTGGATGTCATGAAAAATTCAAAGAGAGCGATTTTATATATGGCAAGCCTCTTATTTCAATAGAAAAGGGGTTAAAACATTTTCCTCAAGATATCTACGAGGTTTTCATTGCGGTGGGATATAGAAAAATGAATAAAATCAGAGAGCAAATTTATAATGAAATAAAAGAAATGGGGTATAAATGTGCAACATTTATATACCCAAGTGTAAAGATATGGAGTTCTAACAAAATAGGGGATAATGTTTTTATCTTTGAAAACAATACTATCCAACCTTTTGTAGAAATAGGTTCAGACACAATATTATGGAGTGGAAATCACATAGGGCACCATTCAAAAATAGGTAATCATTGTTTCATATCGTCGCATGTTGTTATTTCTGGTTCGTGCATAATCGGTAACAATGTGTTTATTGGTGTAAATGCTACACTTAGAGATGGGTTACGAATAGCGGACGAGACATTAATTGGAGCAGGTTGTTTGATAATGAAAGATACAAATCCAAGAGAAGTATACATTAATAAGGGCAACAAACCTATTGATGTGACGAGCGACAAGATAAATTTTTAGAATTAGTAGAGGTCAAGATGGATAAAATAAAAAACAACATTCTTCCAAAGATTGAAAAACTTTATACCGATGGAATAAAGCAGTACGGAGCTACTCCAAAGGCAGTTGGATGGAAATCAATGGACGATCATAATTTACGATTTGAAAAATTAACTTCCTTTATAAGAGATATAAAAGCGGAGATTAGTATCAATGATTATGGATGCGGTTATTGTGCGTTATTGGAATATTTAGAAAATAAAGGTATAAAAGTAAATACTTATAATGGATATGACATAAGTCAGGCGATGCTTGAAGTTGCAAAACATAAATTGTCTTTTTTCAGAGCTAGGGTAAACCTTATTAATTCGAGCGAAATAACTACTGAGGCTGATTATTCCTTCGTATCAGGCACATTTAATGTAAAATTGGATACACCAGAAAGAGAATGGGAGGATTTTATAAAGAAAATTTTACAACAACTAAATAAATTTTCTCTCAAAGGATTTGCTTTCAATATGCTCTCAACGTATGTAGATTATAAGGAACCACATCTTTACTATGGAGATCCATTATTTTGGTTTGATTATTGTAAAAGAAACTTGGCAAGATATGTCCAGCTATTGCACGATTATCCACTATGGGAATGGACAATCATCGTTAAAAAGGAGGATTAGAAAATGTGGAAGAAGTTGAACTTTCACTATGTACCAGACGGAAGCACCTCTTGGGCCAAAACTCATGCTTCTTTACCAATAGTATTACCACTTGGTGAAAACAAGTATAGGATTTATTTCTCTACACGTGATGATTATTCAAGAAATAGAACTGGTTATATTGAAATAGAAATATTAGATCGCGAGAATATCATAATCACAAATATAGCAAAAGAGCCTGTCCTTGATATTGGTATGCCAGGTTATTTTGATTGTGATGGAGTTTATGCATCATCAATAGTGCAAGATGGGGATTTCCTAAAATTATACTATGCAGGTTGGAATGCAGGATTAAGGGGACAATTTTTTACCTCCATAGGTTTAGCAATCAGTGACGATGGTGGCTTGAAATTTAGGAAATATAAAAATTGTCCAATTCTTTCCAGAGATGAGGTTGATCCTTGGACCTTGTTAGCTCCTTATGTATTAAAGCTTGCTGATGGATTATGGGTTATGTGGTACATATCAGGCATAGAAATATTTTATTATGAAGGAAAAGTTAAATCAAAATATGATGTAAAAACAGCTATTTCAACAGATGGAATTCAGTGGAAAAAAACTGGTAAAACTGCAATAGCGCTTGTGAACAAAGATGCAAACATCAGCAGGACTTGTATACTTAAAGATGATAATGGTCTGTTTAGAGCGTGGTATTCTTATATATCTCCCCCCTTAAGCTACAGGTTGGGTTATGCCGAATCAAGAGATGGATTTACTTTCCAGAGAATGGATAATTCTCATTTGGCATTTCTTCCAGTTTCCGATAATAAAGATGCGTGGGATTCAGATTCTATCTGTTATCCTTTTGTATTCAAACATAATGACGATATATATTTGGTTTATAATGGCAATAATTTTGGGAAGACTGGACTGGGGATTGCTTTATGGACAGAAGAAAATTTCTTAAAAAATAAGTAAAAATAGTAATTAATAAGCAATTTTGGATCATAGCATGGTAATAGAATACATAACTGGCGACATATTAATAACTAATGAAGACTTAAAAAATAAATTTCCTAATTGGGATATAGATAGTCTTACTGAAAAAGTTGGAATTTATTGCAGATACAGGGTAAAGGAAAATGAAACTTCCTTAGATCTGGCTATAAGAGCATCCAAAAAGCTATTTGAAAACTATAATATTGACGAGTCTACTATTGATTACATACTTTTTTGTACTCAAAGCCCAGATTATTTCTTACCATCAAATGCTTGCTTACTACAACACGCGCTTAAGTTAGATAAGAACATAGGAGCAATTGATATAAATCAAGGCTGTAGTGGGTATATTTATGGGTTAAGTATAGCAAAGGGACTTTTAGCAACAGGTGAAGCTGAGAATATACTTTTTATTACTTCAGAAACATATAGTAAATATATTCATGAAATGGATAAAATTAACCAATATATTTTCAGTGATGCTGCATCGGCTACATTGATTACTAAAAATGACTTGCCTAAATTTTATAAATCTTCATTTGGCACTGATGGTAGTGGTGCGAATAATTTGATCGTTAAAAATGGTGCAGCAAGATATCCATTTGATCCGAACCCCCCTTTATTAGAATATGGCAATAAAAATTATTACACACATAATAATCTCTATATGAATGGACCAGAAATTTTTAATTTTACAATTAGAGTGATTCCTGATCTAATTATCCAAGTATTAGAGAAAAATAAAATGAAATTAGAGGATATCGACTATTTTATATTCCACCAGGCCAATAAATATATGCTTGAACATTTAAGAAAGAAGTTAAAAATATCTCCAGAAAAGTTTTATAATAATTTATCTTATATTGGGAATACGGTCTCTTCAAGTATTCCTATCGCTATAAAAGAATTGCAAAAAGATGGAAGAATAAAATCTGGAGATAAATTATTATTAGTTGGTTTTGGAGTTGGATATTCATGGGGAGCAATAGTAATTGAGATATAATTTTTTAGGAGGAGAGTATGAATAGTAAAAAGTTTTTAGAAGACCTAAAAGAGATACTAGGGGAAGAAATTAATAGCTTAGATGATATAATTGAGCCTGATTCTTTGAACATATTAGCACTGATTGCTTATATTGACGAACATTTTGGTAAAACAATAGATTACGATAAATTTAACTCAATAAAAACTGTGAGAGATCTGATAAGGCTTATAGGTGAAGAGCATTTTGAATAATGTTGCCTTAGTTCTATTATTTTAAAAAGAATACTAAGAGGCTCAATGTTTGTAATGAGCAGAATACAAAGAAATGGAAAGATTTACACCATTTCAACAGGAATCTCACAAGATTTTATTATTAAAGATGAAAACTTAAATATGCAGGCTCAGGAAATAGCCAAAAAGCTGGACTCCAAAGGACCTTTAAATATCCAGTGTAAAATTGTTGATAATAAAATCATTCCATTTGAGATTAATCCGCGTCTTTCAGGAACTACCTTTATACGCGCATTAGCTGGCTATAATGAACCAGAAGCGTATATTTTGAAATATCTATTTCATGAAGAACCAGATATGAAAAATTACAGAGAAATATTGGTTTTAAGAAGCTTAAAAGAAATTATACTTAAATAAGGCGTTTTCCAATGAAAAATGAGATTTGAACTAATAAGAAATATTGACCCAACTCGTCCCGAGACATGGCAAGATAAAATATTTATAACCATCGATTTAGATTGGTGCAAAGATCTCATGCTTGAAATGGTCATAGATTTACTGGAAGAACACAATACAAAAGCAACTTTTTTTGTCACTCATCAGACACCACTTTTAGAAAGAATTCGTAAAAATCCAAATTTTGAGTTAGGAATACATCCAAATTTCAATCCATTGCTTGAAGGTAATCAAATTTATGGCAAAAATTATAAAGAAGTCATAGATTTCTTTATGGAAATTGTCCCCGAAGCAGTTAGTATAAGAAGTCATTCTATAACCCAAAATTCTAAAATCTTAGATTACCTTTGTGAAAAATCTATAAAATATGATTTAAATACTTTCTTATCTTTTAATTCAGGAATTATCGCTAAGCCATTTATCTATCGGAATGGGCTAATAAAAGTTCCATATTTTTGGGAAGATGATGTAGCTCTAATACTCAAAGGAGGTTTTGACTTGAAGAGCTTATTAGATTATGAGGGGATAAAGGTTTTTAATTTTCATCCAATCCATATTTTTCTTAATACAGACCATATACACCGATATGAACAAGCAAAAAATCTAACAAGCTACAAAGAATTTGCACTGAATATAAATAAAACCAACTATGGAACTTGCAATTTTTTCCTTGACCTTATTAAAGGAGGTTAAGATGAGAATAGCTATAATTGGAAGGTCTGAATTTTTGTATTCAACCGCTGAACTTCTTTTAAAAAATGGTTACAAAATTCCTTTGGTAATAACCCATAAAGAAGCTCCAGAATATACCAAAACCGCTAAAGATTTTGAAGAATTAGCTAATAATATAGGAGCAAAATATATTTATACAAATAGAATAGAAAATTATATTGATGAGATAAAATCACTTGGTAAGATAGATATTGGTGTGAGCGTGAATTTTCCCACAATAATTCCTCAGGAAGTCATAGAATTATTTCCACTTGGAATATTGAATGCTCATGCCGGTGATTTGCCAAGATATAGAGGAAATGCTTGTGTGGCATGGGCGATTTTAAATGGTGAAAGCAAAATAGGACTATGCATTCACAAAATGGAAGGTGGAAAGCTTGATATTGGAGATATAATTGTAAGAGAATATTTTCCCATTAATATAAACACCAAAATAACAGAATGTATGAACTGGGCGAGGGAAAGAGTACCTCTTATGTTTCTTGATGCTATAAAAAAATTGGAAAATAACCCAAATTATGTTTTAGAAGTTCCGTCAAAAGACCCAAAAGATAGTCTCCGGTGCTATCCGAGACTTCCTGAAGACGGTAGGATAGATTGGCATAAATCAAATATTGAGATACTCAGGCTTATCAATGCTTCAAACAAACCCTACTCTGGTGCTTTTTGCTTCTATGATGATAAAAAAATGATAATTTGGGATGCTGAGTTATACGAAGATGATGAAAGATATATCGCTGAAGTTGGACAAATCGCATCAATAAATAAGGAAGATGGAAGCATTGTTGTGATTACCGGTAAAGGTAAATTGAAAATCAAGGAAATAGAATATGAAAGCAAAGTCTGTAAACCAGCAGAAATTATAAAAAGCATAAGAAAGAGGTTAAAATGAAGTATTTCCTTGCAAGACTTTTTTTAAATTTCTTTTATATTATCCAAGCATGTATACTATTTCTTTTGGTTCCGTTTTTCTATCTCTTAAAACCTTCACGGAAGAAAATCATTTTTGGAACTACCCCTATAGTTAACAACAAATATTGGGCAAATGCTTTAAAAGAAATTAAAGATGAGATACAATTAGAAGCTGAAACTCTAATGGAAACATATTATGCAAGGATTAACAAAAGAGAAGATTTTGATCTGTATTTTGAAGATTTGTTTCCAAAACCCTTTAGAAATAAGTACATTGTAAAACTTTTTTCTCCTTTAGTTGTATGGCTCTATATAATGAAAAATGCAAAAATCTTCGTGCTATCTTTCAATGGTGTAGTATTCAGAAACTTTCTTTACTTTATTGAACCAATATTATTTAAGTTGAACGGGATAAAAACTATCTTGATTCCGTATGGTAGTGATGCTTATATGTATAGTCAAATTAGGAATAAATCTTTGCAGAATGCTCTATTAATCGATTATCCTCATTCAGCCAAGTTGGAAAATAAAATTAGGAAAAAAGTTTTTTATTGGTCTCGATATGCTGATATAGTAATCGCCGCTGGTATGTGTTTCGATGGATTCCCAAGATGGGATTTAACAACACATCAAATAGTTCAAATAGACACAGCTCAATGGGTGCCTAAAAAAAACTATAATAAAAATGATGGATATAATGGAGTAGTAAAAATAATACATACACCTAATCACAGAGGATCTAAGGGCACAGAATTTATAATTAAAGCTATAGAAGACCTAAAAAGAGAAGGATTAAAAGTAGAATTAATTTTATTGGAAGGTGTTCAAAACAATGTAGTTAGGGAAAAGATGCAGGAAGCAGATATATTATGTGAACAGCTAATATTTACAGGATATGGACTGTCAGGGATAGAAGGAATGGCTTCAGGACTCCCTGTAATTGCTAATTTAGAAGATTCAGAATTCAGAAAATTATTCCGCAGGTATTCATTTTTAAATGAATGCCCTATATTTTCCACAACTCCTGAAAACATAAAAGAAAATTTGAGAGTTCTTGTTACCAATCCAAAATTAAGAGAAGAACTTGGAAAATTAGGTAGAAAATATGTAGAAAAATACCATTCATATAAGACAACCCAGTATATTTTTAGAAATATAATCAAAAAGCTAAAAGGTGAAAAAGTAGATTTAATTAATTTATTTCATCCTCTTAAATCAGAGTATGTAAAAACTGATTATATAGAAATCCCGGAGTATCTAAAAAAGGAACGTAAATAATAAAACAAAATTAATATTAAAAAAAAATGAAAAATATTTTAAAAGATATCTCATTATATAGTGCCGGTAATATTTTATCAAAAGGGTTAGGTTTTATAGCTATTATTTTATACGCAAACTTCCTTACTACATCTGACATTGGGGCTTATGGATATATTTCTGTTATAATAGGTTTTGCGAATACCTTTTTAATATTAGGTCTTGATAATGCTTATTCAAGGTATTTCTTTGAGTTTAAGGAAGCCGAACAAAAAAAAATACTAACATCTACTATTTTATTTTTTGCATTAATCTGGGCTTCAATAGTATCTCTTTTTTTGCTAATAATAGCTAATAAGTTATCGTTTTTTCTAATTAGAGATACAGGACATATAACTACATTTCTTTTTGCAGTATTAACACTACCCCTTCGCGTTGTATCTACTTTAATCGATCAGGTTTTCAGAAATCAGTTTCAAATCAAAAAATACATTTTCTTCAACCTGACAACTATTACTTTAAATATTTTATTTTCGCTATTATTTATTTTCTTTGACTTCCGCGTAACTTCACTTTTCTTAGGTATTCTTGTGAGTGACCTGATTTTATTTCCAGTAAGATTTTTGTTTATCAGAAAAATGATACTTCTTTCTATAGAACTTAACATTCTAAAAAAAGTTTTACAATATGGAGTTCCTTTTGTTCCTGCCTCAATAGCATATTGGATCTTTAGTTCTATTGATAGAATTATGTTAGAAAGATTAGTTGATTTAAGAAGCGTTGGGATTTATACAATAGCTTCATCATTTTCAAGTATTATGAATATTATTGCAAATGCGGTTGGTCAGGCTTGGTCCCCTCATGCCATTAATGAGTATGAAAAAGATAGAAATAAAGCTAAAATTATATATTTGCGTTTCTTAAAACTATTAATTATATTTTCCTTATTAGCACTTTTTATTTTTGTATCATTTGGCAAAAAATTAATCAGTATTCTTTTTCCTCCAGATTATATAAGCTCATTTTATCCTGCTCTTTTTTTAATGATAGGTATTATGTTTCAAATGACAAATCAGGTTACTGCCATAGGAATAAGCCTCTATAAAAAAACAATTCTATTTTTTTATATCACATGGTTTATAGCCATAGTAAATATTATTCTAAACTATTTATTGATCCCTCATTTTAAAGAAGTTGGAGCTTCAATAGCTACTGCCTTAAGTTACTTAATTTTGACGCTAATATATGGGTTGGTTTCACAAAAATTTTATAAACTTCCCTATAATACCAAAGAATTTAACATATTTACAGTAATCTTAGTTTCAATAATAATGATTAGTTTTCTCCCGGATATTATGAAGATTGCCCTATTTTTTATAGTTAGCAGTATATTTATTTTACAAAAGAAAATAGTTTTGAGTTTTATAAAATAATGAACATCTTGATTTTAGGAGCAAATGGATTTTTAGGCAGGAACTTGGTAAATTTACTTTCAGAAAATCATAAAGTATATGCACTGGTCAGGAATTCAAAAAACTGCTATTTCAGATTAAATCATAATGTATCAGTTATAGAGCATAACTTATCCGATCTTACTTTACCAAAACTACCCGATGATATTGACGTGATATTTTATCTCGCACAATCAAGGAGGTTTAGAGAATTCCCTGATGGAGTTGATGATATGATGGCGGTAAATATATACGCTCCTGTTAGTTTAGCAAAATGGGCAATCTCAAATAAAGTTAAAACATTTGCTTATGCTTCAAGTGGTGGTGTATACGCGAATATTGAGAATACTTTAAAGGAAAGTAGTGAAATCAATGTCAGTCAGAGAATAGGTTTCTATTTAAGCTCCAAACTATCAGCAGAAATACTTTTAAAAAATTTTGCACCTTATTTCCAAACATTTGTAATACTCAGACCTTTCTTTATATATGGACCAGGACAAGATAAAAGTATGCTTATCCCTCGTTTAATAGAGAATGTAAAAAATAGCAAAGAAATAATAATATCAGGCAAAGAAGGGATAAAGATAAACCCTATTTATATAGAAGATGCTGTATTAGCTGTTTCAAGAGTTCTAAATTTAAAAGGCAAATATTTGATAAATATAGCTGGAAAAGAAGTTCTTTCAATAAAGCAAATAGGCGAAATAATAGGAAGGTTGTTAGGAAAGAAGCCCGTGTATAAATATACAAATGAACCGCAAAGAGATCTTATAGCAGATATCGAATTCATGAGGAAACATCTTCATGAGCCAGAAGTCTTAATGGAAGAGGGATTATCGTTGATGATTTCAGAAATTATATAAATTTGGAGGTTAACATGAAAAAAGAAACAAATACATCTGAGGTTTTTAAATTCAAATGGCAAACGAACAAAAAATTAGCTTTTGATGCAACTCTTACGGAAGGATCTGAGATACAAAAATGGATTTTGAATCGAAATGGTTGGAAAAATTTGGAGGATTTAAAAAAGTTTTTAAGTGATAAAAAAAGAGTTCTTGATGCAGGTTGTGGTAACGGAAGAGTTACTAAATTGTTAAAAATGTGTGCACCATCAGAGACAGAAATAGTAGGTATTGATATTTCCTCTGCCGACATTGCCAAAGAGAATTTAAAAGATGAACCTAATGTATTTATACTAGAGAAGGATATTTTAAGTGACTTATCAGACTTAGGTCTTTTTGACTTTATATATTGTCAAGAAGTATTGCATCATACTAAGGATCCTTTCAGAGCATTTACTAATTTAGCAAAACAACTTAATAACAAAGGAGTAATAGCCATTTATGTATACAAGAAAAAAGCCCCTATTAGAGAATTTACGGATGAATTTTTACGGAATAAATTAAAAGATTATGAGTTTAATCAAGCATTAGATGTTTGCAGAAAAATAACGGAATTGGGAAAAATTTTACATGATTTGCAAATAACAATAAAAATACCCGATATCCCTGAATTGGGTATTGTGGGTGGAGAATATTCAATTCAAAGATTTATCTATCATTTTTTTATGAAATGTTTTTGGAACCCAGAGTTAATATTTGAAGAAAATGTTATGATTAATTTCGACTGGTATCTGCCCCAAGAATGTAGTAGACATACCATTGAAGAAGTTGAAGAATGGTTCAATTTAAACAATTTGAAGATAATCCATAGACATGTAGATCATTATGGAATTACAATACATGGGCAAAAAATTTAGAGTTATACATTTACCTATGTAAGTTGACAACCAATATGTCCAAAATCATGTCAAATGACAAAAAAAGCTGGATCCACACCATGACCACCACCCTTCGCCATCGTGGTTCTGATGATGAGTGATTTCTAACAGTTAATACTTATACAAATATGTCCAAGCCAACCTCCTTCAACCGCCATTTAAAGATTTTACGTTTGATTTTATATTAAGTGAAGGAGTCCTGCATCATACACCTGACACCAAAAAAGCTTTTATATCATGCTTTAATCTGCTAAGTAGAGGAGGAGAATTTGCTTTCTATATTTATAGGAAAAAAAGCATCTCTGAGGGAATTTGCGGATGATTATATTCGTGGACTTATTAAAGACCTACCCGCCAATGCTTGGAGACTTATGGACCCTCTTACAAGGCTTGGAAAAATCTTGGCTGACTTAAAGATAGAAATACCCGAAGATATAGAGGTTTTAGGGATTAAAGCTGGTAAGTATAACCTACACTGGTTAATATACTATCATATGTTCAAGTGTTTCTGGAATGATGAACTTAGCTTCGAAGAGAATGTGCATGTAAATTTTGATTGGTATTATCCCGCTTATTCTTGGAGGCATACCAGAGATGAAATAGAAAGTTGGTGTAAAGAAGTAGGCGCCAAAATACAGTGGTTCAATGAGGAAGAATCTGGGTTCAGCGTGATGGTAAAAAAATTATGATAAACTGATGTTATAAAATAAGAAGGGAAAAAATATGAAATAGGAAAAAGAATAAAATGAAAGAATTTAGAAACATACGAGATGCAAATATGCCTGATGATAAACATTATCAAGATTTTACCATTTCGCATTATATTGAATTACTGGAACTTGCCAAGAAAAACTATTCATTTGCAAGTTATTCAAAAATCCCATGGGGCACAAAATTTATCCTCTGGCGTCATGATGTAGACCATTCTTTAAACAGGGCTTTAAAACTAGCAAAGATAGAAAATGAATTAGGAATTATTAGCACCTACTTTATTAATCCACGTTCCGATTTTTATAACCCAGCTGAAAAAGAACAATATAAGATTGTAAAAGATATATTAGACCTGGGTCATGAGATAGGTATTCACTTTGATTCCGAATTAGTTGATATGTTTGATATAAAAGATGAGAATTTACTTAATAAATTTCTGGAAGGTGAATCTAAATACATTGAGTGGCTTTTTGGTGTAAAACCTATAGCATTTAGCTTTCATCGACCTACTGAATTCGTGCTTAAAAATTTTCGTTCAGAATCATACGGGGGGTTGATAAATTGCTATTCAAAGCGTATTATGGAAGAAGTTGCATATGTTTCTGATTCTAATGGCTATTGGCGATTTCTCAGGTTATATGATGTATTGCTAAAGGCAGAAGAGCCAAGTCTCCAAGTTCTCACTCATCCGGAATGGTGGCAAGATTATCCTATGCCACCCAGACAAAGGATTCTAAGATGTATTTATGGACGAGCGGAAAATGTCATAAAAAATTACGATCAATTCTTGGAGAGGCATGGGCGTGAAAATTTCTTAAAACCTGATCATGTATTGAGAAATATCAAAAAATATTTTCCTGACAAATTTTACTTTTATGACTATCTTTGGAACAAGAAAAATTTTGAAACTCTGTTCATAGAATTGTGGCGCCTTCATAGGAAGTATATCATGAGTATAATATCAAGTTCAGATAGAGAGTCAAAACAAACAGATGACGACTTATATTTAATGGAAAAATCATTTGTTATTTTATCATTGGATGAGCTCATATCAAAAGAAGATTATATAAAATTAATAGATATAAAAGAACGCATAATGAAATGTAATTCCTTGATAAAGGAAGAGGACTTGGTTCTCGCATGTTCTCTTTTAATTGAAATAATTTGTAAGATAAAAAGTCAGGAAGAGGATTAAAGTATATGGGTATAAGATTTATAATATTATGCACAGTGAGCACAGGGCTTGACGCAATAGCGGAAGTTATTAGAAATGGGTTTCAACCAGAAGCCATTATTGGACTACATCCGCAAAAAGCGAATCCCTCTATAATTAGTGGATATGTCGATATATCTAATTTTGCTAAAAAAGGGTATTTGGTTTACACAAACTATTAAGTATTAAGGAGATAAAAAGTTATCTGGAGGTAATGTGTATGAAGAAAAATCTTGTAACCGCTTCGCTCTGTGCAGATTTTTTGGGATTAAAGTTAATCGGAGAAGATATAGTAATAAACCGTGCTGCAAATTTCGATGAGGTTTGTAATGGGGCTATTAAGTTTATTTCAAAATATAGCAGTGAGTTTGTAGAAATAATTAACTCTACCGGAATTAATTTCGTTATTGCCACGATGGAATATGCCGGTAAGCTGAAAATACCACATGTTATTTCTATGAACCCTCGTCTAGATTTTTGTAAGGTTATAAACCATTTCTTCCCTTTAAAACGAGAGCCTAAAATAGAACCTACTGCCGTAATAGGTAAAAATGTCAAGATAGGAAAAAATGTATATATTGGACAATACACCATTATTGAAGATAATGTTGAAATAGGAGATAATACTGTAATACTTCATCACGTTGTAATAGGAGCAAAGACTATCATAGGGTCAAACTGTCTGATCAAATCTGGGGCTGTCATAGGTGAAAAAGGTTTTGGGTTTGAAAGAGATAAAGATGAAACTCCTATACCTTTTCCTCATTTTGGAAGAGTTATTATTGGTAACAATGTTGAAGTAGGCGCTTTGAGCACGATAGCTGCAGGGGGCCTGTCAGATACAGTGGTTGAAGATTTTGTGAAAATTGATGATCACGTCCATATAGCACATAATGTTAAAATTGGGGAAAAAACACTTATTGTTGCATGTGCGGAGATAAGCGGAAGTGTTAGCATCGGTGAAAATGTTTGGATAGCGCCGAATAGCAGCATTATAGATAAAATAAAAATTGGAAATAGAGCTTTCATTGGTTTAGGAGCAGTTGTAATAGACGATGTCCCTGATGCTGTTGTTGTTGTTGGAAATCCAGGTAAAATTCTCAGGAGATTATCTGATGAAAAAGAAAAATAAGAAATTGAAAATATTCATCGGTCCTGGTGAAATCGCAGGATACTATAAAAACTTAACATGGGGATTAAAAGAACTTGGTGTAGATTGCGATTTCATAACTTATTACCCTCACCCTTTTGGCTATGGTGGAGAAACAAAAATCCCAAAACTAATAAAATTAAATAGACATATAAATCAATACCTTAATCACCTAAGAAACATAGCAAAGAAAAAAAATATCCCATATTATTTAGACCTGTCCATTGCTCTATTCTCTAAATTGATAAGTACAATTATTCTTTTCCCTTGGATAATATATGCCATATTTCATTATGACGTCTTTATTTTTGGTTTTGGGGAATCTTTAATACCCTTCAATTTAGATCTACCTATTCTTAAAATACTTGGTAAAAAAATTATATCAAATATCAGACACGGCTCTGAAGCTCGACCACCTTATATTGATGGAGCATATCAATCTAAAGATGGTATTTATCCTTCTATAAAGCAGATCTATCAAAATACTCTGCGGAATAAGAAAAAAGTAGAGATTCACCAAAAATATGCGGATATAGTTATCGGAGCACCATATTCAACCTCACAGTTTGCAAAATCACGTTTTATCAATATATTTGCCGTAGGGAGACCAATTAAGTTTGAAGAGACAGGTTATGATAGCAATTTTATACCAGGGGACGGTATAAATAAACCCGTGCGCATTTTACATTCTCCTTCTCACCCACCCGC
>FWWL01005404.1_pt1 | contig 20000 bp, 16 predicted proteins | sample 2228331 | NCBI WGS metagenome assembly FWWL01 (sample SAMEA103939775, study PRJEB20133) | metagenome | reverse complement strand
AGCCGACCCGTCCTTCGCAGCGTTCGTAGCTTCTCCGTCCAACCCATGCCCCTGTTTCGCTGGCTCAATGGTTGTATATGATAAAAGCCTGTGGTGGGCTCGAAAAATAAAGGCCCTAGCTCAGGCCGTATCCGGCCACCGGCCAATAGGGTGGCCCCTTTGGCCAGAGCATCCTGCACATGGGCCTGCACAGCCTCGAGCTGGCGTTGTACGCTTAGCGAGCCCACCTGAACCCGGTGATCCAAGGTAGCCCCCAGTCGCAGCGCCAAGGTTTTCTCGACAAAGCGGTGGGTAAAAACCTCGAACAGCCTTTCGTGGATATAAATGCGCTCAATACCCACACAAAGCTGACCAGCATTGGCGAAAGCACCCCGGGTAGCTCCGTCGACTGCGGCCTCGAGGTCGGCGTCCTCCAACACCAGCATAGGGTTCTTGCCCCCCAGCTCCAGGCTCACCCCGATGAGCCGTTCCCCAGCCTGACGGGCCACCCTGCGCCCGGTGGCGGTGCTACCGGTAAAGGCAATGAAGTCAGCCGAGGCCACCAGGGCCTGGCCTACCTCGCCGTCCCCTGTAACCACCTGGAACAGCCCCTTCGGTAGACCCGCCTCCTCCAGCAAGGCCTGCACCCACAGGGTGGTGAAGGTGGTCTGGGGGTCGGGTTTGAAGACCACCGCGTTGCCAGCCATCAAGGCTGGTATGGGTTCGCTTACCGCCATGGAAAGGGGGTAATTCCAGGGAGCAATGACCCCCACCACCCCCACCGGGTGACGGTAGACCCAGGTCTGGGTTAGACCCAAAAAAGTGCCTCCGGCCCGCCGAGGCCTGAGCCAGGCTGGGCTCCGGGTGGCATAAAACTGGGCCACAATGGCAGCATCGAGCAGCTCTTCCTGTGCGTCGCGGCGGGCCTTACCGGTCTCGCACTGCACCAGGTCGAGGATTTCTTCCCGCCGGGCCAAGAGCAGGTCGTGAAAACGCAGTACGATGCGGGCCCGAGCTTTAGGGTCTAGCTTGGCCCAAGCTGGCTGTAGCCCTCGAGCCCGCCGCACGGCTTCCTGGGCATCTTGCGGGGCGCAAATAGGAATGTTTCCCAAAATCTGCCCATCCCTGGGTGAAACAACAGGCCAATAAGCCCGTTTTTCCAAACAGGACACCCGCTGGGCTAGCCCCTCGAGCAGCCCAGGGGTGAACTGCGGCCCCTCGCGGGGGGGATTGACGGCCCTTAGCCGACCGGTCTCGATCATACCCTTGGCACCCTCCCCTTAAATCCTGAAGCACGCCCACAATAAAGGCCGCACAGAAAAGCTTGAGTCTATGCTCTCTTGCGGCCAGCAAGTCGTCAAGGCCTACTCCACGAAGCGGTTTGCAAAAGCGCTTCCATGCCGTTTGGAAGGGCAAATAGGAGCCCTGGGGGCTTAACAGAGCTAGCCTGGGGATATATGCTGAAAACGTTCGAAATGGAGGTTATATGTACCGTTCCCCCCCGGGTGCTCGAGGTTTCTTCATTGCGATTGGGCTGTTGGGCGGTGCACTGCTGGTAGCCACCCTTGCCGGCCTACTGGCCTTTTGGGCCTTGCAGGCGGCCTTTCCCCGGCCAGTAGAGGAGGGTTATCCCGGCTATCTAGTTCTGGTGTTCGCCGTGGTGCTGCTAATCCCTCTGCTGGTCTGGTTGGGCCGCAGAGTTCCTTTCCTCACCGACTGGTACTACCTGCTCCCAGCCATCACCTTCCTGCTGGCCTTCACCGTTTTCCCCATTATCCTCACCACCTACTATGCCTTCACCGACTACAGCGGCCTGCGCAACGGCAAACCCGACCGCTCCACCGAAACGGAAATCGTGCGGGTTGAAGGACAACGGCTCTTCCTAGCAGGCAATGCTCACGACCTCCTACGCTGCGACCAGCCCGACTGCGCTGGCCAGGCCCTGGAAATTACCAGCCGCACCCAGCGGGCTCGGGTCACCGCCGCCCAGGCCCAGGACAACATCATTACCCTCACTATCCCCCCGCCTTTTACCCCCACCCTGGTCTACAAAATCAACGACTACCGCTTCGTGGGCTTTCGCAATTTTGTGGAGATATTCAGCCGGGCCGGCACGGTTTTGTTACCCATTCTGGTCTGGAATATCGTTTTCGCAGCGGGGGCAGTCTTTGTAGGGGCCATACCTGGCCTGATTCTGGGCCTGTTGCTCAACAACAAAAATCTGGCCCTGCGCGGCTTTTACCGCACTGCCCTGATCATCTCCTGGGCTATCCCGGTGGTCATCAGTGTACAGATATTCACTGCGATGCTCAACGTGCAGTTTGGCCCCATCAACCGGCTGCTGGGCCTGCTGGGGGCTTACCCTATCCCCTGGCTGACCGACCCAGAGTGGTTTAAGGTCTCGGCTCTCCTCATCAGCCTGTGGCTGGGCTTTCCTTACTGGATGACGGCCACCTTGGGGGCCCTCTCCACCATTCCCGACGATGTCTACGAGGCCGCCCGCATCGACGGGGCCAGCGGCTGGCAAACCCTAACCGGCATCACCCTGCCCCTGCTGCGCCAGCCCTTCATTCCCCTGTTATTGGGTTCATTTGCCTACAACTTCAACAACTTTGGCCTCATTTACCTGATGGGCCCCCAGCCCGGTGTGGAGGATCGTCCCTCTACCGCCCAGGCGGCGGATATTCTCATCACCTGGGCCTACAAAACCGCTTTCCAGGCCGATGGCGGCCAGGCCTATGGTCTGGGGGGAGCCATCTCGATTCTGATTTTCTTCCTCACGGTAGCCATTAGTCTCATCAACTTCCGCTTCACCGGAGCCCTGCGGGAGGTGCGCTAATGAGCATCATCTGGCGTTATGCTGGCTGGGTTTTGTTTGGCCTGGCTGTGGCCTGGTTGCTGCTGGTCTACTTTCCCAGCCTGCTAGCCCGTATCCAGCCCAACATCCCTCCCGGCTTTGTGCGCATCGAGAACGGCTGGGTCTATGCCCTGGCCGGATTCTTGGTCATTATTGGACTCATTCTAATCTATACCTGGCTGATCACCCACCTGGGCAACCGCCGCAGCGGGCGCAAGCGCAGCTTCTGGCCTCTTTTTGGCCAGGGCCTCACCCATCTGTTCTTGTTGCTGGTGCTGCTGTTTGCCTACTACCCCATCCTGCAGATTCTGGCCGCCTCCTTTGATCCGCGCAATACCCTCTACCGCATCCTGCCTCCGGCCAGCGACAACCTGCTGGTGCGGGCCCGGGTAATTCCCGACTTCTCTCAACTTAGCTGGGAAAACTACGCCAAGCTGTTCGATGGGTTCGTGCTCTACCCTTACCAGGGGATTTTGCTGCTGATAGCTGGCCTCTGCTTGCTCTTCGCTTTAGGGCTGGCGGCCTACCGGCGTCTTATTGGGGATGGCGACGTGGATAGCCCCTGGGCCCGGCTTCAGGGGCGCAGCCTGATCCTCTTTGCCCTACTGAGTTTTGTGCTGGTGGTCTTCCTTTCCCCCAGCCAGTTCACCGGCCAGGGCACCGAGGCTAAGTTTATGCTGTGGGTGCGGAACACGCTTTTCGTTTCGAGCATTACCGGTATTTTGGCCGTGCTGCTTACCGCTACGGCAGGGTATGCCTTTGCCCGCTTCAACTTTCCTGGCCGCTACCCCATGCTTCTGGTCTTTATCTTCATCCAGATGTTCCCCGGGTTTTTGGGTCTGGTGGCCACCTATGTCTTGATCTCCAACCTGGGCCTGCTCAACACCTTTACTGGGCTGGTGCTGGCCTACTCTGGAGGCATCATCAGCTTTGGCACCTGGGTATACAAAGGCTTCTTAGAGAGCATCTCCAAAAGCCTCGAGGAGGCCGCCTTGATCGACGGGGCCAGCAAGTGGCAGGCGTTTACCTTGGTGCTGCTGCCACTTTCCACCCCCATGTTTGTGTTTATCTTCCTCCTACAGTTCGTGGGCACCTACTCGGAGTTCATTGTGGCCAACCTTTTCCTCACCGGAGTGGACTCCTGGACAGTAGGCATGGGGCTACGCAACTTCACTACCGGGCAGTTCTCAACCCGCTGGGGCTTGTTCGCCGCCGCCTCGGTGCTGGGCTCGCTACCCATCCTGCTCACCTTCTACGGCTTCCAACGCTACTTCGTTTCGGGTTACACCGCTGGCTCGGTGAAAGAGTAAACCACCCCACGGCTAAAGCCGGGGGCTTTCCGAGGGAGGACAATGCAGAGAAGACACCCTCAGAATCCGGGCCGGTTTACAACGGCCCATGCCCGTCGAGCCTGCTCTCTGGGCAAGGTTATGCGCAGCTACCCAGTCCGCGTTGTGCTGGAACCCGCACGCCTGGCAGCGGAAGAGAGCCTGGCTTCGCCGGTTGGCCCTGGCGACGTGTCCACAACGGGGGCAGGTCTGGCTGGTGTGGTGAGGGTCTACGGCCACAACCATTACGCCCTTCAGAGCTGCTTTGTACTCCAGGAAAAACCGGAGCCTGGCGTAGGGCCAGAGGTGGTGGAGATGTCTCTCCCTCCGGCCCCGCTTGTGGGTACGACCCCTGATGTCGTTCAGGTCTTCAACCGCCAGGGTGTCCCCAGGTTTGAGACCATTCACGATGTGCCGGGCCAGGGTGTGCAGGGTATGGTTCACGAAGCGGGCCTCCCTTCCGCGAAGCCGTGCCCAGAGGCGCTTCACGCCTCTGGTGCGTTCGGAAGGGCGGTCGAGTCTGGAACGAACCTCGGCCCGCTTCTTCAAGTAGTGCAGACGCTTACCCTTCAGGAATCCGCCCGTAAGCTGTACTCCATTCGAGAGGGTGGCCAGAACCTTCTGCCCCAGATCAACACCCACCACCTTGCCTCCACCGGGGGAAGGGGTGGGGGCCTCTATCCGAAGGATAAGGTGAATGTACCACTTCCCCTTGGGGCCTTTGGTGAGCACCCCACCCTGCACGCTCCTGGCCCGCTTCAACACCCCCCGCTGGTAGTTGCCAAGCTTGAGGGGGATGCGCAGCCGTCCCTGCACGGTGGTCAGGGAGACCCTCTCGTCCTCCCAGCAGAGGGAGAGGGTGCGCTGGTCGAAGACACAGGAGGTGGGCTGGTAGAACTTTGCTCGGCTGCCCTTCCTCTGGCCCACCCGGGCGATGGCCTGCACGGCGAGGTTGGCGCTGAGACCCATCGCGCGGAGGTCGCGGTAGACCAGGTGGTGCAGTTTGAAGCGGCGGAACTCCCCCTGCGCCTTAGCGACCCTCAGGGCGTGGTTGCAGCCCTCGGCAAACAACCGCACCGTGGCCTCCAGGGCGGCCCCCTGTTCGGGAGTGGGCTTGAGGGTGCAGCGGAGGGTGAGAGTCTGCACAGAGGTATTTTACCACATCATGTGAAAGGAGGTGCGGCCCTCCTCCCCATGCCTGAAGGCGGGGGTCTCCGCGCCGCAAGTTGCCGATGAACTACCACGACTGGGAACCCTTCTGCGTTGACCCCCTGCGGCCTGCCCTGGGAGAGGAAGTGACTTTGCGCCTGAAGACCCGGGCTAGGGCTGGCTTTCTAATCCTGCTGCGCTACGGCGAGGTGGAAAGGCGACCTCTGCGCCCTATCGAGGGCGGGTTGGAGATCAGGCTCCCGCTCTATGAGTCGCCCCTGCGCTACTGCTTTTACCTAAGCGCCGAGAAGATCTATCTGGCAGCCCACGGCCCGCAGGCTACTCTGCCCCGCTACGACCGGTTTTTCCATCTGCTGGCCCAGCCCACCCCACCCGAGTGGGCGATAGGGGCTGTGTTCTATCAGATCTTCCCCGACCGCTTTTACAACGGCAACCCAGCCAACGACCCCCAGAGCGGGGCCTGGGTCTATATGGACCGGCCCATCGTGAAAAAGGGCTGGGACGAACCCCTGAGCAACGCCCCAGGAGAAGGGCCTTTGCAACACTATGGGGGGGACCTCGAGGGCATCCTGGAAAAGCTGGACTACCTACAAGCTCTGGGCGTAGAGGTTCTCTACCTCACCCCCATCCTGCCGGCCCCCTCCAACCACCGCTACGATGCCAGCGATTACCACAACGTAGACCCCCACCTAGGGGGCAACCCCGCCTTCGCCCGGTTGGTTGAGGCCTTGCACCGGCGGGGCATGAGGCTGGTTTTGGACGGGGTGTTCAACCATATCGGCCACACCCACCCCGACTTCCAGAAAGCCCTCAAAGACCCCACCTCGCCCGAGGCCGGGCAGTTTACTTTTTATGCCGATGGCTCTTACGCTGCTTTCTATGGTGTCAAGTCTCTCCCAAAGCTGGACTACAGCAATCCCCTGACTGTAGAGCGGTGGATTGACGGTTACCACGCCCCAGTGCGGCACTGGATCCGCCAGGGAGCGGATGGTTGGCGGCTGGATGTGGCCCACCAGATTGGAGAAGGCGGTACCGACCGGCGCAACCTGGAAATCCTTCGTCTAATCAAACACAACAGCCTGGAAGAAAATCCCGAGGCGCTGGTCTTTGGTGAGCTGTTTTTCGATACCATCCCCACCCTGCGGGCCCACACCCTGGACGGCGCTATGCACTATGCCGGCTTTGCCAACCCGGTGATGGAGTGGCTCTCGGGGCGCAATGTATATGGCTGGGAGGTGTCGGTCTCCACCCAAGCACTTTGGGAAACCCTGTGGGACCACTACACCGCACTGCCTTTGCAGCTTCGCCAGAGCATGTACACCCTGATCAGTAGCCACGACATCCCTCGGGCTTTGTGGCGGTTGCGGGGGGATGTGCCAAAGTTCAAGCTGGCCCTGGGCCTGCTTTACACCTTTCCCGGCGCACCAGGTCTCTACTACGGCGACGAAATTGGCCTTGATCAGGCCAACCCCTACCACGAGTGGAACGGCGACCCCATGTGCCGGGGCACCTTTCCTTGGGACGAAACAAGGTGGAACCGGGAGATTCTGCACTGGACCCAGACCCTTATCCGGCTCAAGAAAACCATTCCGGCCCTGCGGCGCGGTGGGCTACGGCCTTTACGGGTGGGAGATCATTGGCTGGCTTTCAAGCGGCACTACCAGAACCAAGAAGTCTGGGTGTATGCCACCTTAGAGCCGATTGAGGTCAGGCTGCCCCCCTGCGTAGACCTACTTAGCGGGAAAACGGTAGAGGGCTCTGTCAGGCTCGAGGGGTTGGGGCTTTTTGACCTGCTGTGAAATAGGGCGCATACAGCCCGAAGCAATGGGCTATACTGGCCTTTTGGGTATGCTAAAGCCCATCCAAGCTCTGGATTTTGACCGCATCCGCCAGGCCCTGGCGGAGCGGGCTTCTACCGCTATAGGCCGTGAGGCCCTGCTGGCCATAGCGCCCAAGGCCACCTTGGCAGAGGCCCTGGCCCAGCAGGCCACCGTGGCCGAGGCCCTGGCCTACCCCTACCGGCTGGGGGGCATCGCCGACCTGCGGCCCGCCCTGGCTGCCGCGCGGGAGGGATTGCGGTTGGAAGGGCCCGAACTGCGCCAGGCGGCAGCCAGCCTGGAGGCTGCCTTAGCTCTAAAACACGAGCTAATCGAGGTCGGCGAGCGGCTAAAAGCCCTAGCCGCCCAGATCGGCGAGCATACTTTTTTTCTGCGGCGGGTTCGGGAGTGCCTGGACGAAAGCGGGCAGGTGCGCGACGAGGCCACCCCCCGGCTCCGGGAGATTCGCCGCCGGGTTAATCCCATACGCGAGCAAATTCAAGAGCGGCTCTACCGGTTGATGGATCGCCACCCCGAGGCGGTGCAGGAACGCTTCATCACCCTGCGACGCGAGCGCTACGTCATCCCGGTGCGGGCTAGCTTCCAGCACAAGATTCCCGGCATCGTGCTCGACCAGTCCGATTCGGGCCTGACGGTCTACCTCGAGCCCAGCGGGGTGGTTCCCCTCAACAACCAACTGGCCAGCCTGAAGCTGGAGGAAGAAGCCGAGGTTAATCGAGTCTTGTTCGAGCTTTCGGCCCTTCTGGCCCAGGATGCCGAGCTGGAGCAAACCTTAGAGGCCCTGACCGCGCTGGACATAGGCCGGGCCGCAGCCCTCCTAGCCGAGGACTGGCACCTAGTGCGGCCCCGCCTGAACCAGGAAGGGGTCTACCGCCTCAAGGCCGCCCGCCACCCGCTGATTCCCCAGGCTGTGGCTAACGACCTCGAGCTCTCCCCTACTCAGCGCCTTTTGCTCCTTACCGGCCCCAACATGGGCGGCAAGACCGCCCTGCTCAAGACCCTGGGCCTGGCCGTCCTGATGGCCCAGTGCGGCCTTTTTGTGGCCGCCGAAGCTGCCGAGCTGGCCTTCCCCGACCGGCTCTTCGTGGACATCGGCGATCAGCAGTCCATCCAGGAAAACCTCTCTACCTTCGCCGCCCACTTGCTTCAATTGCAAGAGGTGCTGCGCTGGGCCACGCCGCAGAGCCTGGTGCTGATCGACGAGCTGGGCTCGGGCACCGACCCCGAGGAAGGGGCCGCCTTGGCCCAAGCCTTTCTCGAGGCCTTGCTGGCCCGGGGGGCCCAAGGCCTGGTCACCACCCACCTATCCCCCCTCAAAGCCTTCGCTCAGGAAACCCCAGGGGTACAGAACGCTTCCATGCGCTTCGACCTGGAGGCCCTGCGCCCTACTTACGAGCTGGTGGTGGGGGCACCCGGACGGAGCTATGCCCTGGCCATTGCCCGCCGCCTGGGCTTCCCCACCGAGCTAATAGCCCGGGCCGAGGTGCTGCTGGGGCCGGAAGGAGGTCGGCTCGAGCGCCTACTGGCCGGCCTCGAGGCCGAGCAGCAAAACCTACAAAAATCCCGCCAGGAAGCCGAGGCCGAGCGGCAGCAATGGGAAAAACTGCGCCAGGAGCTGAACCGGCAGCTTACCGAGCTGAATCAACACAAACAGCGCCTGCTGGAAGAAGCCCAGGCCGAGGCCGCTGCCTTGGTGCGCGAGGCTCAGGAACGGGTGCGGCAGGCCCAGGAGCGGCGCAAGGCCCAGGGCCAGGGCCAGGTGCTGCAGGAACTCATCCAGCTTCGCAGCCGCTATCAGCCTGTGGCCAAAACATCCCCTCCTCCTACCTTGCAGGTAGGCAGCCGGGTGGAGGTGCCCGAGTATGGTGGCCAGGGCACCATCGTGGAGCTTAGAGGCCAGGAGGCCGTAGTGCAGATGGGGCCTCTTCGCCTTAATTTGCCCCTATCCCGGCTAAAAGAAACCACCCCTGCCAAACCCGCCAGCCGGGTAGTACACAAGGCCCGCATCGCCAACGAGTTGAACCTGCGTGGCCTTACGGTAGAGGAAGCTCTGTTAGCGGTAGACGACTACCTGACCGAGGCCCAGGCCACCGCTACCACCCCGGTACGGCTTCTGCACGGCAAGGGCACCGGGGCCTTGCGCAACGCCCTGCGCGAATCCCTGCGGCGCGACCGGCGGGTGGCTCATTTCCACGATGCCCTGCCCTACGAGGGGGGTCATGGGGTGACGGTGGTTCACCTGCGGGTCTGAGGCCACCGGGAGCCCTAGCAGAGTTCTTGCATAGCACAAGCACCTAAAGGGCAGGGCTCTCATGAAAATAAGCTGGATGAATAATCGATTAGTGCAAAAGCCACATTTCTCATGAGAAACTCCGCTACTCTGTATTCATGGAAGGCATGGAACAACCCCTGATCCTGATCGTCGAAGACGAGAAGGACATCGCTCGCTTTATCGAGCTCGAGCTCCAGGCGGAAGGCTACCGCACCGAGGTGGCCTACGACGGCATCACCGGGCTTTCCCGCTTCCGCGAAACCAACCCCAACCTGGTGGTGATGGACCTGATGCTGCCGGTGATGGACGGCCTGGAGGTAGCCCGGCGCATCCGCAAAACCTCTAATGTGCCCATCGTTATCCTGACCGCCAAAGACCGGGTGGAGGACAAGGTGGAGGGGCTGGACGCAGGAGCCGACGACTACCTGGTCAAGCCCTTCAGCATCGAGGAGCTGCTGGCCCGCATCCGGGCCCATCTGCGCCGGGTTACCCCGGCCATCACCGGCGAGATACGGGTGGCCGACCTGATCATCAACCTCGAGGGCCGCGAGGTCTACCGCAGCGGGCGGCGCATCGAGTTCTCCAACAAGGAGTTTGAGCTATTAGAGCTTCTGGCCAAGAGCCCGGGCAAAGTCTTCAGCCGCTTCGAAATCGAGGAGAAAGTTTGGCCTGGCTACCAGGGCGGTTCCAACGTGGTGGACGTGTACATCGGCTACCTGCGCAAGAAGCTGGAAGGCAACGGTGAGCGCCGCCTCATCCACACCGTGCGCGGCGTGGGGTACGTCCTGCGCGAGGATTAGCCCCTTTACCCATGACCCTGCGCACCCGCATCACCCTGCTGACCCTGGCCTTGCTGGCTTTCTCTCTGCTCTTAATTGGGGGCTCGGTATATGGAAGCCTGCAGTTCACCCTCTACGAAAACCTGCGGCGTGAGCTGGCCGAGACCTCGCTGAGCGCCCAGCAGCTCATCCGGGAGCGGGGCGACCTCAGCGGCCTTCCCCTCACGATCTACGGGCAGGCCCTGTGGGTACCCTTCCCTAACCCCACCGCGGGCGACATCCTGCAAGGAGCGGCCATTCCCTTTGCCCAGTCGTTGGCCCTAGGCAATGCCAGCCTCACCCTCTCGGAAAGGGGCTTACAGGAGGTTCTTCGTTCGGGAGGGGTCTACACCCAAACCATCCTCATCCGTCCAGACGGCAGCCACGTTCCCCTACGGGTGCGGGCTGAGCGCCTCGAGACCGAGATCGCCGGCATCCCCCAGGGCAAGCAACTTGTGATTTTGCTAATAGGCAAGTCCACGGAAAACATCGAGAGCACCCTGGCGGATTTTGCCCGCACCTACACCGCCACCGCCGTGCTGGTGCTTATCTTTGGCGGGCTATTGGCCTTCCGGCTAGTACGGCAGACCTTAGAGCCTTTGGAGTGGGTGGCCCGTAAGGCCGAACAGGTCAGCGACAAGCCCGAGCGGTTACCCGAACCCGAAGGCCGCGACGAGGTGGCCTCGCTGGTGCGCTCACTCAACCGGATGCTGGCCCGGCTGGAAAGCGCCTGGGAGACCCAGGGCCGCTTCCTGGCGGATGCCTCCCATGAGCTGCGCACCCCGGTCACCGCCATCCTGGGGCACATCAGCTATCTGCTGCGGCGCACCCCGGTCTCGGAGCAGCAACGCGAAAGCCTGGAGATCATCAAGCGGGAGGCTGAGCGCATGCAAAAGCTGGTGGGTGATCTGCTCGAACTCTCCAAGACCGGGGGAAGCTGGAAAGTCCAGCTGGGAGCTGTGCACCTACCCACAGTACTCAACGAGATTGTGGAAGAGTACAGCAAGAGCTTCGAGGGCCAGCTCTCCCTCGAGGCCCCCGAAAGCCTGTGGGTGCTGGGCGACCCCGAGCGATTGCACCAGGTCTTCGCCAACCTGGTCTCTAACGCCATCAAGGCCCGCGCCAGCCAGGTACGCCTGGTGGCGCTGGACTTAGCCGAGCGGGTGGTGGTTCGGGTTGAAGACAACGGAGAGGGCATCCCCAAAGAACACCTGCCCCACCTGTTCGAGCGCTTTTACCGGGTGGACAAGGCCCGCGACCGCGAACGCGGCGGCAGTGGTCTGGGGCTGGCCATCGTTCGCTCCATCGTGGAGGCCCATGGGGGCACGGTCTGGGTGGAGAGCGAGCCTGGCCAGGGATCGGTCTTCAGCCTCTCGCTCAAAAAGGCTCAGGCCCCCCACCCTCAGCTAGTCTAGGAGGGAAGTTCGGCCTCGAGGCTAAAGCGGCGCTCGAGGTCGGCAGCAAAGGCGTGGTTGGTATAGTCCAAGGAGATGGGCGTAATGGAGATAAAGCCGTGCTGGACAGCCCAAAAATCGGTACCCTCCTCCAGTTCAGCGGTGGGCTTGCCGGCCACCCAGTAGTAAGGCCGCCCCTCGGGGTCCACTCGCTCCACTACAGAATCCTCGTAGCGGTGGGTAGATAGGCGGGTGATGCGAACGCCCTGGGGCTTTTGGTTGGGAAAGTTCACATTGAGCAAGGTTTTTTCCGGTAGACCGTGCCGCAGCACCCAGCGGGCAATGGCCGCAGCATAGCGGGCCGCTTCCTCAAAACGCAGCTCCTCCCCCGAAGCGTCCAGGCTGAACGCGATGGCGGGAATACCCATCGAAGCCCCCTCCAAAGCCGCAGCCACCGTTCCGGAGTGGGTTAGATCCAGCCCCATGTTGACCCCGATGTTGATACCCGAGACCACCAGGTCGGGCCGGCCTAGTAGCTGGCTACCCAGCACCACACAGTCGGCAGGGGTGCCGTCCACACGGTACGCGGGAATCTCACCAAAACCCGCAGCCGCCGTGTGCTTGAAGCGTAAGGGACGGCGAAAGGTGATGCTGTGCCCCACCCCGGACTGTTCCACATCGGGCGCTACCACGTTAATCTCGGCCAAGGGGCGCAGGGCAAAAGCCAGAGCCTTGATACCGGGCGAAAAGATACCGTCGTCGTTGGCAACCAGGATGCGCATACGCCCATAGCCTACCGCCAAAGCAAAGCGGCGGCCACTATCCTTGCTGCTTGGGCCTGCGGGTCACCGGTGGGGTGGCCCGGCCTCGACGGATTTTGCTTTCATCCAGCCCGAAGCCTAGGGTGCCAAACACCTGGCCGGTGGTGGGCTCGATCAGGTTGCGGTGATCGCGGTAGAGGCGGGGGGTTTTCCAAAGGTAGTACAACGCTTTCCAGTGGGGCAGCTCGTTATAGCGTTCGGGCCAGAGTTCTTTGAGTTTCTGGGCTACCCGGTGGGCATACTTAGGCGACAGGGCCGGGAAAACATGGTGTTCGATATGGTAGCCAAACCCCAGGGTAAGCCACTCGAGCCAGCGGGGGTTACGCACAGTCAGGCTGTTGAGCAGGGGGTCGTTGGTCTCGGTAATGGGGTTGAGCAGGTGGTTGGTAGCGATAAAGCTCATGGCGATAAAGTTGGCCATTAACCAGGGAAGCCCGTATACAAACAGAAAGTTAAGCGGCCCCAACCAGAAAAGCACCATAAGCCAGACCAGCGGGGGTAAAACCGCCTGAAAAATCACCACAGGCCGCTCGTTCGGCTTAAACTCGGGCAGAAAGCGCCAGAACATGCGGTAAGCATGCAGGGTGAACCAGAAGGTGAAGGAGAAGAACAAAAAGAAGCTGCGGAAAGCTGGCACCTGGCGGAACATCCAGCGCACCAAAGGCTTTTGAATGGCGGCCTCGAGGGCCCCCATGGCGTCAGGGTCGTCGTGGGGATGCTGGGTGTGACCGTGGTGCTCGACGTTGTGCCACTTGCGCCAAAGCCGGGCCCCCACCATCAGGGGCATAAAAGCCACGCTGCCCGCCAGCGAGCGCAACAGGGGATTTTTGGTTACTGCCCCGTGCAAAATCTCGTGGGCTAAAAACCCCAGCCCCACAAAGGCATACCCAATGCTCAACGAAAGCAAGAGCTTGAGCCCTAGATAAGGGGTGGCCACAATACCCCAGGCAGATAGCCCAAACAAGGCCAGAAAGACGGGCAGATAGCCCATCCGGGCCGGAACAGGCTCAAAGAAATGCCTGGGCAAACGTGCTTTTAGAGCTTTGGTGTACTCGCGCAGATGCTGTTCTTCTGTCATAGGGAGCTCCTCCTAGGTTGAAGGCTGAATGGAGGCAGTATAAAGCGCTTTCTTGGATAGACAAAAAAGCCCCCCAGTCTGGGGAGCTTTGGCTTAGCGAAGGGATTACACCAGCTTTACGTTCTTGGCCTGAGGGCCCTTGCCGTTCTTGCCGGATTCAACTTCAAACTCAACCCGATCACCCTCATTGAGGCTCTTGAAGCCCTGGCCTTGGATGGCGGTGAAGTGCACGAACACATCGGGGCCGCCTTCTTGGGCAATGAAACCATACCCTTTTTCCGCGTTGAACCACTTTACGATACCTTTGTTCATCTACTGCTCCTGATGTCCTACTGAAACCCGCTGGTTTTAGGGGGACAATGAAGGTTAGCACGCCCCAGGAAAAAAGTCAAATTTTGAGGTCGAAGCTTCCCGAACCCAGCCCGGATTTCACTGAGGTTTGCAAAGCCTTTGATTCAAGCCAAGTAGCGGCTACACTTTCTGTAGATGGCACGGGCCTCTGCTCAATACCGCTGCGTGGAATGCGGCTACCAATCGGTTAAGCCGCTGGGGCGCTGCCCTGGCTGCGGGGCCTGGGAAAGCCTTAAAGAAGTGGTCGAGGCGCGCCCACCCAGTGGAGCACGCAACCCATCCAAACCGGCGCCCCTTCTGCGCTTACGCGACGTGCCAGAGGGAGGGGAGGCCCGCTTTTCCAGCCAGATTGGCGAGCTAGACCGGGTGCTGGGGGGTGGGTTTGTGCCCGGCGAGGTGCTGCTTTTGGGTGGGGAGCCGGGGGTGGGCAAGAGCACCCTGCTGCTACAAGTGGCCCAGAAAATGCTGGAGACGGGTCGGCGGGTGGTCTACCTAGCTGGCGAGGAGTCGCCGGGGCAGATCCGCCTACGGGCCCGGCGGTTAGGCATTTCCCTGGACCTCGAGCTGTTGCGCGAGACCCGGCTCGAGGCCCTTCGGGCCACCCTCGAGGCCAGTCCACCCGATTTTTTGGTGGTAGACTCCATCCAAACCCTCGAGACCAGCGCCGCCCCTGGCTCACTGGTAGCCGTGCGCGACGCCACTGCTGCCCTAACCCGCTTCGCTAAACAGCACCTGGTCACCACCGTACTGGTGGGACACGTCACCAAGGAGGGCCTGGTGGCCGGGCCCAAGGTGATTGAGCACGTGGTGGACGCCACCTTGTATCTGGAGACCGCAGGCAGCTTCCGGGTGCTGCGCTCGAGCAAAAACCGCTTCGGGCCGGTGGGCGAGCTGGGGGTATTTGCCATGGTTCACGAGGGCATGGAAGAGGTAGCCAATCCCTCCGCCGCCTTCCTGGCCGAGCGGCCTGTGGGGGCACCCGGCTCGGTAGTGGCCCTTAGCCTGTCGGGCGAGCGGGCCTTAGCTTTGGAAGTGCAGGCCCTGGCCGCCCGTACCCCCTTTCCCGCCCCGCGCCGGGTGGCCCAAGGGTTGGACAGCCGCCGGGTGGACGTGGTACTGGCGGTGCTCGAGCGCCGGCTCAACCTGCCCTTAGGTAACCTGGATATATACGTCAACCTGGCCGGGGGGCTGCGGGTGTTCGACCCGGGGCTGGACCTGGCGGTGGGCCTGGCGGTGTATTCTGCGGTGGTAGGCCGCCCCCTGCCCCAAGCCCTGGCCGTAGTGGGCGAAGTAGGGCTGGCCGGGGAACTGCGTAGCGTGGAGGGCCTAGAACGCCGCCTGCGCGAAGGGGAACGGGCCGGCTTCAAAGAGCTGGTCTACCCGCCTCAGTTCAAAACCCTAGAAGCCGTAGTGGGCCGGTTTTTATGAACGCTATACGCTGGTTTTTGTATGTTTTTTTCGCCTACCTGGGCTACCGGACAGGGGTGTGGCTCGAGGAGCAACGCCTGGTGAGCGCTAGCCCGTTGGGCAGCCTAACCAGCCTCAACCGCTTGTATTTGGCAGTGGTAGGGCTGCTGCTGGGCTTTTTGCTGGTACCCCAGCTGGCCTATTGGGTCGAGGGCCGCTGGATACGGGCCCAGGACTGGCTTCGCCGCCTGCCCCCCGAGGTTCCGGTGGCCATTACAGTGGCCGCCAGCCTGGGGCTGCTCCTGGCCGTACTCCTGACCAACCTGCTGGGGCAAATACCGGGCTTCTCCCCTTTCCACTCCCTGATTATTGCCGCAGTGCTGGTCGGGGCTTTCTCGGCTTTTGCCTTAGCCAACCGCGACTACTTCCGCCTGGCCCGCCCCCCCGTCCACAACCCCAAACCCCGGGGCGGCAAGGTGCTGGATACCTCAGTGCTGATCGACGGGCGGATCGCCGAGGTAGCCGAGATGGGCTTTTTGGAAGGGCCTTTGTTCGTACCCCGCCAGGTGTTACGCGAACTCCAGCTATTCGCCGACGCCTCCGATGCTCAGAAAAGGGCCAAGGGCCGCCGGGGGCTGGAGACCCTCGAGCGCCTCCAGCGTGCGCTGGGCCTGGAAGTACTCGAGGGCCAGGAATCCGACGACCCCGTAGACGACCAGATTCTGGCCCAGGCTAAAAGACTGGGTGCCGCCCTAGTCACCAACGACCACGCCCTAGCCCAGCTTTCCCGCATCTATGGGGTCAAAACCCTCTCCATCCAGGCCCTGGCCTCCGCCCTGCGGGCACCCTTACAGCAGGGGGATAGCCTTACCCTTACCATCGTCAAGGAAGGAAAAGAGCCAGGACAGGGGGTGGGCTACCTTGAGGACGGCACCATGGTGGTGGTGGACGACGCCATCGCCTTCAAAGGCAAGGAGGTTGAGGTGGTGATTACCCAGTCCATCCAGACCCAGGTGGGCCGCCTGCTGTTTGGCCGGCTGCAGGGTGAGGAGACCAGCCGCTCCACCTCAAAAGGTGAACGGTAGTTTGGCCGTCCCATCCCGCTATAGCAAGAGATAATCCAGCAAAACCACAGGTACGCTCCAGCCGGCCAACCGCACACCCCACAAGCTGGTGTAGATACCCCACAAACGCGGGAAACAGCGGGCTCGAGGTAGAAAAACCCCTCTCGAGCCGCCGCAAAGGCATTCTGGGTGCTGAGAAAAGAACTTATAATAGCGGGCGGCAAAATACGGCTTTAGCCACTGGAGGCAAGCGTGAACCTACACGAATATCAGGCCAAAGATATCCTCGCCAAGTACGGCATCCCGGTTCCCCCAGGCAAGATTGCCTTCACTGCCGACGAGGCCAAGCAGATTGCCAGCGAGTTCGGCGATACGGTGGTCATCAAGGCCCAGGTACACACCGGCGGACGCGGCAAGGCCGGGGGGGTCAAGCTAGCCCAGACCCCAGAAGAGGCTCGAGAAAAAGCGGCCCAGATTCTGGGGCTCAACATCAAGGGCTTCATCACCAAGAAGGTGCTGGTAGCCAAAGCAGTCAACATTGCTAAGGAGTACTACGCCGGCCTGATTCTAGACCGGGTCACCCAGCGGGTGGTGCTGATGCTCTCCAAAGAGGGCGGGGTAGACATCGAAGAAGTAGCCGCGGCCCGCCCCGAGGCCCTCATCAAATACCCCATCGACCCCTTCACCGGCCTGCGCCCCTTCCAGGCCCGCGAGCTGGTCAAGCGGGCCGGGATGGAGGGCAACCTCAACAAGCTGGCCGACGTACTGGTCAAGCTCTACCAGGCCTACGTGGGCATAGACGCCTCTACCGCTGAAATCAACCCGCTGGTCATCACCGATACCGGCGAGGTGGTCGCCGCCGACGCCAAGATCGTGCTGGACGACAACGCCCTCTACCGCCACCCCGAACTCACCCCCCTACGGGAGTTCGAGGCGGAGCACCCCCTCGAGGTCGAGGCTTCCAACTACGGCTTTAGCTACGTCAAGCTCGACGGCAATGTGGGCGTGATCGGCAATGGCGCGGGCCTGGTGATGTACACCCTCGACCTGGTACAGCGGGCTGGGGGCCGAGCAGCCAACTTCCTGGACATCGGGGGTGGGGCCAAGGCCGAGGTGGTCTACAACGCGCTCAAGGTGGTGCTCAAAGACCCGGATGTCAAAGGCGTTTTCATCAACATCTTTGGGGGCATCACCCGGGCCGACGAGGTGGCCAAGGGGGTTATCCGGGCCATAGAAGAGGGTATCCTAACCAAGCCGGTGGCCATGCGTGTGGCTGGCACCGCGGAAGAGGAAGCCAAAGCCCTGTTGCAAGGCCGCCCGGTCTACATGTACCCCACCTCCATCGAAGCGGCTAAAGCCATCATCTCCATGATTGGAGGTATCCAGTGAGCATCCTAGTAGATAAAAACACCCAGGTCGTCGTCCAGGGCATCACCGGGCGCGAAGGGGCTTTCCATACCGAGGCCATGCTTAAAGCCGGCACCAAGGTCGTGGCTGGGGTCACCCCAGGTAAAGGGGGACAGACCATCCTGGGCGTGCCGGTCTACGACACGGTCAAGGAAGCCACCGCTTTCCACCGGGTAGATGCCTCGATTATCTTCGTGCCGGCGCCCGCCGCCGCCGATGCTGCCCTGGAGGCAGCCCATGCCGGGGTTCCGCTAGTGGTGCTGATTACCGAGGGTATCCCTACCCTGGACATGGTCAGAGCGGTGGCCGAGATCAAGGCCATGGGTAAGGTACGGCTGATCGGGGGCAACTGCCCCGGCCTGATCACCCCTGGGGAGTGCAAGCTGGGCATCATGCCCGCCAACGTGTTCAAAAGGGGCCGGGTGGGGCTCATCTCCCGTTCCGGCACCGTTACCTACGAAACCGCTCAGGCCCTCTCCGAGGCCGGCTACGGCATCTCTACCTGCGTGGGCATCGGCGGCGACCCCATCATTGGCTCGACCTTCAAAGACCTCCTGCCCCTTTTCAACGAAGACCCCGAAACCCACGCGGTGGTCATCTGCGGTGAGATTGGCGGCTCCGACGAAGAGGATGCCGCGGCCTACATCAAGGCCCACATGAAAAAACCGGTGGTGGGCTTTATCGGCGGTCGCAGCGCCCCCAAGGGCAAAAAGATGGGCCACGCTGGCGCCATCATCATGGGCAATATAGGCACCCCCGAGAGCAAGCTGGCCGCCTTTGCCGAGGCCGGCGTCCCCGTGGCCGAGACCATCGACGAGATTGTAGAGCTGGTGCGGGCCAAGCTGGGCTAGCCTTGCTTTTGTACCCCACGGGGGCTTTCCTTTGACACCGCCAGGCTGCCGGGTGTAGCCTTCGCAAGAGTTCCGCTGAGGTCCCATGGCTTCGTCACGGTGGGGTAGTATCCGTTAGCCCCTGGGCCAGGCGCATCCCTTCCATAGCCATCTGGGCATAGGTGCCCTGACCCAGCACACACAGCCCCACACCGTAGAGCCCCTCTAGACGGCCTAGCCGAAAGGTGCGAGGGTCCCACTCCCCCTGGGCAAACACCTGGTAGACCACCCGGTAGCCCGGGGTGCCCCTCTGTTCGGCCACGGTCGCCTCGGCTGGGCTGAAGGCGAAGCCCAGGCTTTGCAAGTGCTGGTAGAGGTCTGGGTAAGCCACCTCGGAAAGCCGCCCGGCCTCCTCCACCACGTCACCCATAAAGAGTTGGGGGCAAAGAAAGCTGCCCACCGCCAGCACCACCCTAGGGGCGGTTTTGCGCGGCCCCTCCCAGCTTTCGATGCCCACTACCCTCTGGCCCTCCAGGAGCAGGCGGGTCACGGAGAGCTGTAGGAGGTGAATCTGGGGCTGCTGCTCCAGGCGGTACTTGGCCCGGCTGTGCAGCTCCCAGCCCTTCAGGCCGTCCTGGCCCACCTCGGCCAGCAATGAGCCTGGAGGAAAGGGAAAGAAGACCGGGGTGAAGGGTAGAAAGACCGTGTCCAGGCTGGTGGTAACCAGCCCCACCCGCAGACCCTTTTTAGCCAAGGCATAGGCGGCTTCGGCTCCAGCAAAGCCCGCGCCCACGATAAGCACATCGTAGTCCACGGGTTTCATCATACGCGGAGGGCCAGATGGGAAGAAAAACACTGGGGAGACCGGCTCATCTTTCTTACTGATATTGAACTATCAATAGCAGCATGCGCCTTCTAAGCTTTTTACTTCTGCTGGCCAGCCTAGGCCAGGCCCAAAGCCTTAGGGTGGCCGCCACCACCACGGTCATCGCTGATCTGGTGCGGGAGGTTGGGGGCGAGCGGGTTCGGGTGGTCTCGGTAGTGCCGATGGGGGCCGACCCTCATAGCTTCGAGCCACGTCCCTCCAGCATCCAAGCCCTAAGCGGGGCCCGTATCCTCTTCGCCAACGGGATGAACCTCGAGGCCTTCCTAGGGCGCATCCTTCCCCAGCTCCCCCAAGGGGCCCAGGTGGTTCGATTGGCAGAGGGCTTGCCCAACCCGATCTGCTACACCCAGGCCGACCGCGAGGCCCCCGGGGCCCACCTGCACGGCCCCTGCGACCCCCACCTGTGGCTCTGACCTTCACGCCGTACTTCAGACACTTCCCAGGACCAGGCTTCGGAAGCGCTCTAGGGCTTGCCGGACCAGGCGGCGGATAACCCCTAA
>FWWL01005403.1_pt1 | contig 20003 bp, 16 predicted proteins | sample 2228331 | NCBI WGS metagenome assembly FWWL01 (sample SAMEA103939775, study PRJEB20133) | metagenome | reverse complement strand
GCTGCGTCCCCGGCTGCGGGCCGGAGGCCGGCCTGGCCATGGTAGTGGTCACGCTGAGTTGTGGATGGTTCTGTAACGCCAGGGCCAGTACAATACCGCCCCCGCCAACGACTCAGCCGAATCGTCGGCTAGACGGCCGCCACATTATCGGCAGGGATCCCCTCAGGAAGTGCGTCGCACCTTTCCGAAAAACGTCTCGTTTGCTACCAAGTTGGATTTCGAGTTTCTTTCGGCAGCGAGAGGATCATCTTGGCCAATTCCCGCCGGGCCGCCTCGTAGGCTTGTGGATCGGGATTCCATTCAAACCATGACGGGGCAAGTTGCCGGACAATCTTCAGGGGCTTTTCGCCTTGGCCGGCACGTTGCAGAATCATGAAATAGTCATAATCTTCGATTCCATCGCGCAGGGCCTTCAAGCGGACGCTGGGGACGATCCCGTCGTAGCCACACGGCCGGGCGGGATAGACCAACGTCCCTTCACCGTTGTAGATGAGAGGTCGGCTCGAACGCCCCGGGCGATAGGTCCGGGGATCGGTCCATGGGTCCTCGACCTGCGACCAGTGACTCATCCCACCCCAATAGAGAAGCCCGCGAATATCGTAGCGGTAGGACATCCAACACGGCACACGGTAGTTAAGAAGCGGATAATCGATGTGCCACCAAGGCGTCTTGGCAAGTTGACACAAGGCCGTGTAAGCCCACATGATCTCTCCCAGTGCCTGACGTTCTCGTGCCGTGGGCTCGTCGTACAGCGGAAACAGCGAGCACCAAATGTCCACGGCTCCATACAGGTCTCCCCAACTCGGGTCTTGAGTCCGCGTTTGTTCAACGACCATCACTTTGACTTTGGTCTTCGTAGCCCGAATGGCCTTCCCCCACACACGGACAAACTCGTACGCGTCCGGGTCGTTAGGCTCATCTTTCAAATAGATGAAGTACACCACATCCGGCCGATTGATGGCCTCGATGGCCCGATCCCAGGCCCTCGCCCATGCCTCCAGCACTCGACTGTTCGCTTGGGGGTCTTTGACAATACCGACCGGGCTGGGCACCTGAATGGCATTCACGTAATACGTGTCAATCCACTCTCGCAGCCGTGCGACATTTTCGTCCGATAACCGGAATTCTTCTCCATCCCGCTCGAGTCGTAACCAATCGCTCGGTGGATACGCGTTGATCCGATGCTCTCGGGCCAAAAGAGCGCACTGTTTCTCCACGGTGGCCCAATCCATGGGTTCTGATTCTTTTCCCTCTTTCGATTGTTTCGCGTAGTACGCCCTCACCCGTTCTGCCGGGGAACCCAATGCCGTCACCAAACTGGGCACTTTCGGCAACGTGAAATCCCATACCTCCAGATTGACCGGCATTGCCACAACCTGCCTATCTTGGGAAAAGACACTCAAAGTGCCGCGATAGGCTCCCGGGGAAACGTCCGTAGGGACAAAGATATCCACCCAGAATCCGTGCGTCTCGTTAGCAGGCAAATCAAAAGGCTGGGCCTTAAAACGCTGCCCGGAGAGGGGTTCGCCCGTCAAGGGATGCCGTGTCGGAATCAACGGGTCGGGGTACCAGTCGGGGTGAAAAGCATCGTTACGGTACGTTGGTTCCTTTAGGTCCAACTGATGCTCTCGATAGATACGAAAACAGGCCGAGTCAATTTGGCCTCCCGATGGGGCTTCTAAAACTGACACCTCTACTCGGACAGCGGGAAGCGGCTGCGAGCTTCGCACCAACACCTGGAAACTCACCCATTCGTTCCGAGCCGACGCCAGGTTAACCTCCCGAGAAGGCGAGGACGAGGGTGTTTCGCTGCGGCAAACCCGCTGAGTTGACGTCTCAACCCAAACAGCAGGCTGGGCCCTTGCTATATTGGCCAAGGCAACCACAGAACACAAGAACATCACCAAGTTATGGCAAGCTCGCTTCATGGTCATTCCCTCCCCAGTCTAAGGAATCGCATGGTGGGACACACTTCTGGACTGACGACCTCAAGGCATGACCTCTCTCCGGGAAACACATCAAGCGTCTCTCCCGGTCTTTGCAAGAGACAGGATACCCGTTCGCCGTTGGTCCCTGCAATAAGGAGGTTCAGGAGTTTAATCAGTTTCCGCAGTTCGACACGGTCACGACGGCGCGTGGCCCTCCAAATGATGAGATTTGCTCACGTCGGGCATGGCCCTCCGATAACGGGGATCGGCGTCTATCCCTCCGTCAAATCACTCTTGCTGGGATTGGTCATCATCCCGCCCCGGGCATTTTCCGGCACGGCGGCAAGAAAGACCGAGAAAATGGCCGAAGCGAAGTGCCCGAGGACATAGATGAGGTACATTATCCCCGGAAGCACACCGGCCGCCACCAGGGTTTCCCATCCTCGCAAATGACGAAACGGTGGTCCCTTGGCAGGGGACGGAACCTGAATCGCCTTTCCATCCGGAAACTGCGGGCCGACCGCCACGGAGGACCTCGGTTGGGGGCTCAATTCTGGGCCGTCGATAATGATTTCCATCACCAATTGCAAATTGCCCACCAGAACCATGACGCCAAAGAGGACCGGTGTCAACCGCACAAGCATTTTGAGTCCAAACTGGATTAAGCCAAGAATCTCGTCGGCGGGCGAAAGTTCCGGGTTAACCTGCAAATTCATGCCTTCCAGGTTGAGAGATTGCAAGGCGACAAACAGCCCCCAAATGAACACCGCAACCCCCCAAAACACAAGTTCAAATGACCCGGTGATCAAGGCATCGATAGCCCCCAAAACAAGCATGGCCGATGAACCGACCAACGACAAAAGCGATAGGGCATCGGGAACTACGGAGGAGCTGAGATACCCACTGATCTGACGATCCCAGCGCTCCAGGACAAACAAGAACCGCCCAGCGACATAGTGAAAGACGAGAATCAACAAGGTAAGGCTAATCCCACCTAAGATTGTTAAGGCCTGCCCGCCGGCCTTTTGAAGGCATTGAACAAGGGCCAAAACAGCCCCTACTAGCAAGCCATACTTCCCACAGATAAGAAACAAGCGTGCACTTGAAAGAAGGAATTCACTTCCGAAGCGCCAGCGGAGAGACGCCAAAGCCGTGTCAAGCGGATGGCGACTCAGACTCTCCCGCGATCGCGCAAATGTCGTCGGCGAGCGTTCAAATGTCCGTGGCGACCGTACAGCGCGATGGCTGCTGTCCGATGGTAGAGCCGACGGATCTTGACCGTCCTTTGGTTCGAGCATCATTCCGGGCCAACCTCGCTACGCCCCGGGCCTCCCGGCAAAAAGTCCCAAAAACCGCGTTTAGGATCACACCTTGCTGCTTCCCCACCTTTCCCTAAAGTCCATTGTGATTATGATTTCTCAAAATAACAAAGGGTGGATTTCGAATTCTCCGAGACGCTCCTTAGGCATCCCGGATCGGTCCACAAAACTCCGATATCGGATTGAAAACACCTGGGGTTTCATCCCGTGACAGATTTGATCTTCGACTTTTTGCACAGATTCATGCTCTGTTTTGTTCCTCTTTTTGCGGCCGTTGATGCGGCAGGGCTTTTGCCGCTTTATCTGGCCCTTACCGATGGATTGTCACCAACGGTCAAGTCCCGCGTCCTTCGACAGATGCTTCTGACGGCGATCCTCGTGGTTGTGGCATTTGTCTTTATTGGACGGATGATTCTCGATTTCCTAGGTGTCACGATCTCCGACTTTATGGTAGCCGGTGGGACGATGCTCTTCATCGTCGCTATGGGCGACCTTTTCGTAGTCGATAAGGGTCGGCCCCATGTGGACGCCGAATCGCTGGGGGCCGTCCCGCTTGGTGTCCCCCTGACCGTTGGTCCTGCTGTTCTGACCACGGTTCTCCTTCTTGCCAATGCCTACGGACGTTTCCCCGCCTTAACGGCCGCCGTCGCCAATGTGCTTCTGGCCGCCATCGCCTTCTCTTGGGCCGCCAATATTGAGAAACTCTTGGGACGAAACGGGGTCAGGGCACTGTCCAAGATAGCCTCCCTGTTCATTGCGGCCATCGCCGTGATGATGGTCCGCAAAGGCATTTTCGAGATGATTGCCACGGTGCAAAATTAAAATCCTTTCATCTCGCTGGTGCGAAGTTAGTGAGAAGAAGTGAAAAATCCCTGCGCAGGCGCCAGTGGGCGAAGCTAGAACACAAGCAAAGTGAATTGTGTCACTGAGCAGCCACTTCGACCGAACCGCCAAGATGCGATTCGATTCGCTCGATTAGCTTCTCAACCGCTTCCCGCTTTTGTCGAAGCAGTTCACGGATGTCGTAGAACCGGGCATGCCGGGCCTCGCAATGGAGGTCTGCACGTTCCCGCTCCAGGAGCTCCAAGATCAGTTGCCATTCTTCGGCGGACAGATCGATCTGGACCATAACCGCACCTCCCATGTTCAGAAGAGACTACCCAGCCCCACGGGAATGTTAAAAAAGGGACAGCCCTCCGACAAGGGGAGCAACACGAGAAATCAATTTTCTCTAGTAAAAGGATCTACGGTTTTTCTGCGAAGGCTACCGCCCGGCTGAGGATGTTGACCTCCTGGACTTCTGCCTCGGGCAACGCTACCACGGTGAGACCCGATTGGCCGGGATCACGATATCGCGGCGGGATATTGGGCGATCGACGGATTTCCACCTTGGCCGAGGTTGGCACACGGATTTCCCTCTTTCGTCCATCCGATTCCCATCGATAGACCTTGTATTGCCCTGGTACCTCTTCCGTGACCTCCGTTCCATGCGGCAGGGCGGCTAAGACTACAACGTCCTCGTTGTGTGTTTCCTCGCCGTTTTTCTTCGGTCTCAATTCAACGATGTAATCTCTTGAAGGTCGCACAGCCACTCGGAAGACGGTTCCCGCCGGTGCCCCTCCGGCACGCATGACCGTCCCGTACGTGACGACCCCATCCGCATCGGCTACCAGCACATCGTCTAGGCGGTCGTCATCGGCATCCAGTGTCACTTCCACCCCGGGGGCAGGTTGGCCATCGACAAGAATTCTCGCCCGAATGGGATAGTAGGCTTCGGGGCTTGTGAACCACCAATAAAGGGCCACCATGGTGATCACCAGCAAGGCCGCAAAGACGCGGAAATCCATCAGGCCGCGCCAGGCATTTTCTGCCCGCAAAGCGTCCCAGGGCCTTTTCCACACGAGGCTTTCACTCTCTGCCATGTGCTGGTGGGGGAAGATCAGCGAGAGGAAGAAGATTCCAACCGATTCGAGGACAAACAGGAGGAAAGCCATGAAAAGGCTATTGATCGTGATAACCTTGATCACGGTGAGATAAAAAACGAGTAAGCCAATCAGGGAACCACCCACAAGTGTGATGAACGCTGCACGAGACGAGGTCCCCCGCCAAAATACCCCCCAAAGGAAAACAACTGCCGTGGGAGGTGCCACCACCGGGAAGACATCGACCATGGCCTGAAAGATGGTCGTGTCGCGGCGTCCCAGGGCCATCGTCCAAGCGATAGCAATGCACATGGCAAAGAAGGTGGCTACCCGTCCCACCCAAACCAGGTGACGATCGCTCACCTCGCCCACCCATCGTTTGTAAATATCATAGCTGAATAACGTGGCAATAGAGTTCAGCGCGCCCGAAACAGTACTCATAAGTGCGGCCAGGAGGGCGGCGACGACGATTCCCCGAAAACCCGGGCTGAGCATCGTGTTGATCATGTGCGTATAGGTTTTTTGAGTATCGGGCAGGCCATCGGCCGTGGTCGGTAGTGGCGGGAGCTTACCCGTGTTGACAAGCCCTAGGCAAATCACACCCGGTAATACAAAGAGAAAGACGGGCAATATCTTGAGGAAACCGGCGAACAAGGGGCCGATACGGGCATGGTTTTCATCCTTGGCTCCAAGCACGCGTTGCACAATGGTTTGATCCGTGCACCAATACCACACTCCTAAGACTGGGTAGCCCAAGAACACGGCATACCACGTCACACCGGTCGGGTCAGCACTGGATCGGAGAATACTGAGATTCACCGGATGGACACTCTGCTGCAACGCCTCCCAGCCACCGATCATCCGCATCCCAATAAACGTGATGCAGGCCGCCCCCACCAGAAGGACAACCGTTTGAATCGTCTCGGTCCAGACGACAGCCAATAGTCCCCCAACGATGGTGTAGATGGCCGTAGCACCACACATGCCGAGAACGGTCCAGAACCGATACTGCTCCGGATTTCCGTTGACAAACGCGGGAAGGACCGTCCCCTCTAACACGATGGCCCCGGTCAACAGCGAGAACCCAATGTGAACAACGACGGCGGAGAAGATGGACAAAATAGCCAGATAGTCCCGACAGGCACGGCTGTAACGGCGTTCCAGAAAGTCCGGCAACGTCGCCACATTCGCCCTAAGGTAAAACGGGGCAAAAAACAGTGACAGTATGACCAAGGTGAATGTTGCCATCCACTCATAGTTGCCGTAGGTAAGTCCCGATGTGAAACCGTTTTGGGCAAAACTAACCAGGTGAATCGTCGAGATGTTGGTGGCGAAAAGTGCCATTCCGATCATGGGCCAGGTCAAAGATTTACTCGCCAGAAAATAATCGGTGCCCTTTGCCTGACGACGTCTGGTACCGGCCAAACACCCTAACACAATGATCCCGACGAGATACCCGAAGACAATGATCAAATCCAAACCCGACAGTTGCACCTTTAGACTTGCTGCTGCATCAACCGTGGGTTCCGCCGCCCAGGCTTGCGCGGCAACACAAATCCCCCACACCAGTATGGCAAAGAAACTCGCGAGGCGTGCCACCCGGGGAATCCGTCGCGCGGCGAAGCCAGAACGCCACACATTGACAGCAGTTGAATGACCCTGTAAACCCGTTATCCCCATCTCGAACCCTCCGTTGGGTCGTGCCAATGCCATGGATGCAACCGCCGATAACCGGCTCATACGAATGTCGGCAAAATCGTCAATGTAATCGTCGCCTTCATCACAAGCAAGCTCGGCCTGAACCGCAGTTTGTCCAGTTTTCTGTGGTTTGAGATGGCCAGGACAGCGCCGAACCCTCCAAGATGGGCGATGATACAACATGAAAATTGGAGGGGCGCGCGCCGTCGCGTCCGCCGACGTGCCGGTTGATAATCCATTGTCCTTTACGGCCACGACGGCGCGTGGCCCTCCAGGGCAGACTGTTCCGCCAGACGTATATTTGCACTTGGCTGCCTTGCTCTGGAAACGTTGGAGGCGTGCCCGATAGCCGCAAAGAAGTGGGTAAACTCCAGCGGCCTGAACAGCAGTTTGCCCATTTTTTTGCAATTTGCCGCGGCCGCCGTGGCGTGTGGCCCTTCAAGTGACTGTTCCGGCGGCCTGCCAAGGTCGTGCACCTCGTGTTCCGGTTCGGCTCGCTGTAGGGTACAATTCTGCTCGTCATGTGCTCAGGTCCAAGTTATGAGGCATGGGATATCATCACATGGAGTGTACTGTGAGCTGAGGTTAGCCCAAACAACGTCGATGTGCAAATCAAGAAACCTGGTCAGGCCCGCGCAAGGAGAACACCCTATGAGACATTGGTCACTGTTGCCTGTGATGACGTTGATATTGGTCGGTTATCCTCACCTAGCTTTGAGCGACCTTCCCGCCATCGAGTCTGTTACGACGACCCCAGATCGCGTCATCGTCGTCAACGGACGCCCGTTCTTACCCATCATGGCTTGGCTCCAGCCGCCCGATAACCTCGCCACCCTGAAAAAGTGTGGAATGAACACGACGGCCGGTTACTGGCCAGGATCGGGTGGAACAAAAGACGTTGCGGAGTACATGACCAAAGTTCAGGAGGTCGGCCTGTATGGCGTGATGCCCTATCATCCGTCCCTTCACAACCATCCGAGTCTTCTGGCCTACATACACGATGACGAACCTGATCTCCCTCGACAGGTGAGCGACGCGAAGGTCACCCCAGGGGAAGGCCTGCGGATCAACACTCGCACACCCCTGTGGAGAATGGTTGACGGCGACGAAAGCTCTTGGTCGGTTTTGGATCCCTTGGAGAACGCCACATGGACGGTCACGCTGAACCAGCCGGAGACGGTGCAACGTGTTGCCATTTGGATTACCGTGTCACCGGGGCTGAGTTTGCCCGAAGAAATCGTTCTCTCCGTCGGGGATAACGAAGTAGGGCGATTTTCCATCGAACCAAAACGTGGGAGGCAGGAATTTGTGCTCTCTTCTCCGGTGACCGCCCAGGAGTGGCGTTTTACCGTGAGCAAGGTTAAACCGGGCGAGCAAGTTTGGGGTTCGATCGGCGAGGTCGCAGCTTACACCGCTGACGGCAAAAATGTCTTCCTCAACCTACCCCGTTGGGTCCCCCGGGCGATGCCCGAGCAAACGATGAAGGTTTATCAATCCGTTAAGGCGGCCGATCCTTCGCGGCCTATGTTCATGACATTCACCGGCTACTTCCATCCTCACTTTGGCAAGTGGAGCGACGAACAACGCCAAACTCTGTATCCCGCTTACATCCAGGCCACCGACGTCGTGGGGTTTGACATCTATCCGATTTACGGATGGAACAAGCCAGAGTGGATTCACTTGGTTTATGAAGCGACAGAACAACTCACGGCCCTGGCGGGACATCGTCCGATCTACGCCTGGATCGAAACCAGCAAAGGCGGGCAATACACCGGGGACCTCGAACGACAAAAGGATGTGACGCCTGAACACATTCGGGCGGAGGTGTGGATGGCCCTGTGCGGTGGGGCCACGGCCATCGGCTACTTCACCCACATTTGGAAGCCCTCCTACCGGCAGTTTGGCGTGCCGGAAGAGAACCAAGTGGCACTTCGCGCCATCAATGACCAGCTGACCCGCCTGGCACCGGCTATTCTGGCCAAGCGAAACACAAGAGAACTGCGACTGAGCATCTCGCCCGAAGTCCGAGTTACCGCCTTTTCCACCGAGTATGAGGACTTTATCTATGTGTTCGCGGTCAATTACGATTCAGCGCTCAAGACGGCGGAAGTGACATTTCATATCCCGTCCGCAGAGAACAATCAGTCAGTAACCGTGGAGGTCGTTGATGAGGAGCGTGGCCTGACCCTCCGCAAAGGACAATTTACCGACACCTTTGCACCTTTGGCGGTACACATTTACCGCCTCCCGAGATCCCGATAACCAACGGCGGATGGTGCAAAAACGGGACGGAAACGGCGGTTTTCTTGGAGCATCGCTCCAGAGGCAATAGACAGAGCGTTGTTACGCGGCAGCAGGCTGCCGGTCCCGGATTGGTGTTGTGATGTGGACTGAAAACCGATGTTGACCGGAGCCCAATCGCCGAGGCAAGACGATCGGGAGGTAAACGCCGTTATACCTCTATGCTCGTCCTGGATATCTTGCCCAGGTTCCAGGTCAACGATTTCCCGGTACCAACCGGTTGCTTACGCAAGGCCAAGGGGTTATGATTTCACGCAAAATGTTGCACTTGTCAAATATGCGAAGGAGTGTTTCACGTTGATAGTCAGTGTCTTGTCGGTATTGCATAAAGTCGGAGGTGCGCGATGCTAACAAGAACATGGTCAGGTCGAGCGATTATGTCCCTAGCAGGTATCGTCGGGCTTGTCGTCATCACTGGCGGATGGGACATCCGAGGTCGTGATGAGACCTTGGGGGCTGAAGAGAAGATTGCTTGGGTCGAACGTGCCGACCCGCGATTGGACGCCCTCATCGATTCGAATGCAGTTGTCGAAAAATTGGCCGAGGGCTTCGACTGGTCGGAGGGACCTGTGTGGGTTCCTCGAGACAACTGGTTACTTTTCTCCGATGTACCACAAAACGTTGTGTATCGCTGGAGGGAAGGGCAGGGGATCGATGTTTTTCTCAAACCTTCAGGATATACGGGGACCGTGGCACGCGGGGGCGAATCCGGCTCCAACGGATTGGCCCTAGATCGCGAAGGAAGGCTGCTCTTGTGCCAGCATGGTGATCGCCGGGTTGCCCGTTGGGAAAACGGCCGATTTGTCACGCTCGCCGACCGATACCAGGGGCGACCCCTGAATAGCCCCAACGATTTGGTGATCAAGTCAAACGGCGACATCTATTTTACGGATCCACCTTACGGAATGACGCCGGACTCGCGGCGCGATCCCAACGCCCTGCCGTTCTGCGGTGTATATCGTATCGGTCGAACGGGCGAATTGACACTTCTCGTTAGTGATATGACGCGACCAAATGGCATTGCGTTTTCTCCCGATGAGAAAACCCTCTACGTGGCCCAGTCCGATCCGGAGCGCCCTCTTTGGATGGCATTTCCGGTGAAGGAAGATGGGACCTTGGGAGAAGGGAAGGTCTTTTTCGATGCCAAGCCGTGGTTGGAGGCAGGATTGAAAGGACTGCCCGACGGGATGAAAGTGGATGTCCACGGAAACATCTTCGCAACGGGTCCTGGGGGAGTGAATATCTTCACCCCGGATGGGATGTTTCTCGGAAGGATTCGCATCACGGTACCGGCGGCGAATTGTGCCTTTGGCAATGACGGTTCTGTTCTTTATATCACCGCGGATATGTACCTCCTGCGAGTAAAAACCAAGACAAAAGGCCTTGGATTTTGAGGCCGATCGGACAAACGGCCATTTTCTTTATGGTGGTTTGAGAGGTGACCGAGGCGTGATCGGAACTAGGCGGCCTGAGAGTTACCGGGTGGTACAAGCTCGTTAGCAGAGGAAGACCTGTTCGGTGAAGGAGACGACGACCCATGCGACGAAAAGAGATCCTCGCAAAGGTGGCGGCGGGAGAATTGACGCCCGAGGAAGCAGACCGGCTCTTGGCCGAGTTGGACTCTGAGTCTGCCGTGCTCACTTGCAAGGTGAGTCCCAAGGGCGCGGTGAGCGTGTACGGTTTGCAAAGGATGCCCGTCACGTTGTATGCCGATCAATGGCACCGCCTTTTGGCATTCGGAGATGACATCCGCCGGTTTATCGAGGAGCATCGGGAAGAATTGCGCTGGCGGGTTCGTGCCGAACCCCAAGCCGAGGCCCAGGTCGAGCACCCAAAGGAAATCTCCGTCACAACTAACAGGGGACAAGAACCAGATAGCGGAGTCAATCCAGATTCCCCGGAATGTCAAAGTTGCGATTAATCATTTGCAGTCGCAATCCCGAACGTTCCTGGTGAAACGATGCGGCCATTGTGCAAGGTGATTCCTTGCACGTGAGAGCTGAGGGTTTCCTCGGTGACGGCATCAACCGATCGATGTTCGACCGACTGAAATTGGTCGGAATCCACCAACAATTGGACAGGTCCGTTCTTAGAGTGTGTTGGAGTGCTTCGCACCTCCTTCCACGAAAACTTTGCCAAAAGGACCGGAGAGGCGATTCACACATGAGGAAAGAATATCTGCGTCACCTTCTGACGATCATGGTGCTGGCAACCTGGTCCACCTTTGCCCCGGGTGAAGAGCGAGGAACTCAAGCAGACAGGCTTATCCCGGTTTATGAAATCGCCCAAGGATGGGAACGGCTACCGGAAATTCCACCTGCCAGCGCCGTTTGCTTTTCCAGTCGTTGGTTTCATCCTGTGAACCGCGACGACCATCACGATACCTTTAAAGCGGCTGAGGTATTTCATGCCACCGACTTCGTTTGGACCTACTCGATTGATTCCAACTTTGTGGGACGTTTGAGACAAATGGGCAATCGCGTATTCCTCGCCGTAAATTCGATGGTCCCAGACCCACCGGATTTTCGTCGCCGCCTCCGGGGGAGGATTGTCGATCTCGAAAATCGCCCGGTCACGGCTCCCTGGATGCGTTCCTGGGCCGACCCGGCTTGGGGTTGCGCAAATAGCCCTGAATATCGGGAAGGTTTCATCGGGTATGCGGTCCGCTCCATCGAGGCCGGGGCAACGGCCTTACAGATGGACGATCCTCGGATGAACATGGCGGCCGTGTCTTGGGGTGCGTGTTTCTGTCGGCATTGCATGGAGGGCTTCCGAGTCTTCCTCAAACAGCGCGTATCAAAGGCGACGGCTGCGGAATGGGGAATCGGCGATCTCGACACGTTTGACTACCGTCAGTATCTCATCGAAAGAAAGGCGCCCGTCGGAGATGCCTTCGCCAAGTACGATGGTGGCCAGCTGAAGAAATGGTTTACCGAGTTCCAGACGGAGTCTGTCGGTCGGTTCTTCTCCTACGTGCGGGCGGAAATCGACCGTCGAGTTGGTCGCCACATCGTGTTCTCTTCGAACAACTATCGGGGAAGCTGGGAGTTTCCTTACGACCTGTTTGAGTTGGGGATGTCCGAGCTGCCTCAGCGTGAGGCGACACCCCTCACACTCTATGAACGATATCGCGAAGCCGCCGCACGGCGAAAGCATCAGATGTTCACGCTCGTTCCCCAAGCCGCCGACGGCTCAGAAGTCCCCATCACACGACGGGTCATTGCCGCGTGTTATGCCCTGGGTGGGCATCTCATCGTACCTTGGGATGTTTACACGGGGCACCAGAAGCCGCGTTACTACGGCAAGCCTGAAGATTATGCCGATCTGTATCATTTCGTGCGGGATTTTGCCCAGTGGTTTGACGGATATGAAGAGGCGGCCTTTGCCTTCGAGGGCTTTCAGGATGAACGATATCCGACTGATCCACCGTTGCGTGTGGATGCACCGCAAGTGATGGGTGTCGTTCGGGCAAAGCCCCAAGACCCAGTTGCGCCCGTGGTCATCCATCTCGTCAGTTGGCAGGACAATCCCTCTCCTTTCTTCATCCGCATTGACCCCAGGCGGATGCCAAACGGGGCCTGCGAACACATATTGGCGTTGTTACCGGGCCAGGCACCTCGAAAAATCACACCCATTGAGTGCGGCGGAACTGAGGTCGCGCTGGAAATCCCCGCCTTAAATCCATGGGGTGTCGTAGTCTTGGGGGCGGTACCATAAGGTGATTTCGAGGTATGACGGTTGTCGGCCCGTTATTGGCAAAGAGGAATCGGCCTCCGTGCGGCCATTCAGTATCCGCAATATCAGAGGAACGCAATCATAATGAGAAGCTCCATGAAACATCGAATTACGTTCGGTCATGCAGCGGCCACAGCGCGGTTGTTGATCCTTTTCGCTGTGGTTGCGTTATGTCCCGTGCTCGGATCGGCCCAAATCAAGATCCTGGAGTTTCAACCTGATGCGCCGGTTTGTCGGGCAAAACGCCTTATCACTCTCTCCCTGACGCTGGGCAATGACGGTGATCATGACGAGCAAGGGACTGTTGAACTTCTCTTACCCCCGGTTGTGGAACTTGTCAAAGGAGAGCGTAACACACCATTTGCGTTTCGCGACGGGGCAGGGGAGGTTACGTTGTCTTGGACAGTGCAGGCTTCCCGGGAAGGCCGGCACGAATTGGCGGTCAATGTCAAACCTATGGGTGGATCGGCGATTCAGCAAACGTTTAACCTTCTCTTTCTCCCACCTGTTACGGTCGAAAAAACAGACAAAATCCCGGATCCCCAGCCGGTGGCTACGGACATCGTGGTGGGTGCGCACAATTGTCCCTTGTGGGAAAAAGATAGACCGGAAATGTGGAGAAACATCATCAAGCATCCCGAAAGGACACCCGCTCTGGGATTCTATTGCCAGGAGCAGCCCGAAGTTGCGGATTGGGAAACCAAGTGGGCCGTGGAGCACGGTATTTCGTTTTTCGTCTATTGCTGGTACCGTGCCAGCCAGGGTAAGCCTGTGGAAACCCGACTGTCCAGTGCCATTCACGAGGCCCTATTTCATTCGCGATTTCAAGACAAGATACGATTTGCCATTATGTGGGAGAACCAGAACCGGGGAGTTGCCGGCGTTGCCGACGAGGCGGATCTCCTCCAAAACCTATTACCCTATTGGATCGAGAATTATTTTCGCCGTCCGAACTACTTGGTCATCGACAACAAACCCTTACTCTTCATCTATCGGCCAGAGTATCTCATCCAAGACTTGGGCAGCGTTGAGAACGTCGCTCAGGCCTTTGCCAAGGTTCGTGAACTTTGCCGTCAGGCGGGATTCGACGGGATTTACCTCCTAGGTGAATACCGCGGGACAAACCCCAAACACCTGCAACTCATGAAAGACCTGGGACTCGATTACACGTTTGCCTATGTTTGGCCAATCCCCAATAACCCCAGTCCTGAGGAAGCGATCCGCGCCCAGATGGACTATATTAAGAAGACACAGGAATTGAGCATCTTGCCCCAGGTGATCACGGTTTCCCAGGGATGGAGCGGCTGGCGTGACGAAGGCTCCATCTGGAAGCTCCCGCCGGAGGATTTCGAAAGGCTGATGCAGGAGGCCAAAGCCTTCGCCAAGACCTTGCCTCCAGAGCAGTTGGGAAGTCGCATCATCTTGTTGGACAATTGGAACGAGTGGGGCGAGGGACATTACATCGCCCCGCATCGAGAATTTGGCTTTGGCTATTTGGATGCCGTCCGTCGTGTTTTCGCCGGTAACGCTGGACCACATCTTGACCTCCTTCCCGAGGATATTGGCCTCGGTCCCTATGACGTGCCGATTCGTGCTTACTATGAACGGGAACGAGAGAGTCGGCAAAAGGCTCGAAGGTGGGTGAAACCGATCGTCATCGATGAAGCTTTGGTCGCTTATTGGACATTCGACGAAAACAAGGATGATGTCGCGGCCTTCGATTATTCCGGTCATCGCCTGGGAGGGATGCTCCACAAGATCGAACGCGTGAAGGGGTGGCGGGGGATGGCTCTCGATTGTCGCGGCGGCTGCATGGTCGTTCCCACCGACGACCGACTCTCGGACTGGGCGCAGATGTCGGTGGAATGCTGGATTCGCACCGATCAACCCGAGCAGGACAACAGGTGGATCATCAATCGGGTCTTTGGTGGTGCTGAGACATCGGGGTTTCGTTTGGGGATTCTCCGGGGAAGGCCGAGCTTCCAGATTCCCGTGACGGCGTGGAGTCATCACTTGGTGGGAAAAGAGCCAATCCCCCGTGGCCGTTGGGTCCATATTGCCGGCACGTTTGATGGGACGACAATGTGCCTTTATGTGGACGGTCGCGAAGTGGGTACGATGGACCGCCCTGGGAGTGTCCGCAATAACAACCGCCCGATTATTGTGGGCAACTATGACGTGGACCACGTCGCCCACTTTGTGGGCGAACTTGATGAGGTGCGACTATATCGCCGCGTGTTGACGCCCGAGGAAATCGCCTCACGAGCCGCCCAGCCCGGGGAAAAATGACCCAGACGCAACGAAGCTAAAGCTAGAATGGGTATATCGCTGACAAGTAATATTTTTCTCCAGCGCGAGGGCGAAAGGTTGTAGCGTGGTACCCATTTTCGGTGATCTTGTCACGATCCTGCTGGCCGGCCTCATCTCAGGGATTATCTGTCGGCAATTGCGGATTTCGAGCCTCGTCGGTTTTATCATCGCGGGGATCATCATCGGTCGAGGAGGACTCAATCTTATTGCCAGCCATGGGGAGGAATTGGAACAAATTGCCCAGACCGGCGTTTTACTCATGCTTTTCGCGGTTGGTATTGAGTTTTCCTTGGCAGAATTGGCCGGGCTGAGCCGCTACATGGCTCTGGCCGGTACCACGCAGATGCTCCTCGTGACGATGCCCCTCCTGGTGGTGTTTTTACTCTCCGAAGTTTCCATTGAACGAGCCATCGTAGTGAGTGCGGCAGTGGCCATTAGCTCAACGGTGCTTGTTTATCGGACACTCACCGAATGGGGACAGACAACCTCTCCTGGCGGTCGCCGAGCGCTGGCCATTCTTCTGTTTCAGGATCTGCTCCTCATTCCCTTGCTGTTGTTTATGCCATCATACTCGGGTGCCCGCGCCACGGGGTTGATTTCTGCGTTCGTTCTCACGGGCATGGCCGTTGTGTTCGCTGCCGCCGTGCCCGTTGCCCATTATGTCTTTGAAAAGTGGATTGTCCCATTTCTGATCCGGGTCAAGAGTGTGGAACTAACCATGCTTTTTGTCTTGGTTGTTCTCCTCACGGCGTGTTAGCTGGCCCAGGCATTTGGCCTGCCTCCGGCGTTGGGGGCCCTTGCGGCCGGGGTTAGTTTGAGCGAAACACGGTTAACAAAACAACTGGACGCGCTGGTCTTTCCTTTCCGGGAGACCTTCGGCGTTGTCTTTTTTGTGACCCTCGGCAGTTACATTGACTGGCGGATTCTTTGGCGCGATCCCCTCTGGTTCCTGATGGCCATTCCGCTACTTCTGATCCTCAAGAGCGTGGCAGGAGGGGTTGCCCTACGAATTACCGGCCTCACCTGGAGAACCTCGCTGGGGGCGGCATCGCTGCTAGTACCCATGAGCGAGCTTTCCTTCGTGCTCCTCTCCGAAGCCGCCCGAAGCCAGATTTTGACGGGCACCGAATACGAAAAAATGCTCATGGTTGCACTGGCGTCCTTAGTCATCTCGCCCGAACTTTTTCGTATCGGCCTGCGCTTGTTGCGGAGCGACTCGTCCAAACGCCCGACGAGTATGGGGTTCGATGTCTCCACTGTCGATGTCAACAAGGCCATTGTGGTGGGTCTTGGCCCGATTGGCAGCATGGTAGCGTCACAACTGGAATCGCGCGGTATGGACGTTGGCCTCATTGACCAAAGCCCCGTGAACCTCCAACCGTTTGCGCAACAGGGATTTCGGACCGTGTGCGGCGATGCCCGTGATCTTGAGGTTCTCCTTCGGGCGGGGGCTCAAGAAGCACACCTGGCCGTAATATGTGTCCCCGATGACACGGTGGCCGGTACCGTCACACGAAATGTCCGTCAGATCAACTCTACATGTACAATCGTCGTGCGGTGCCGATACCAGTCTTCCCGCAAGACCCTCACGAAGGCAGGTGCCCAAATCGTAGTCAGTGAGGAGGCCGTAACGGGCGACGTGCTCAGGAACTTCATAGTGTCGTCGGTGTTCAATCGTTCCCAAAAACCTTCCCTTCCCACCGACTCATCGTCAAACGCCACCGCCAGCCCGGATTCTTTAGGCACAGGAATCACCGCAGAGGCGGACAAACCCAAGGCATGAAGAAATCTCGGTGCGATACCCTCCGGTTGGCCGTATTATTCCAACGGTGGGAGAGGAGCAGGAGTCAGCATCTGCACCGCAGAGACCGGCACAAGCTGTGAAGACGGCGGAACTTGCGGACTTGACGCGTTCTCGGAAGGGCTTGGAGCTGGCAACTCGCACGTTGGTGGTTCACAGGCACCACGGGGCCGAATCCCCAGACATTCTCCGCAAACGTATTGAACCACAGTGCGATAGACAGGTTTCTCAATAACGTATTCTTTCTTGACGAGTTTTTTGACTGCCCGTGGCTGACCCGGTCGCGGCGTGATGATCGGCAACGGCTTTTCCGTAAGTTGCTCGATCCATCGAGAAAGTACACCCTTGGGTTTGCAGGTATCGCATTGCGATTCGCGAGCCTGTTCTTCACACTCTGTTATCGGTTCGCATGTTCCACATGTGCCGCACTGCTGATCACCGTACCCGCACGGGCGACGGGGCAACATGGTACAGATATCGTGCACCTCCACCTCCCAGCGGTGCTTGGTGACCTTCTCAATACCGCATTGAACTTGACAGATTTTTTGCTGGCATGTCCCCGGCTTGCCACAGATAGCACATCGGCCCGGTGAACCGTAAACATCGGTGGGCGGTGATTCGAGCGTCCAACCGGTACTGGCAACAAGAGCCGCGAACATTCCGAAAGCCGCAGCAATCCTGATGGTCATGCCTGCATCTCTCCCTTATCACCAAACGTGAGGTAATCCTCACGTCCTTCGTCTCATTTGGTGTCCTCAGAACTATCCTGCCGCTCCCTTGACACGCTCAGAAATCCACCTGGGCACGGAGCTGAAACACATTAAAGTCCGCATTTGCGGCGTTGCGGGGTGGACTCACTTGGGCATGCACGTAGTTGAACATCAGCCTCATGTACGGATTCCAGTACCAATTGATGCCAAAGCTGTGGTCCGCCATCGTTCCGCCCAAGACATTCCCGTCGTCCAAGTCCAACCAGGAATAACGATAGGCCAGCTCCCAAGCCCCCAAGCCGGTCTCAACATTGCCGTCGGATGTCCTCACCCGGAAGAAGTTCTCAAAAGGTTTGACCCGTTCGAACACGCCTTTTTGGCGGTTATAGGGCCGGTGTTCGCCGGTCAGGAAATAGCTCGTCTGGACATACATCCCGTGAAAGCTCGGATCATTTCCGCCAGCCCGGTTATAGAAGGCTACCAGATACTCGGACTGAACAGAAAAAGGACCATAGACAAAGGCCATCTCCGGATTGAGGAGTTGGTAATCTTCCACATTGCCGAAAGCGCCCGTATCAAGGAGGTATGGCCCTACGTTCACTTCGGGACGTGCACGAAGTTGTCGTAAGGGGTCATCGACGTCCCGGAAGCTGTAGCCGAGGCCAAGGTGGAACAAGCCTCGCCCTTGGGTAGCCTCATCATACCAGGGCAAATAGGTCACCCGAGCGGTGAAGGCATAGCCCCCATCATCGTCTGCCACATACGGAGGTTTGTCACCAATCTCGCGGAATCCACCAAAGGCCAGGGTCATTCGCTCGTTCTCAGAGACACGATAGGCAGCGATCCCCACGTTGCGAGACGGCACGAAGACCGAATTGAAGCTGCTGCGTTCCATGAAAGTGATAAAACGGTTTGACGTCATTTCTTCAAGGCTAAAAGGCTCCTTGAAGTGACCAATCTGGATGCGGCCTAACCAGGGGAGGTCGTCGATGCCGATATAGACGTCCTTAAAAGATGTTCGTTGGGAGTTGCCGTTATCCCGGCTGGCAAAGTCGGCTTCGATTCGATAATCAAAAACGTCAAACCCTTTGCCAAACGCCGTCAGGCGTGCGGTTCGAAACTGAACGGTGTCCTGTGCGTCGCCAAACGCAGCTATGCTCCCGTCGCTCTGACCAAAAAACACACTATCTACGAATAAGCGACCACCCAGATTCACGGACATCTGGCCGGCGGACTTTTTGGCTGCGGCCTGCTCTTTCTCTTTGATCTGGTTAAGGGCCTTTTCCAACTCCGCCACGCGCCGCGCCAGGTCGTCGTTCGTTTCCGCAGCTTGAGGCGGCTTCTCGGTAGCAACCAGGTAGGCGGGATCCATGGTTTGGTAAGGAATCATACCCTGTGCTGAGACAAGGCCTGCGATGATTGTCGAGAAGACTAGTCCCCTGACCGCGGCGGCACAAAGCGGCCAACTTCGACCATCCATGAAACGGGTCTCCTCCGCAAGGATGCTCTGGCGAAACGTCAAAGCGGTCATGCGCGGGGCCTTTGTCCCCAAGGCATGCCGGAAGATCTTTCACAACCCGCAAATTTTTTTAGGTCCAATCAATCGTTTAGTCTCTGAACAGAGACGAATACCTTACGATTCCTCGAAAGTGGCATCGGCCTTTTTCGGAAGGGATGTCCAGCCAAGTGGCCGCAAAAGCCAAAAAACCCGCACATTGCGCATTTTGAAAAGGTGGTGCATTTATTCCAAACCAAGCATTTTCGGCACGCATGAGGCCCCAGTCGGCGATCGTCAATTGTCCTGATGGAAAGCACTTCCAGGCATATATGACCCAAGAAGAAGGGAAGTCATTGCAAACGGTCACGACACGTGGGCGACTGGACGCGAAGCGATCTTGCTCATTCGCCTCTGAACGGGAATTGGAGTCGTATCCGCAAAACGAAAACGGATATAATCAGGGTTGGGTACCCATCCCGTAGCGACGGGGTGACTGGATACCTAAGGTCTGTCACAATTTGGCTGAATCCCAGTTCACTGTTGCATCCTCAAAAGGACCTCGACATGGCCGTTCACATGCACCGTGAGATGGACAGGCTTCGGGAAAGGCTCCTTCGCCTTTGCGGAGAGGTGGAGGGACAACTGCAAAGGGCGATTGAAGCAGTTCTAAGACGCGATCCCCAACTGGCCGACGAGGTCGAGTCGTTAGACAGCAAAATCGATGCAGCCGAGGTGGACATTGAGGAAGAATAATCGGAAGAGCGTCGTGTAGGGAAAGAGT
>FWWL01005274.1_pt1 | contig 20013 bp, 25 predicted proteins | sample 2228331 | NCBI WGS metagenome assembly FWWL01 (sample SAMEA103939775, study PRJEB20133) | metagenome | reverse complement strand
AGCCGGCCGATCGCAAGGCGAAGGTCGCTGTGGGCGCTTCCACGAGGAGGTCCCATGCGCCCGCACGACGATCCCGCCGCCATGACCGCCAACGACCGGCTCCGCCAAGTGGCCAGCATTCTTGCCTCCGGCATTCTGCGTCTCCGTTCTCGTGCCGCGCTTCCCGACGATCCCGCGCAGCATTCCGGCCCGAAAAATCTGCCGGAATCCGGCCAGGATCGCCTTGAGGTTCCCGCAGAAACCGTGCTCAGTGTCCACACGGGTTAACGGTTTCCGAGAAGAGCGAGAAAGGAGCACAAACATGCACCTGAACGTCGGGAAGGAGGTCGCCGCCTTGCAGCGGATGACCGTGAAGGAACTGCGGGAAAAGTACGCCGAGGCGTTCGGCGAAGAGACGAACGCCAACAACAAGGCCTGGCTCGTCAAGCGCATCGCGTGGCGGCTCCAGGCCAACGCGGAAGGCGACCTGTCCGAGCGCGCCCGCCGCCGGGCCGCGGAGCTGGCCAACGACGCCGATCTACGGCTGTCGCCGCCCAAGGCCAAGCCTGCCAGCGCCGAGCCGCAGCGCACGAAGACCGCCAGCTTGCGGTTCAAGCTGGACGACCGCCTGCCGCTGCCCGGCACCGTCATCACGCGCGAGTACAAGGGCGAGAAGCTGCAGGTCAGGGTCCTGCCGCACGGCTTCGAGTTCGAGGGCGAGGTCTACAAGTCGCTGTCCGCCGTGGCGAAGGCGATCACCGGGTCGCACTGCAACGGGTATCTCTTCTTCCGGCTCAACCAGAATGGAGGTGCCCGATGACCCGAACCAAGACGCGGCACACGCCGCCGGCCACGCCGACGCTTCGCTGTGCCATCTACACCCGCAAGTCCACGGACGAAGGCCTGGACCAGGAGTTTAACTCGCTCGACGCCCAACGCGAGTCGGGCGAGGCGTACATCAAGAGCCAAGCCCATGAGGGCTGGACGTGCCTGCCGGACCGCTACGACGACGGCGGCTTCACCGGCGGCAACATGGAGCGGCCCGCGCTGCAGCGCCTCCTGGCCGACATCGAGGCGGGCCGGATTGACTGCGTGGTCGTCTACAAAGTCGACCGCCTCAGCCGGTCCCTGCTCGACTTCGCCAAGATGATGGAGTCGTTCGAGAAGCACCAGGTCTCGTTCGTCAGCGTCACCCAGCAGTTCAACACGGCCACGTCAATGGGCCGGCTGGTTTTGAACGTCCTCTTGTCCTTCGCCCAGTTCGAGCGCGAGATCATTTCGGAGCGGACGCGCGACAAGATCGCCGCCGCCCGCCGGAAGGGGAAGTGGGCCGGTGGGCACCCGATCCTGGGCTACGACATCGACCCTCGCGGTTTCAAGCTCATCGTGAACGAGGACGAGGCGGTCCGCGTCCGGGCCATCTTCGAGCTGTACCTCGAGCACGAAGGCCTGGTCCCGGTCATCGAGGAACTTGACCGCCGGGGTTGGGTCAACAAGCGCTGGACGACGCGCAAAGGCCGCGAGCGCGGCGGCAAGCCGTTCACCAAGACCAGCCTGCACAAGCTGCTCACCAACGTCGCCTACATCGGCAAGATCAAGTACAAGGACGAGGTTCACGACGGCGAACACGCCGCCATCGTGGATGTAGAAGTCTGGCAGCGGGTGCAGGCCCTGCTCCAGCGGAACGGCCGCACGGGAGGCGCGGCGGTCCGCAACAAGTTCGGCGCGCTGCTCAAGGGCATCTTGCGGTGCGTCCCTTGCGGCTGCGCCATGACGCCGACGCACGCGACCAAGAACAGGACTAAACGCTATCGCTACTACGTCTGCTCCAACGCCCAGAAGCGCGGCTGGCACACTTGCCCGTCGAAATCGATCCCCGCGACGGAGATTGAGCAGTTCGTCGTGGACCAGATCAAGGGCATCGGCCAGGACCCGGCCGTGCTGAATGAGACCATCGCCCAGGCCCGCGTGCAGGGTCGCGCCCGCGTGGCGGAACTGGAAGCCGAGCGGCATGGCCTCGAACGGGAACTGCAGAAATGGAACGGCGAGGTCCGCAAGCTGGTGGAGCAGATCGCCCCGGCCGACCGCAACACGCCCACCGTCTCCAGGCTGGCGGACCTTCAGGAGCGCATCCGTAACGCTGAGCGCCGGGCAACCGAGATACGCGAGCAGGTCATCGCCTTGAGCCGCGAGCTGGTTGACGAGCGCGAGGTCGCACGAGCCTTGTCCGTCTTCGATCCGGTCTGGGATTCGTTCACGCCGCGCGAGCAGGCCCGCATCGTTCAGTTGCTTGTCGAGCGCGTCGACTACGACGGGGCCCAGGGCAAGGTCGCCATCACCTTCCGCCCGTCGGGCATCAAGACGCTAGCCGGGGGCGTGGCCAGCCAACGTAAGGAGGAGATCGCATGACACCGCTGACCATCGAATGGAATGTCCATTTCCAGCGATGCGGCCGGGGCAACAGAAAGAAGATGCGCGCCGGCCAGCAGCCGGCGCCCGTGGCCAGGGAACCGGGCCGCGTGCCGCGCGTGGCCCGCCTGATGGCCCTGGCGATCCGCTTCGACCAACTGATCCGCGCCGGCGTGGTCGCGGACTACAGCGAGCTGGCCACGCTGGGCCACGTGACGCGGCCGCGGATCAGCCAGGTCATGAACCTCTTGAACCTGGCCCCGGACATCCAGGAGGCCATCCTCTTCCTGCCCCGGACGGAACGCGGCCGCGACCCGATCCACCTGCGCCAGCTGCAGCCCATCGCCTCCACCCCAGATTGGCGGAAGCAGCGGCGGATGTGGCGGGAACTGCAACAAGCCTCGTACAGCTAAGGGCTTTGCGGGTATAATATTGCTGAACTCGCGATACGCGCTGCCAGGATGCAAAGCATGCCGGTGAGGATAGGGACGTTCGTACTTGGCAGGAGGTCAGCCGGCTATCCCGCCGCGCGGGGCAATCTGAAGCCCCCACACAAGCGCTTCGCCGGAACCAAAGGAGAGGCAAATCAATGGCGACCTTCGCGCTGCGACGTTTTTCTTGCCCCGAAACCCTAAGGGCCGTGGCCCCAGCGAACCTGATGGCTTTTCTCAAGCCGTACCGGCCCTTCTTCACCTCGCGCGGCGTCTCCCTGCCCGGGCCCGGCTCGGGTGAGGAATTGGACTACGATGGGCTGGTGACGATCTTCATGACGCCCGACACGAAGACACCCAAAGAACTCATCGATGCCCTCTACTTCGTGGACGAGATGGCGACACCCGAGGGCATGGATGCCTTGCTCGCCGAGGCAAAGCAGCAGAAACTGAGGCTCGCGTGTGGGTCCGACCACTCGCCTGCCGACATTGCGGTCCAAATCTGGCTGCTCAATAAGGACATCCTGGAGCGAAAGCACGCCGAACACTATCTGGCCAAGGTCCGGTCATACGAGTCCTACCAGACCGACCAGAACCCCATTCCCCAGTTCAGGCGGCCGTCGGCCAAGCAACTCGAGAACCTGGAACAGGCACTCGACGCCTGGTTCGAACAGAAGAAGCGCGGTCGGGGAACGCGCGTGTTCATGTTCGAGAAGGAAGACAGCATTTGGTTTCTTGTGCGCCACGGCGAGCCGTTCAAACGGGAAGAAAGCCTGGAAGGCGTCGAAGCATCGAGTGTCTGCTACCGCCCCCTGAAATACGATGTGCTGGTCTATCAGCCGGCCATCGGCGAACTGCGGATCAACGCTCGTTCCAAGGGAGAGAAGCAACTCTACCGCACCCAGTTCGGCAAGCAGGTGTTTGGCAGCGAAGAGTTTTTCCCCGGAACCGAGAAATACACGTTGGAGCCGCTGCGCGAATTCGGGCCGGCGGCGCTAAACTGCGTGGACATCGATGGCATCGACTGGATCAAACTCAAGGAAGTCCAGTTCTTTTATCCCGGAACCCCTTGGGAGATCGTCATTCGGAAGTCGGAAGACGTGTTCGCCGCGCTGGAGGCACGCGGACGCGACTTCCCGGAGGGCGGCCGTATTATTCGCGCGAGTTTTCAGGTCAAATTCTCTGATTGCAAGACGCCGCGGACGGTGGTGATCCGGCCGTCGAACATCGCCCAGTTCACTCGGGACGATGACGCTATCTACGTCGAAGCTTGGCTTGAGGCTCGCGGGTTCATCATCAAGAAAGAGGTCGAACAGGGTGAACAGGTTGACGCAGCTATGGCAGGTTCTTGAATCACTGGGAGGGCACGCTGCCGTTGAAGCCGACTGGCGGGCGATGCTCGGAAGTGAATTCGATCTGATCAAACCTTTTCTCCGACCGCGCCAAGGTCTCGCAACGTCTTACCCCCGGCTCGATGGCAACGGACTTCCATACCAGATCGTCGAGCACGGCCCGGACGATTACGTGGGTGTTTGCCGGGAGACGGGGGACACCATCACCCTGTCAAAGAGCGAGTTAATCGTTTACGAGCTTGATCGGCGGCAGTTTGCAAAACGAGTGGCCGACGCGTTCGGTATTGAGCGGAACGGAATGCCGGAAGAATGCAACGGAACGACCCTGTTCCTGGGCTCCTTCACCTCGGCGTCCACAACCCGTTATGCGAGCTTTCTCACATTTCCGTTTGAATCCGCAGACCTGCATGTGGTAGCTGCGGGCCTGATTGCAGAGAAGCATGCCCCCTTCATCTTGATGGCACCGACCCGTCGCTGGTTCCGCCAGGCAGCCAATTCAGCCTTGCGGATCAATGGTTCTGCTTTTGTCTGCCTCGCAGAAGCAATCACTGCCGATCGCGCTGGCTATTTTCAGCCATTGGAATCCCTGGACACACTGGTCTCCCAAGCGACCGGGGTGACCAGCTTGACGAGTGCCGAGATCCCGCCGGAAACGGGCCAGAACGTTTTCCAGCTGGAATTCGACGTTTGGACGTTGATGTTCGCCGGCAAGACGCTTCGACTCAAGGACAGCCTGGGCTTGAGATATATCGCACAGCTGATCGGCAAGAAACGGTGCCACATCCATGCGGCTATGCTCAAGGCCATTGCCTCGGGCAACCAAGCTTTCAAGCCGTTGGTTGGAACTCCGGTTGCCGACAACCAAGCTATTGAAAAGTACCGCGAGCAATATGACGACCTCCGGTCCGAGTTGGCAGAGGCCAAGGCGAACAATGATCTCGCGAGACAAGAGCAAATCCAGGAAAGAATCGACGCCCTGACGAAGCAGATCACGTCGGCAACGGGCTTCGGCGGCAGGAAGCGGAAAATTGGCGACGACGCCGAGAGGGCCCGCACGTCAGTGACCAACGCCATCAACCGGACGATCACGAAGATCGAAAAAAAGCATCCCGACCTTGCGCGGCATCTCATGAACTCGATCCAGACGGGACAGTACCTGTGCTATTCGCCCGAAACCGACGTGGCCTGGGATCTGTAGTTCGCCTCTGATTTGTTACACGCCCGGTAACAACGTTACGCCGGATGTAACGCCCTCCCCGTAAAGGCGTGGCCCGGCGTGCAATGAGCCAAGCGCCCTACGGGGCGACTGAGACCCCGACAAGAGCCTTTCGCCGGGCCCGCTTCTCGGGGTTTTCTTTTGCGCCGAGCGGCGCAGGAGGTGAGCTACATGGTTGTTGCTGTGGCGAAAGCATCGTTGCCCGAGCCGCGCAAGCGGCTGCTCGAGTTGATGCAGAGCATCAACTTCGGGCGGCTGGAGAATCTGGCGATTCGGGCGGGCGATCCCGTCTTGGACCCGCTGCCGCGCGTCGTGCGCGAAATCAAGTTCGGCGGCGAGAACGGCCCGCGGCCCGAACTTGACGCCGGCAACTTTTTGCTGAAGGCACAGGTCGTCGATCTGTTCCAGTATTTCGACGAACTAGGCAACGGCACCATCGACGTGCTGGAAATAAAGCACGGGCTGCCGTTCCGCATGATCGTGACGGAGGTGGCTGCCTAACGGTGGGCTTGGCACCCCGTCGTACAAACTCGTTTCGATTTCAGTCACCCGACATTCAGCCGGCCGCAAAGCGGAGGCGATTGTGGGCAACGCCGAAAGGCGCTACTCGCATCGCCTCCGCTGACGCGGCCGGCCTGCTTTCACCTCGCCTTGTCGTCGTGCCCACGCCCGCTCCTCCGCGCGGCCGGGAGGAGCCTTCAATGGTCCACGACGAAAAGGTTGTTCTCGACAAGTTCACCAAGGGCATCATCCGCCGCAAGACCAGGCAGCTTGTTGGCCGGGCCGGCTTCACCAGCCAGGACCGCGAATATCTGGAGCAGGAGCTGATTCTGCGGCTGCTCCAGGGCCTTCATCTGTTCGACACGGAGCAAGCCCACCGCAACGTGTTCGTCACGACGGTGATCGAGCGCGCCGTGGCCATGATCCTGCGCGAGCGGCTGGCCAAGAAGCGCGACGGCGGCACCGTCCAGTCTCTCGACCAAGCGCGCGAGAACGCCGGCGACTCCACCGAGCCGGTCGATCCGCGGCGCAGCCACGAGGAGCAGATCGACCTGGCCACGGACCTGGCCGAGGCACTGGCCAACCTGCCAGATGATCTGCGCGACCTAGCCGAGCGGCTGAAGCACCAGTCGCTCTCGCAGGCTGCGCGCGACCTGGGCGTCCCGCGCTCGACCCTCCAGCGCCAGGTCCAGCGCCTGCGCCGGTGCTTCGAGGATGCCGGCCTGCGGATTTATCTGTGAGCCCGTGCGTCAGTTCTCCCGCGTTTTGCAAAGGTCTTTCTGTAGAGGCCCTTCCACGCGGAGAAACTGACATGACCAAGGAACTCTACCGCTACTCGTTTCCGCCGCACGTGCCGCTCGAGGAGATCGAGGCGACGCTGCTCCTGGCGCTGTGGGGCGCGGAGAGCTTGCACGGCGAGACCCAGGTGCGGCTCGACGCAGCGCATTTCCTGGACCCGGACCGGCGTGCGTGCGTCATTGACGCCGCCACGCCGGTCGGCCGGGATGTCAACCGCCTGTTCGTCGGCTTTGTCCAGCGGGAATTCGGCAACAACGCGTTTCGGGTGGAGCGCGTCGGTGCCGCCCCCAACCAGCAACCCCAGGAGGTAAACGCATGAGCCTTTTGGCCCGCGTGCAGCGGGGCCGTACCCCCAAGCCGCCGCGCATTTTGCTCTATGGCGTCGAGGGGATCGGCAAGAGCACCTTCGGCTCGCAAACCAGCAAGCCGATCTTCATCCAGACCGAGGACGGCCTCGACGAAATCGACTGCGACAAGTTCCCGTTGGCCACGACCTACGATGACGTGATCGCTGCCCTGACCGAACTGCGCACGCAACAGCACGATTACGAGACCGTCGTCATCGACAGCCTCGATTGGCTCGAACGCCTGATCTGGGACAAGCTGTGCGGCCAATACGGCGTCAACTCCATCGAGAAGGTCGATGGCGGCTATGCCCGGGGCTACACCCATGCCCTGACCTTCTGGCGCGAGATCATCGACCACCTCAATGTGCTTCGCATCACCCGCGGCATGGTGGTGCTGTTGATCGCCCACTCCAAGGTCGAGCGGTTCGAGGACCCGGAATCTTCGCCTTACGACCGCTACTCGCCGCGCCTGCACAGGCACGCCGCCGCGCTGGTCAGCGAGTGGTGCGATGCGGTGCTGTTTGCCACGCGGAAGATTCGCACCCAGACCGAGGACGCCAGCTTCAACCGCAAGCGGACCATCGCGCACGCGATCGGCAAGGACGGGGGCGAGCGCATCTTGCGCTGCGTGGGTGGCCCGTCGTGCGTGGCCAAGAACCGCTATGGGATCGTCGAGGAACTACCGCTCTCGTGGGCGGCGTTCATGGCAGCGTTAACCAACAACCATCAACCGAAGGAGTAATGGAACATGGCTGACCTACGCGGCTTCGATGCCAACCAGGTCGAACCCACCACTGATTTCGAACCCATCCCAGCCGGCAAATATGTCGCCGTCATCACCGACAGCGAGATGAAGCCCAACAAGGCCGGCACGGGGCACTACCTGCAACTGGCCTTCCAGATCATCGAGGGGCCGTACAAGAACCGCTTCCTCTGGGCGCGCTTGAACCTGGACAACCCGAATGCGACTGCGGTGCAGATCGCCAGGGCGGAACTCTCCGCCATTTGTCGGGCTGTCGGCGTGCTGGCCCCGAACGACTCGGTCGAGCTGCACAACTTGCCGCTGGTGATCCATGTCCGCTGCAAGAAGCGCGAGGACACCGGCGAGATCGGCAACGAGATCAAGGGCTACTCGAAGAAGGAGCCGCCGCTGGTCAACACCCAGGCGCCGGCGGGCAGCACGCCGCCCTGGAGGCGCACCTGATGGTCGAAATCGAGCTGCCCTACCCGCCCAGCATCAACCACTACTGGCGGCGGGTGGGCTATCGCACCCTGATGAGCCGCGAGGGCCGCCGGTTCCGCCAGCGCGTGCTGGCGATCCTTGCGGCGCTGGGCGTCGAGCCGCTCATGGGCCGGCTGGCCGTGCAGGTTGAGGTCTTCCCGCCCGACGGCCGCCGGCGCGACATCGACAACGTGCAAAAGGCGCTGCTCGATGCGCTGCAGCACGGCGGGGCCTACGCCGACGACAGCCAGATCGTGCAGCTCGCCATCGAAAAGCGCGAGCCGGTGGCGGGAGGCAAGACCGTAGTCCGCATTCGGAAGGTGTAGATGCTGACTTTACGACCGTACCAAGAAGAGGCCAAAGCCGCTGTCTACGCACACCTGCGCGTGCGTGATGATAATCCGTGCGTGGTGATCCCGACCGCCGGCGGGAAGACGCCCGTCATGGCCAGCATCTGCAAAGACGCTGTAGGCCTGTGGGAGGGCCGCGTTCTGATCTTGGCGCACGTCAAGGAACTCCTGGAGCAGACGGCCGACAAGCTCATCAAGGTCTGCCCCGAGGTCCGCTTCGGCATCTACTCGGCGGGCCTCAAGCGCCGCGATACCGAGCACGCCGTGATCATCGCCGGCATTCAGTCAGTCTACAAGCGGGCCTACGAACTCGATGCCTTTGACCTGGTCATCATCGACGAGGCGCACATGATCCCGCCGGACGGCGACGGCATGTACCGGCAGTTCCTGGCTGACGCCAGAGTGGTCAACCCACACCTGCGGATCATCGGCTTCACGGCGACGCCGTTCCGCTTGAAGACGGGCCCGATCTGCACGCCCGACGGCTTCCTCAACCACATCTGCTATGAGGTCGGCGTGCGGGAGCTGATCATCCAGGGCTATTTGTGCCCGCTCGTGACCAAGGCGGGGACGAGCAAGGCCGACTTCAGCCGGCTGCACGTCCGGGCCGGGGAGTTCGTAGCCGACGAGGTCGAAGACCTCATGGACGACGAGCGGCTGGTCGAGGCGGCCTGCGGGGAGGTCGTCGAGTACACGTGGGACCGCCAGGCGGTGCTGATCTTCGCATCAGGAATCAAGCACGGCCGGCACATCGTCCGCGTGCTGAAGGAGAAGCACGGCCTCGAGTGCGGGTTCGTCACGGGCGAAACACCGGCCAAAGAGCGCGACACGATCCTTGACCAGTTCCGCCGCGGCGAACTGAAATACCTGTGCAATGTCAACGTGCTGACCACCGGCTTTGATGCGCCGCACATCGATTGCGTCGTGCTCTTGCGGCCAACGATGTCGCCCGGTCTTTACTACCAGATGGTCGGGCGCGGCTTTCGGCTGCACCCCAGCAAGGCCAACTGCCTGGTGTTGGACTTTGGCGGCAACGTCGTGCGGCATGGGCCGGTCGATCAAATCCGGGTCCGGGAATGCGGCGGCAACGGCAACGGCGAGGCTCCGGCCAAGGAGTGTCCCGAGTGCCATTCGGTTGTCGCCGCCGGCTATGCCCACTGCCCCGACTGCGGCTACCAGTTTCCGCCGCCGGAGCGCAAGCGCCACGACGCCAAGGCCAGCGACGCCAGCATCTTGTCGGGAGAAGTGACGACGACCAAGTATCCGGTGCGGAGCGTGTTTTACAGCGTCCACACCAAGCGCGGCGCCGGCGATGACGCGCCCAAGAGCATGCGCGTGGACTACAAGGTCGGTTGGCACGAGTACAAGTCGGAGTGGGTCTGCTTCGAGCACACCGGCTACGCCCGGCAGAAAGCGGTCGCCTGGTGGAGGCATCGCTGCTGCGAGCCGGTGCCCGAGACGGCTGAAGAGGCAGTTGCGCTGGCGCAAAACGGCCGCCTGGCCCCTACGCACGCGATCACCGTCCGCCGCATCGCCGGCGACGACTACGACCGGATCATCGGTTACGAATTAGGCAACATTCCGCCGCCGCTGGAGGACGAGCATCTGACCGATGATGCCCTCGGTGATCTGCCTGAGGACGCACTCGACTTTCCGTTCGGGGCGAACGCGGCCGCCGCGGAGGAGGAGGTTCCGTGGTGACGCCCAACGACCTGCTGACTGCCGCTCTTCGATACGCCGAGCTGGGCTACCCGGTCTTCCCCTGCGTGCCGGGCGGCAAGGCCCCGCTCACCGAACACGGCTTCCATGATGCCACGGCGGATGCGGACCAGATCGAGCGCTGGTGGATGCAGCACCCGATGGCGAATATCGGCATCCAGACGGCAGGGTTGGTGGTCATCGACCTTGACGGCGAGGCCAATTCATGGCCGGGCGATCCGGAGCGCGGCGTCGGCCTGGCGAACGCCGGAGGCATCGCTTTGACCCCGCGCGGCGGACGGCACTTCGTCTTTCGCCGGCCCCCAGGCAAGGCCTGGAAGTGCTCGACCGGCAAGCTCGGCCCGGGCGTCGATGTCCGCACCGACGGCGGCTACATCGTCGTGTCCCCCAGCCGAACCGCACAGGGCGTATACCGTTGGGTCGAAGACCTCGAGTTGGACCAGCCAGCCGACCGTCTTCCTGAACCGCCGGCTTGGTTGACTCAAGACCTCGACGCTTTGGCGCAAGCGTCTATACTCCCCCGCCTGTCTGCCAACGGCTCGCCCGCTGCGTACGCGCACGCGGCGGGCGGCGGGACCGAGGCGAACCCAATCCCCGCCGGCCAACGGAACGCGACCTTGGCCCGGCTGGCTGGCACGATGCGGCGCGTCGGCATGTCGCAGGCCGAGATCACGTCGGCCCTGGTGCGCGTCAATCAAGACCGCTGCGTCCCACCATTGTCGCCCTGTGAGGTCGAGCGGATCGCCGCCAGCATTGCCAGATACGAACCGGATGCGGTGTCGGTTGCCCTGGCGGAGAACCACTTCGACCAGATGTATTATGCCGAGCCGGGCGAGGCCGACGACGAGCCGGGCACCGCGGACCCCGGCCCGACCCCGACCGAACTGCTCCGCGTGCCCGGTTTCATCGACGAGGTCATGCAATACACGCTCGACACCGCCCCGTACCCCGAGCCCGTGCTGGCCTTCGCCGGGGCGCTCACGCTCCAGGCATTGCTCGCCGGCCGAAAGGTCCGGGACGCGATGGACAACCGCACGAATCTGTACGTCCTCGGTCTGGCCAACTCGGGGGTGGGCAAGGACCACGCCCGCAAGGTCAACACCAAGATCCTCTACGAGGCGGGCCTGGCCGGTTGTCTGGGCACCAGCTTCGCGTCCGGCGAGGGGATCGAAGACCGCCTGTTTAACCACCCCGCCTCGCTCTTCCAGGTGGACGAGATCGACGGGCTGCTCCTGCGGGTGAGCCGGGCCAAGGACGCCCGGCACGAGGCTATCGTGTCGATGCTCCTACAGATGTACTCGAGTGCAGCCAGCGTGTACGTCATGCGGGCCAAGGCCGGACGCGAGCGGACCGAGATCGACCAGCCGTGCCTGTGTCTGTTCGGCACCGCTGTGCCCAAGCACTTCTACGAGTCGCTGTCGCCCCGGCTGCTGACCAACGGCTTCTTGGCCCGGTTGATCATTCTAGAGTGCGGCCCACGCGGCGAGGGGCGGGACGACGTCTACCGCCCGCTGCCTGCTTCCATTCTGGAGACTGCCCGCTGGTGGGCCGACTTCCGCCCTGGTGAGTCGGGCAACCTGGCCGACTGGCACCCGGTCCCGCACTGCGTGCCGCAGACCCCAGAAGCGGAGGCGGTGTTCCGCACCGTCCGCGAGCAGGCCGACGCTGAGTACGCCAGGGCGGAAGCCCAGAACGACCCGGCCGGCATGGCGATTTGGGCACGGGCCTACGAGAAGGCCCGCCGCCTGGCCCTGATCTACGCGTGCAGCGTCGACCGCGAGAACCCGGTAGTCACCCCGGAAGCGGCGGCCTGGGCCGGCACGTTCGCCCTGCACCAAACGCGGCGGATGCTGTACATGGCCCGCCAGTACGCCAGCGAGAGCGAGTTCGACGCCCGCCGCAAGCGACTGCTGGACGTGCTGGAGCAGTGGCGGCGGCAGCACGGCGACAAGTGGATGCCTTTCTGGAAGATCAACCGCAAGCTGCCGTGGTCACCCCGTGAACACGAGGAGGTTCGCGATACGCTAATCCAGCAGCGGCTGATCGAGTACCGGGTGACGACCACTCGCGGACGGCCGGGCGCGGTCTACCGTTTGCCGCCCACCACCGCCCAGGAGGGCCCGTCATGACCCCCTTCTTGCGCTTCTTGTTGTTCTTGCGGCCAAGCGCGCAAACGAGTGCGAAGTTGAAAAAGGAAGTGAGGTGGGTAGGCAATAACAACAAGAAGTCTCTCTTTCTTCTCTTTCCCTCCATCCCCTCCCGGCCTTCGGCCCGGCCGAACTCATGCCCCGCCGAACATCTGCCGGGCCATAGGTACTTCCCGCGCTTTTTGCTTTTTTTGCGGGCCGCGGGAACAGCCGCGAACCAAAGGACAGTTTGTTTCGTTTGCCCGAACTTTTGCTGCCCATGAACACCAACCACAGCCAGCACGGGGATTGGCAACATGCCGCCATTAGCCTCAAGAGGCGGCTGGACATCGATCAGCGCAACCACCGGCTTCTCGCCGACCCGTGGGGGCGTGCAGTTCACAGCATGGTTCAAGGTTGGCGAAACATTGCCAGCCAAGGGCGACTTGGTTCTTCACAACGATCTGAAAAAGGGAAGGTCACGCAATGGAACGAGGCAGCGCGCAGCATGAAAGCCTCACTGGATGCCCGGACACGCACCCGGCTTCTGGACACAACGACGTGGCACTTCTGGGCGGGGCACCTGCCCCGTGTGAATTGCCGGTACATCCCCAAGGGGCAGCGGCGCGGCCAACCGGGCCCGTGACTACAGCGAACGTGCTGCGGCTTCTGGAGTGGCAACGATACCGTTGCGCCTTGACCGGCCGTGTGCTGCGACCGGACACCGCGTCGCTCGATCACATCGTGCCGGTTCGATGCGGCGGCGAGCACCGGATCGAGAACGCCCAGGTGCTGCACAAGGACGTCAACCGTGCCAAGACGACGATGACCAACGAGGAATTCATCCAGCTTTGCCGCGAGGTGGTCGCATACGCAGCGCGGCAAGACCCGGAAGGAGAAGAGCCATGAAGATCGAGCTGCGCAAGCTGTCCGAGATCAAGCCCTACCCCGGCAACCCGCGGGTGAATGACGACGCCGTTGCGGCCGTGGCGGCATCCATCCGTGAGTTCGGGTTCCGCCAGCCGATCGTGGTGGACGCCGAAGGCGTGATCGTTTGCGGGCATACGCGCTACAAAGCAGCTCTGAAGCTTGGCCTGGAGAAGGTCCCGGTCCACGTCGCCAAGGACCTGACGCCCGAGCAGATCAAGGCGTACCGCATCGCCGACAACAAGACCAACGAGCTGTCGGATTGGGACTACGACCTACTGCCGATCGAGCTGGGCGAACTACAGGCCTGCAATTACGACCTCGGCCTCTTGGGCTTCGACCAGGACGAGCTCGCCAAGCTGCTCGATCCCGGCGTGAAGGAAGGCCTCTGCGACCCCGACGACGTGCCGGCCCCTCCCGACGAGGCGACCACGCGCCCGGGCGACCTGTGGATTCTCGGCGATCACCGCCTGCTCTGCGGCGATGCGGGTCGGGGCGAAGACGTGGATCGCCTGCTCGACGGCGCGGCCATCCACCTGGTCAACACGGACCCGCCGTACAACGTGCGGGTCGAACCACGGAGCAACAACGCCATCGCCGCCGGCCTCAGCTCGTTCGAGATTACGCACCACCAAAAGATGGACGTCGTCCGGCACCCCGAGAAGGCGAAACCGACCGGCAAGAAGCTGCGGGCCAAGGACCGGCCACTGACCAACGACTTCATCTCCGAGGGGGATTACGACCGCCTTCTACACGCTTGGTTCGGAAACTTGGCCCGCGTGCTGCAACCCGGTCGGGCATTCTACATCTGGGGCGGCTACGCGAATGTGGCCAACTACCCGCCCGTGCTCAAGGCATGCGAGTTGTATTTCTCCCAGGCGATCATCTGGGTGAAGGAACATCCCGTCCTGACCCGCAAGGACTTCATGGGCAACCATGAGTGGTGCTTCTATGGCTGGCGCGAGGGCGCGGCCCACGTCTTCCTCGGCCCGAACAACGCGACCGATGTCTGGTCGGTGAAGAAGGTCAATCCGCAGAGCATGGTCCACCTGACCGAGAAGCCGGTCGAGTTGGCCGTGCGTGCGATTCAGTATTCGTCGCGCCCCGGAGAGAATGTGCTCGACCTGTTTGGCGGCAGCGGCTCGACGCTGATCGGTGCGGAGCAAACAGGACGGCGCGCGTTCTTGATGGAGCTGGACCCGCTCTACTGTGATGTGATCGTCCAGCGCTTCGAGAAGTTCACGGGCAAGAAGGCCGAGCGCGTGCCCGCTAGAGAGGAGGCCACGGCATGATCTACCTGGCGTCGCCCTACTCGCATCCCGACCCGGCGGTACGCGAGGAGCGCTTCCACAACGCCTGCCGCGCCGCCGCAGCGCTCTTGCGCGCCGGCCATGCGGTCTTCTCTCCCATCGCCCATAGCCACGCGCTGGCGCGGCACGGGCTGCCGGCGGACTGGAAGTTCTGGGAGCCATTTGACCGGGCGTACCTGGAGCGCTGCGACGAGGTTGTGGTGCTGATGCTGGCCGGTTGGCGGGAGAGCGTCGGCGTGCAGGAGGAGGTTCGGATCGCGCGGGAGCTGGGCAAGCCGGTCCGGTATCTGGCCCCGGACTTGGCCCCCGTTTCGCCCACGTTGGCCTACGTCGCGTCCGGTTGCCCCGAGGCGGACCAGACGCCAGCCGGGGCCAACCGCCCCCCCACGTTGGCCCACGTTGGCCCGGAGGTGCCGGGGTGAAAAGAAACGCGACCAACGAGAAGAGGCCCCGCGTGGGGGCCTCGTGGGCGATGGAGTTGTTGGGGTGGGCTACGCTTCCGCGTCCGGCTGGTTCGGGTCGTAGACGGTCCCGCAGCTCGTGCAGCGGACTTGGTCGTCGTCGATCCAGACCAGCGAATCCATTTCGTCCTCGCCGCAACGGGGGCAGGCCATGCCGGGCGCTACCCGGTCGCGGCCGTTCGGCTCGTGGTCGTTGTTGGTCGTCATGGCCCATCCGCCTTTCAGTTGGCGCTGGCGAACTTGCCGCGGTCCGTCTTCTTGAACCGGGCGTCCTTCCCCTTCGTGGCAATCTCGCGGAGGATCGCGGCGTAGAGCGTGGCGTGCGGCGTCTTGCCGCCGGGGCTGGTCCAGTACCCCTTCGCCGCCATCGCGTCGATCATCTCCTTGCAGTTCATCGCCTGGCCGTTCTCGCCCAGCACCTTGGCGGCGGCGTCCAGGCAACCGAGCTTCTTGGGCGTGGCCGGGGCCTCGGCCTTCGGCTTGGCGGTTTTCTTGGTCTTCGAGGTCTTCTTCGCGTCGTCCGCCGGGGGCTGGAGTTCGGCTTTCGCCTGGGGCGTCCCGTCGCGGTTGGCCGGGCAGCGCAGGCGCTGGGCGCTCTTGATGCGAACCTTCTTGTCGGTCCGCAGGTTGGTCGCGTCCCAGCCGCCGTGCGCGTTCTCGGCATCGATGCGCACCGGCACGACCTTGTCGCTGACCTTCGCCAGGTACGTGCCGCCGATCTTGATTTGGTCCTTCTTCATGATGAATCTCCTCATTCGAGGTTGCGATGGTTTGGCTGCCATCCTCAGGCGGCGGGAACCACCCGCCGCGACGCCCTGGCGGGCGTTTCGGCTTCAGTTGACCGGGACGGTGACGATCCGGCCTTCGTGATCGTGGGGGTACGCGAACGTGGCCCCGGCGGCGGCGAGGCGGTCGGCGTCGTCCTGGCGGACGACCAGGTTCCTGCCCTCGAGTCGGATGGCCACGGGCCGGCTAGCGGCGGCGAACCGGACGGCCTCGCCGGCCGTTGCGAACTCCAGGGAATCGAACGCATGTGTCATCGTTTCTCCTTTCGGGGCAATGGGTTGCGACTGCGATCAGGGAGTCAGTTACCTCATGTTCCGGGAGACATCAAGCGCAGTTCGAGCGGAATTCTGAAGATTCTTCGGGGGGCGGGATGATGGTCGAAGATCGCGATTCTTCGCGCACGGCGGGGCTGAACCCGAACGCCTTGGCGCTGGCCGACGCCGCCCGGCTACTGGCCCGCGCGGGCGGCCAGGCGGTCACCGTGGAGATGCTCCAGGCCGATGTGGCGGCCGGCGCGCCCACGAACGCCGACGGCACGATCAACCTGGTCCACTATGCTGCCTGGCTCTTGAAGGAGATGGGGCGTGGCGATTGACCCGCGCAAGCTGCGACCGAGCGAGCTGTGCCGCCTGCTGAACTCCACGCCGCTGGGCGAGGTGATCAACGAGCGGCAGCTGCACCGCCATCGCACGCGCGCGGGCCTGCGGATCGGCGATGCCCGGCACGTGGACCTCGTGCGCTACATCGCCTGGCTGGTCCAGGTCCGGCATTCACGGAAGCCTGAGCAGGACGGCGACTCTTATGAGACGCTCAAGGAGCGCGCTCGGGCGCGGAACATTGCGCTTTCGCTGGCGGGCCGGGATATCGGCGACTTGCCAGCGGTTGCGAGGCCGGAGCGGAAGGCTCGCGCCGCATCGGACTTCCGCTTCTTCTGCGAGTCGTACTTCCCGCTCACCTTCTCGCTGCCGTGGTCGCCCGACCACCTGAAAGTCATCGCCAAGATCGAGCAGGCGGTCCTGCATGGCGGCCTCTTTGCGATGGCCATGCCGCGCGGCAGCGGCAAGACGACCATCTGCGAATGCGCTTGCATCTGGGCGGTGCTCTACGGGCACCGGGAGTTCGTCTGTCTGATCGGCTCCGACGAAGGCCACGCGATGGACATGCTCGAATCGATCAAGATGGAACTCGACGGCAACGAGCGGCTGCTGGAGGACTTTCCCGAGGTCGTTTACCCGATCCAGTGTCTGGACGGGATCGCCAACCGCTGCAACGGTCAGCTCTACAAGGGCAAGCGCACCCACATCGGCTGGACGGCCCGCGAGATCGTGCTGCCGACGATTCCCGGCAGCATGGCGTCGGGCGCGATCATTAAGGTTGCTGGGATCACCGGCCGCATTCGCGGCATGAAGTACAAGCGGGCCGATGGCAAGACAGTGCGGCCGACCTTGGTTGTCCTTGATGATCCACAAACGGATGAGTCAGCTCGGTCCCTTTCCCAATGCGCCACACGTGAGAGCATCCTGGCTGGCGCGGTGCTCGGCCTGGCCGGACCCGGGAAGAAGATCAGCGGCATCATGCCCTGCACGGTCATCCGGCCGGGCGACATGGCCGACAACATCCTCGACCGCGACAAGCACCCGGAGTGGAACGGCGAGCGGACCAAGATGGTCTATGCGTTCCCGACCAACGAGAAACTCTGGCAGCGCTACGCCGAGATTCGTGCGGAAAGTTTGCGGCAAGGCCGCGCTGGCGAAGAAGCGACCGACTTTTATCGGCAGAATCAGCAGGCAATGGACGCGGGAGCCGTCGTCGCCTGGCCCGAACGCTTCAACCACGACGAACTGTCGGCTATCCAACACGCGATGAACTTGAAGCTCCAGGACGAGGCGGCGTTCTTCGCCGAGTACCAGAATGAGCCGCTGCCCGAGGAGGCGGCCGACGCCGACGAGCTGACCGCCGACCAGATTGCGGGCAAGCTAAACCGGATGAAGCGCGGCGAGGTGCCGGTCGGATGCAACCACATCACCATGTTCATCGACGTGCAGGCCAATCTCTTGTTCTTCGTCGTGGCGGCCTGGGAGGACGACTTCACCGGTTACGTCCTCGACTACGGCACCTTCCCCGACCAGAAGCGGCCGTATTTCACCTTGCGCGACGCCCGCCATACGCTCGCGGCAGCCACCAAGGCCGGCGGCCTAGAGGGTGCGATCTACGCCGGCCTTGAACAGCTGACCCGCGACTTCCTGGGCCGCGAGTGGCGGCGGGACGACGGAGCCATGCTAAGAATCGAGCGGTGCCTGATCGACGCCAACTGGGGCTCGTCCACGGACATCGTTTACCAGTTCTGCCGGCAGTCGGCGCACGCCGGGATCGTCCTGCCGAGCCACGGCCGGTTCGTCGGCGCTGCGAGCCAGCCGTTCTCCGAGTACAAGCGCAAACCCGGCGACCGGGTTGGGCTGAACTGGCGGATGCCGAACGTCCAGGGCAAGCGCGCGGTGCGGCACGTCGTCTTCGACACCAACTATTGGAAGTCGTTCGTCTCTGCCCGACTGGCGGTGCCGATGGGCGAGCGGGGCTGCCTGTCGCTCTTCGGCGACCGGCCCGAGCAGCATCGCTTGTTCGCGGAACACCTGACCGCCGAGTACCGGGTGAAGACCGAGGGCCGGGGCCGCACGGTGGATGAATGGAAGCTGCGGCCCAGTCGCACCGACAACCATTGGTTCGACTGCCTCGTCGGCTGCACCGTAGCGGCGTCAATCCAGGGAGTGGTCTTGCCGGGGACCGACGGCCAGCCGTCGCTGAAGCGCGAGCGGGTCAGCTTCGCCGAACTCCAGCGGAGGAGACGGCGATGACGCAGGCCAAACCATCGCCTAGCGAGCGGGGCATCTGCTGCCCGCGCTGCGGCTGCCGGCACTTCAAGACCACGCATACCGAGCCGCTGCGCGACGGCCGCATCCGGCGGCGGAAGATATGCCGCCACTGCGGCCGACGAATCGTCACCTTCGAGGCAACTCCGGCTGCAGACCGGCGGGATCGCTACCTGTAGCACGATTCCTTGGTTTTTGCTTCGCTTGCTGCGTCATCTCGAGCCCGAATTGCAAAGGTCTATCTGTAGAGGCTCGCAGTTTGCCTGCAGATGGGAGTGTTGTCATGGCTGACGACCTCGAAAGCGCGATCCGCCAGAACGCCCAAGGCCCGGCCAAGGCCGCAGGCGACGCCGGCAGCGTCGAGCAGCATCGGCTCTCCGAGCAAATCGAGGCAGATCGCTACTTGGCATCGAAGGCAGCGGCCGGTCAGAAGAAACGCGGCCTGCGCTTCAACAAGCTCGTTCCGCCGGGGTCCAATTGAGTGTTCCGCTGGTTGTTCAACCTGTTCGCCACCAGGCCGACGCAGGCGCTGCCGCGCCGGGCCCTGCGAATGCTCCGTGCCCGCTACGATGCGGCGGTGACCACGGACGACAACCGCCGGCATTGGGCCAACGCGGACGGGCTGTCCGCGAACGCCGCCAACAGTGCCGAGGTGCGGCGCGTCCTGCGGAACCGAGCGCGGTACGAGGTTGCCAACAACAGTTACGCCCGCGGCATCGTGCTGACCTTGGCCAACGACGTGATCGGCACCGGACCGCGGCTGCAAATGCTCACGGCGGACGGCGAGGCCAACCGCCGCATTGAGCAAGAGTTTGCCCGCTGGGCCAAGGCGGTCGGCCTGGCCGAGAAGCTCCGCACGATGCGGATGGCGCGGGCGCAAGACGGCGAGGCGTTCGCCATCCTGACCAGCAACTCGAAGCTGCCCACGGCCGTGCAGCTCGATCTTCGGCTTGTCGAAGCCGACCAGGTTTGCACGCCGGACTTGAGCGTGCTCACCGAGAACGCAGTTGACGGGATCGTCTTCGACGCCGCCGGCAATCCGCTTGAGTACCACGTCCTACGAGAACATCCCGGCGAGACGTCGCGGCGCTTCATCCTCGAGTATGACCGCGTGCCCGCCGAATCGATGCTGCACTGGTTTCGGGCCGATCGTCCTGGTCAGGCCCGCGGCATCCCGGACATCATGCCGGCGCTGCCGCTTTTTGCCCAGCT
>FWWL01005400.1_pt1 | contig 20017 bp, 18 predicted proteins | sample 2228331 | NCBI WGS metagenome assembly FWWL01 (sample SAMEA103939775, study PRJEB20133) | metagenome | reverse complement strand
TGTTTATCAGTTGCCCTATCATAGGCATCTTCAGGTGTGATTTTACCTTGCTCAAGTAAATCTATAAGAGCATCATCCATTGTTTGCATCCCTATCTTTTTACTTGTTTGTAAAACAGAGAGTATTTGATGAGTTTTTCCTTCTCTTATTAAATTTGCAACTGCATATGTATTAATTAAAATTTCACATGCCGCAACTCTTCCTCTGCCATCAGCCCTTTTAAGCAAGGTTTGAGCAACGACTGCTTGAAGTGATTCACTTAAGGAGGTTCTCACCTGAGCCTGCTGTTCAGGTGGGAAAACATCAATAATTCTGTCAATTGTCTTAATGGCTGATGATGTATGAAGGGTGCTGAGAACTAAATGTCCTGTGGCAGCTGCTTCCAATGCAAGTTGAATTGTCTCAATATCTCTCATTTCACCCACAAGAATTATATCAGGGTCTTCTCTTAGAGCAGCTCTTAAGGCTTTTGCAAAACTTTCGGTGTGTGTGCCAACCTCTCTGTAGGATATCACACATCCTTTGTTTGGATGAACAAATTCAATAGGGTCTTCAATGGTGATTATTCTGTCTTTTCTTTGCGTGTTTGCATAATCTATAATTGCTGCAAGGGTTGTTGATTTACCAGAACCCGTTGGTCCAGTAACCAATACAATTCCTTTTTTTAGCATTGCGAATTTTTTAAGAACCTGCGGAAGTCCAAGCTGATCAATGGTTTTTATTTCGTTTGGAATGTGTCTGAATGCAGCTCCTATTCCATCTTTATGCATAAAGTAGTTAACACGAAATCTTGCCACACCTGGTATTTCATGGGCAAAGTCAAGATCGCCTGTTTCTTCGAATATTTTAATTTTATCCTCAGGTGTTATCTCATAAAGAAGACTTCTAAGTTCCTGATTATCAAGAACCTTATACTGAACCCTTACAAGTTCTCCATGAATTCTGAGTACAGGCTGGCTTCCTGCAACGAGATGTAAATCGCTTGCTTTGTTCTCAAGCATTAATTTGAAAAATGCATCTATTCTTGCCATATTTTGATTATAAACTTGAAAAAAATTTTTTTCAAGCCTTTTTCATCTCCCAATAATAGAGATAGAAATCCAATAACTGATATAACCATTTGAAAATTAGATGTTTTTTGCTGTCATTGCGAGCCTGCCGACAGGCAGGCGTGGCAATCTCGCCGTTTGCCTTTCACTTTTTACGCCTCACGTCTCACGTTTTACGAATCTTTAGAGATTGCTTCGCACCCTTCAGGTGCTCGCAATGACTGCAAAAAATACTCAATTTTCAAATGGTTATAAAAATTATTTGTTTTCTATCTCTATCTTTCGGCAAAACATTTGATTTTTAAATTAACAATAAAATCAGGTATTATAAAATTTATGTTTCGGATTGCAACTAATCTTGGAAAAAATTTTGAAGCCGATGGTAAAAGCCTTCTTGAGGCTCTTCAAAAAAATAATGTATATTTGCCTGCTTCCTGTGGAGGAAAAGGAAGTTGTGGAAGGTGTAAGATTAGAATTGTTGAAGGAAAAGTAAGATGTGAAAGCTTTTTTGGCATATCCGAGTCTGAGAGAAAGTCTGGCTATGTTCTTGCATGTCACACATATCCTGAAAGCGATATTGTTGTTGAAATTCCTGAAAGATTAATCGCAGTTTCAGATAAAATATCTAAAGCAAAGGTTGAATTAATTGAGAGAGTCTTTAAGAAAAATCCAAATCTTTTTAAGTCTTTGATTACAAAAATCACAATGTCCCTTGATCCTCCAAATGTTGAAGATTCAAGGGCAGATTTTGAGAGATTAAAAGATTTTTTAGGTGAGCAAATCACTATTAACAATAAAATTGCTCAAAAGATTGCAGACATTTTGAGAAGAAGAAATTGGAAAGTAGATATTGCTTTGGCAGAAGGAGAAATTTTAGCCTTTCTTGAACCAAATGAAAAAGTTTATGGAATTGCTGTTGATATTGGAACTACAACTGTTGCCTTATCTTTAATTGATGTATTTTCAGGCAAAATTGTTGAGATTGCAAGTTGCTATAACTCTCAAATTTCTTATGGGGATGACGTGATAACAAGGATTATTTATGCAGTTGAGAATCCTCAAGGACTTGAAATTTTAAGAAAAGCAATAGTTGATGATATAAATGCTTTAATATCAACAGTTTCACTAAAACGAAAAGATGGAAGAATTCTTTATTGTGCAGTTGCAGGAAATACCACAATGTGTCATATTTTCTGGGGATTAAATCCGCAATTTATTCGTGAAGAACCATACACACCTGTTTTTACACATTATCCTTTATGGAAAGCTTTTGATGCAAAACTTAATTTAGAAGAAAACATACCTGTTTACACTCTTCCATCTGTTGCAGGTTATGTGGGAGGTGATATAGTAGCTGGTCTGCTTGCAACAGGAATGTATGAGAAAGAGGAGATTTCGCTTTTTATAGACATTGGAACAAATGGAGAGATAGTAATTGGCAACAGAGACTGGCTTGCAACTGCATCAACCTCTGCAGGTCCTTGTTTTGAAGGAAGTGGAATTAGCTTTGGAATGAGAGCCACTGAGGGAGCAATTGAAGAATTTAAATATGACAAAAGCTCTGATGAATTTCAGATTAAAGTTATCGGAGGAGGAAAACCTAAAGGAATTTGCGGTTCAGGTATGATTGATATAATTTGTGAACTATTTCAAGCAGGTGTTATTGATGGTAAAGGAAGATTTGTAAGTGGTTCATCTTCTTTTCTTCGTCATATAGATGATGAAATGAGATTTTATATCAGTGAGGATTGCTACATATCTCAAGCAGACATTGACAACATTGTCAGAGCAAAGGCTGCAATTTATGCTGGAATTTCCACTTTACTTAATGAAATTGGCATAAGTGAGAAAGATATTTCAATTGTTTATGTGGCGGGAGGATTTGGAGAGTTTTTAAATGTAGAGAAGGCAATCAAAATAGGTATGCTTCCGAATTTATCTCCGAAAAAATTTTCCTTTGTTGGAAATACATCTTTGGCTGGTGCAATTTTATGTCTTCTAAGTAAACCTCTAAGAGATAAGGCTGAGGAGATTGCCGATAAGATGACATATATTGATTTGTCACGCTCAAAAACATTTATGGATGAATATGTCTCAGCGTTGTTTATACCCCACACAGATTTAGGACGCTTTGCAAATTATTAGGATTCACTTTTAAAATACTTGTATGAGTTTTAATGCTATTTTAAGGAGGCAAAATGAAGGTTTTTAACACTCTTTCTGGAAAACTTGAGGAATTTGAACCAATTAATGACAAAAAAGTTGGAATTTATGCATGCGGAGTAACGGTTTATGACTTATGCCACATTGGACATGCAAGAAGCGCGGTTGTTTTTGATGTAATTGTAAGATACTTAAGATACAAAGGCTATGATGTAAAGTTTGTAAGAAATTTTACTGATATAGATGACAAAATCATAAACCGTGCTAATAAGGAGGGCATAAGCTGGAAGGATGTGGCTGAGAAGTATACAGAAGAGTACTACAAAGATATGGACAGACTCGGCATTGCGAGGGCTGATGTGGAGCCAAGAGCCACTGAGCATATAAGGGAGATGATAGAAATAATTCAAGTACTTATTGAGAAAGGCTATGCATATACAGTTGATGAGGATGAGGGAAAAAGCGTTTATTTTTCAGTTGAAAAATTTCCAGAGTATGGAAAGCTTTCCCATAAAAAAGTTGATGAACTTATGCATGGTGCAAGGGTTGAGGTAAATGAGAGAAAAAAAAGCCCACTTGATTTTGCCCTTTGGAAGGCATCTAAGCCAGGAGAGCCCTGGTGGGAATCTCCTTGGGGGAAAGGTCGTCCAGGATGGCATATTGAATGCACTGCAATGTCATTAAAACACATTGGTGAAACCCTTGATATTCATGGAGGAGGTGCAGATCTCATATTTCCTCATCATGAAAATGAGATTGCTCAATCTGAGGCGTATACTGGAAAACCATTTGCAAAATACTGGATTCATAATGGCTTTGTAACGATTAACAAAGAGAAAATGTCAAAATCTCTTGGGAATGTGCTTAACATCAGAGATTTGCTTGAACTTTACGATGCAGAAGCATTAAGGCTTTTCCTTCTTTCAAGTCATTATCGTAGCCCAATTGAGTTTGACCATACCTATTTGAAGGAAGCAGAGGCAACTCTTGATAGATATTACAGTACAATCATGAGGATTGAAGAGTTTGAAAGGGGAGAAGTGCAGGGTAAAGGGAAAAATGTTGATGTTTCAAAAATAAAGGAATCAATTGCTAAACTTCCTGAAGAATTTACATTGGCAATGGATGATGATTTTAATACCGCTAAGGCAATAGGTTTAATCTTTGAAGTTGTAAAGGAACTCAACAGATTCATTGATCAAAAGCCTTCTCAAGAAATTGCTGTTGATATTCTGAAGGAAGCGAAGGTTAAATTGAGAGAGGTCGGAGCTGTGCTTAATCTTTTCAGGAGAGAACCGACTGAATGGTACAGAAGCCTTCTAAGGGTTAAAAAAATATCTATTACAGAGGCAGAGATTGAAGGATATATTAAGGAAAGAACTGAGGCAAGGACAAATAAAGACTGGCAAAGGGCAGACCAAATAAGGGATGAGCTTCTCTCAAAGGGAATTATTCTTGAGGATAGACCGGCAAGGACTATATGGAAAGTAAAGATTTTATAGTTATTTATGGTGTTAATCCGATAGCTGAAGCTCTTAAACTTGTAGATACTGCTCTACAACCTATCTCTGGGAAAAAAGAGATAATAAGGGAAATTTACATATCAAAAAATAGAGCTTCTAAGCTTCAGCATATAATTGAACTTGCTCAAAAGCAAGGCATTCCAGTGAAAATTGTCAATGAAGAGTATATTGAAAAAAAAGTACAGGGTGTTCATCAAGGTATCATTGCCAAAGTACGGAAGAAAAAAACAGTAAGCATAGAAGAATCTCTAAGGGAAGCTCAGGCAAAGGGTGAGGAGCCTTTTTTTATAATTCTTGATTTGATAGAAGACCCACAAAACTTTGGTTCAATATTAAGAGTTGCAGAAGCAGCAGGAGTACACGGCGTAATTTATCAAGAAAAACGCGGGGTTGGACAAGTTCCCTCAGTATGGAAATCTTCTGCTGGTGCTATTTGGCATGTAAACCTGATTGAAACAAACAATATAAAATACGCAATCCGTGAGCTCAAGGACAATGGTGTAAAAATTATCGGGGCTGAAGCATCAGCTGAAAAATCTATATGGCAGACAGAACTTTCATGTCCTTTAGCATTAATCTTTGGCTCAGAGGGAAAAGGAATAAGGCTTACAGTAAGAGAACTTTGTGATGAAGTTATATATATTCCATTGAAAGGAAAGATAAATTCATTAAATGTTTCTGCTGCTGTTAGTGTTGTTGCCTTTGAGGTTTTAAGACAACGGAATTTTAGATTGGGAATTCATAACTGAAATATAATTTAAAGCCTTTTTGCTCAGAAACTTTTATCACTTCTGAATTTATTGTTTGTGATGTAACTAAAATTTTTATTATGTTGTCTCCAAAAACTTTTTTTAATAAATCCAATTTTCTTTCAAAGTCAGATATATCACTCTTTTTAAGTTGAGTTTTACATTCTCCGATAACCCAGAATTCTTTTTCCTGAATCTGCACTTTTCCTATAATATTTACTTCTACCTCTTTGCCTTTTCCAACAGAAACAAATGTTCTTTTGAAAGGTTCAATGACTTTGGCATTAAAATCTCTTTCAAGAAGTTGTGGAAGTGCTTTATATGCTCTGTCTTCTATTAAGAAACCATGAAGATTTATAAGATTTCCAACTTGTTCTCTTGTTTTTTTATGTTCTTGAACAAGTTTTGCAAGTTCTTCTTCTGTTTTTTTCTGAGCCTTTGCAAGCTCGTGCACTATATTCTCAAGACTTTCAACTCTTTCCTCTGTTTTCTTTTGGGCTTCAGCAAGCTCATTTAATCTTTCCTCTGTTTTCTTTTGAGCCTCAGCAAGCTCATTTAATCTTTCTTCTGTTTTCTTTTGAGCCTCAGCAAGCTCATTTAATCTTTCTTCTGTTTTCTTTTGGGCTTCAGCAAGCTCATTTAATCTTTCCTCTGTTTTCTTTTGAGCCTCAGCAAGCTCATTTAATCTTTCCTCTGTTTTCTTTTGGGCCTCAGCAAGCTCATTTAATCTTTCCTCTGTTTTCTTTTGGGCCTCAGCAAGCTCATGAATAGTTTCTTTCAGTTCACGAAAGTCTTCTTTTGTAACAGTTTTCCCTAACTCGTCAATCAGATCCAAAAGCACATCTCTCAAATCTTCTGGTAGTTTTTCAAGTTTTCTGTATAAAGTTCCGCTAATCATAGCTTTATAATATCATTAATTTTTTTAGCAAATCAATTTTTGTCAAACATTTATCATTTTAACAAACTCAAATAATAATCAAACAATTCAAGGCTTTTTTTATGTTTTTCTGTTAAACAGTAATCCATGTTTTCTTTCCAATAATACAAAATTTCATCTTCTGTCATGAATTCTTTTAAATAGTAATTTCTTACCATTTCCTTAAACCATTCTTTGCACTTATCTTTTGCATAAAAAAGATTTTCTTTAAATTGAAGATACTGTGGATAAAGTTCATTATCAAAATTTGTGATTGATTTTCTTATAATCCATAGGGCAAATACAAACGGAAGTCCTGTATGCTGATACCAAAGATTGGCAAGATCATAAATCTTTTTATGTTTTATAATTTTTCTAAACCTCAATGCATCATCACCTATCAATAAAAAAGAGTCGCCCGTATAAGGAGCTGAAGAAATATCATACGAAGGAGACAGTCCAAGAAATTTTTCAAGAATGACTCTCAGGAGCAGTTGAGATGTTGCAGATTGTTCAGTGAGAAGAATTTTTTTTCCATCAAGTTCTCTTAAATCAAAATTAGTGAAGAAAAGCACACTTCCTACATACTCCTTTGAACTTATGCAGATTCCATCAATGTAATCGTAAAGTTCTTTATTTAACAAATATTCAACAGAGGAAGAAGGACTTATGTCTATCAAGTCATTTCTTAAAGCCCAATTTAACTGACTTGGTACACCTTTTACAAAATGAATACCGTTTAAAAGTCCTTCTTTTTCAAGCACATAATAAATTGGATAAACATTGGCATAATTAATCCATCCTACTTTTAATTTAGTGGTTGGTGATTTGTGACTCGTGTCTCGTGCATTATTTGACATATTTAGCTCTCCTTTTGAGTGATGAAATAAATTTATTTAGCATTTTCTTAATAGAACTAATTTTATCGTTAAACTCCTCAAAGTTTTTTAAATACCCTATATTCGTTTATTCCAAACCTCAAGCTCCTTATAATCTTTCATTTAACGAACCACCAACCACCATTCACCAACCACTATCCTTTAATTACTCCCATTGGTTTGAGTTTTACAACTTTCATTGCAATTCCTGCATTGTGAACAACTTCAACAACATTCGCAACATCTTTGTAAGCATCTGGCATCTCTTCAGCCAATGTCTCTTTTCCTGCAGCCTTAACTATTATACCTCTTTCCTCAAGCTCTTGTTTAATTGATCGTCCTTTTGCCTGTTTAATTGCTTGATTTCTGCTAAGCACTCTTCCAGCTCCATGACATGTTGACCCAAATGTTTCTTTCATTGCCTTTTCTGTTCCTACTAAAACAAATGATACCCTCCCCATATCACCAGGAATAATTACAGGCTGACCAATATTTATATACTCTTCAGGAAGTTCAGGATGACCTTTTGGAAATGCTCTTGTTGCTCCTTTTCTGTGAACAATAAGCTTTTTCTTTTTTCCATTTATTTCATGCCATTCAATTTTTGCAATATTATGGGCAACATCAAAAACAACTTTCATACCAAGTTCCCTTGGTGAGGTCTTAAATATTCTCAGAAATACCTCCCTTGTCCAATGCATAAGACACTGTCTGTTTGCCCATGCATAATTTGCAGCACCGCACATTGCTTTGAAGTAATCCTGTCCTTCTTTACTTTTAAATGGAACGCACGCAAGTTCTTTATCCGGAAGTTCAATCCCATATTTTTTTGCTGCCTGTAGCATCACTCTTACATAGTCATCGCAAATTTGATGACCAAATCCTCTTGAGCCACTATGAATCATAACAGTAACCTGTCCTTTAAAAAGTCCCATAGCTTCTGCTATTTCTGGCTCATAGACCTCAGCAACATATTGAACTTCAAGGAAGTGATTCCCGCTTCCAAGTGTGCCTAACTGTTGTTTTCCTCTTTCATATGCCTTGTTACTTATAACATCTGGATCAGCATATTCAAGACAACCGTGAGATTCAATTCTTTTTAAATCATCCGCATCACCATATCCATTTTCCACCGCCCATATAGCACCTTTTTTGACAACTTCCTCTTGGTCTTTGGCAGAAAGCTTAATTTTTCCTGTAGAGCCAACTCCAGATGGTATGTGAGTGTAAAGAAGGTCAACGAGTTCTCTTAACTTTGGTTTGACTTCTTCACAAGTAAGATTGCTTTTTAATAGTCTGACGCCACAGTTGATGTCGTAACCGACCCCTCCAGGTGAAATTACTCCTTCTTCAGCATCAAAGGCAGCAACTCCACCAATTGGAAAACCATATCCCGTATGAATATCAGGCATTGCAAGGGAGCGTTCCACAATTCCCTGTAAGGTTGCAACATTTGCGACCTGTTTGACTGCATCAATCTCAAGCTCCTGTTCCAAAGTTTCATCAACATATATAATTCCTTCAGTCCTCATTCCTTGAACAAAATTCTTTGGAACTTTTAGTCTGTACTCATCTATTCTCTCAGTACCTTCAATTTTTGGCATAACTCACCTCCTTCAATAATATGCTTCTTTTTTATTTTAGCAAATATGCAGAGTTTTAACCTGTCACCTAAGTCTGGTTTTGTTTTTCTGCTATCAACCAAAAATACAGATTTTGTTCAAAATGAGGGAGATAAAAATAACTTAGTCTTCTCTCTGCAAAACTTAAAATAGAGCATTTTTCAGGAGAAAACAATCAAAGATAACTCTTTGTGATACAAGTTAAATAATTGTTATACTAATAAATTATGAGTATAAAGACGGAGTTAATTATTTTTGACCTTGATGGCACTTTGGTGAACTCCTGTGAGGATATTAGGCAGGCTTTGAATCACTGCTTTACCAAAAGGGGAATACAGGGTTTTTCTTATGAAGAGGTAAGACAAATGGTTGGAGAAGGCGTAAATCGTCTTATTGAAAAAGCTATGTCAGCAAGAAATGTCTCTATGCCTATCCAAGAGCTTCTTGAATGTTTTGTAAGTTATTACAACGAACACATAGCAGATTTTTCTCAGCTTTATCCTGATGTGAAAGAAACTCTTGAGGCTCTAAAGGATTTCAAAAAAGTGGTTATATCAAATAAATTGACTGCACTGACAATAAAAACTATGGAACACCTTGATATCCTGAAGTACTTTGATTTTGTTGCAGGAAGTGATACTTTTGTAGAAAAAAAACCTTCACCGTTGCCTATTTTTGAAACAATCAAAAGATTTAACACCTCCCCAGAAAGAACAATCATTGTGGGTGATAGTGATATTGATATTCAAACAGGCAGAGCAGCTGGAGTTAAAGTAGTAGCAGTAACTTACGGTTACAGAGACAGAGAGCTTCTTCAAGGTGCTGATTTTATGATTGACAGCATAAGTGCTCTGAAAAATATTATTCTGGTTAGACAAGAATGAGCTACTTTATTGTTTTTGCAGGAAAAGGTGGAACTGGCAAAAGCACACTCGCTGCTTTAACAGTCAGATATCTTAAAGAAAAAGGCTTGATGCCTGTTCTTGCCGTTGATGCAGACCCTAATTTTTGTCTACCAGAGCTTTTAGGCATTTCTCATTTTGAAACATTGGCTGAGATAAGGGACACTGCTTTACAGAGAAAACCTGAAGGGCTATCACTTGATGAATGGCTTGAGGCTGAAATTAATAGAATTATTGAAGAATCCTATGGCTTTGATTTAATTGTTATGGGACGACCTGAGGGCAGTGGATGTTACTGTGCTGTGAATAATGTTTTAAAAAGAATTCTTCAGGAGATTTCAGGACAATATAAATACATAGTTGTTGATAATGAAGCTGGAATGGAACACATAAGCAGAGGAATAGTAAGCAAGATAGATAAGCTTTTTATTATTGGCACTCCTGCAAAAAGCAGTATTCAAGCAGCTCTGCGGATAAACGAGCTTATAAAACAATTAAATTTAGGTGCACCAAACGGAAAAATAAAAAAGGTTTTTATCATAAATCAGGCTACAGGCAAAATAAAAGAGCCAGAAGATTTAAGAAAAGAGTTTGAAAGAGTTGTATATGTGGATTTTGATCAGAACGTTAAAAAGCTCAGCGAGACAGGAAAGAGTATTTTCTCTCTTGCAGAAGACTCTCCAATAATAAGAAATTTTTATCAACTGCTGGAGGAGGAAATTGAGTGAAAAATTCAAAAAACTTGTTGAAATAATGGAAAAACTTCGTTCAGAGAATGGATGTCCCTGGGATAGGGTTCAAACGCATGATTCCCTTAAAAGATATCTTCTTGAGGAAGCCTATGAATTGATTGAAGCAATTGAGAAAAAAGACTACAAGGGAATGAAAGAAGAGCTTGGAGATTTGCTCTTGCAGATTGTTTTTCACAGTAAAATCGCAAAAGATGAAGGCAGATTTGATATTGAGGAAGTGATAGAGATTATTTCAAATAAAATGATAAGCAGACACCCTCATGTATTTGGAGATGCTGATTTTCGAACACCTGAGGAAGTTCTTGATCAATGGGATGAAAGGAAAAAGGAAGAGGGTAAACTGAAAGAATCAGTTCTTGAAGGCATACCATTGGCTCTTCCAGCACTCATGAGGGCATATAAAATTCAGTCAAGGGTTGCTAAAGTTGGCTTTGATTGGGAGAATGTTGAAGGCGTGATTGACAAAATTCAGGAAGAATTATCAGAGCTCAGAGATGCTGTTAATTCTGGAGATAAGGAAAAGGTAGAAGGAGAGCTTGGCGATGTGCTCTTTAGCATTGTAAATTTAGCCAGATTTCTTAAGATAGATCCTGAAACTGCATTAAGAAAAACAAACAGAAAGTTTGAGGAGAGATTTAAAAAACTTGAAAGAGTTGTGAAAGAGCAAGGAAGAGAGCTGAAAGATATGACTCTTTCAGAGATGGATAAGATCTGGGAAAAAATTAAAAATGAGGATTAAAATTTTTTTCTTTACTTTTTGTTAACTTACATGTTATAAAAGAGTAGCTTCGCATTTTGCAGGCTTTAGTACCTGCCATTAGGTGGGGAGATTAAAAGGAGGTTTTAAGAAGTATGGCTTTTGAAGGACGTGTTAAGTGGTTTAACGAATCAAAGGGATTCGGATTCATTCAGCAGGATGGCGGACAGGATGTCTTTGTTCATTACTCTTCAATAAAGGGTGATGGATTTAAGACTCTCAAACAAGGTGACAGAGTTAAATTTGATGTTGTTGATGGAGATCGTGGACCCAAAGCAGTTAATGTAGAAAAAATTTAACAAATCAAGGGGGACATCAGTCCCCCTTAAATAAATCCCTCTATGCCTCTTCCAAAATGGGTTAAAACCCAGCTTAAAGAGATAAAAAAAACTCAAAATTATCTCAAAAATCGTAAGCTTAATACTGTTTGCGAAACTTTGAGATGCCCAAACAGAGTATCGTGTTATAAAGAAACTACTGCGACATTTATGATTCTTGGAACAAAATGCACAAGGGGTTGTAAATTTTGTAATTCTCAGAAAGACTTTCCAGAACCAGTTGATATTAATGAGCCTAAGAGAATTGCAGAGGCTGTGAAAGAGCTATCACTGCGATATGTCGTGATTACATCTCCAACAAGGGATGACCTTTTTGATGGAGGAGCTGAACAGTTTGCCGAAACAGTAAGGCAGATAAAGATTATAAATCCCGAAACTCTGGTTGAAGTATTAGTGCCTGATTTTCAGGGTAAAAAAAGTTCAATTGAAAAAGTTTTATCATCGGGAGTAACTGTTTTTGCACACAATATAGAAACTGTAAAAAGGCTTTTTGGAGTTGTAAGAAATGCTGATTACAATCGTTCATTAAATATTCTTCGTATGGCAAAGGAAATAGACCAAAAAATAATAACAAAATCAGGTTTTATGGTAGGTCTTGGTGAGAATATGGATGAAATATTTGAAACTTTGCAGGATTTAAAAAAAGCTGGTTGTGATATTGTCACTATTGGGCAGTATCTTCAACCTTCAAAAAAAGCTTTACCTGTAGTAGAATATATTAAACCAGAGGTGTTTGAAGAGATTGCTGAATATGCAAGAAAAATCGGATTTAAGGCTGTGCTAAGTGGTCCGCTTGTGAGGAGTTCAACACAGGCTTATGATATGTATTTAACAGTTACTACTGTTATGTGATTGATAATTTATTTGAAGGAGGAGGTAAGGAATGGAGAATTTTGAATTTTACAATCCAACGAGAATTATTTTTGGCAGAGGCACAGAGGAAAAAATTGGTAAGATTTTGGAAAAGGACGAAATAGAGCGAGTTCTCTTTGTTTACGGAAAATCCTCAATAAAGGAAACTGGACTTTATGACAAAATCGTAAACTCTCTTCGTAAGGCTAAAGTGGAATTTATTGAACATGGAGGAGTAAAGCCAAATCCTGTACTTTCACATGCAAAGGAAGGCATTGAAAAAGCAAAAAAGCATAAAGTAGATGCAATCTTGGCTGTAGGCGGAGGCTCTGTTATTGATGAGGGTAAGACTATAGCAGTAGGTGCTAAAACTGACAAGGATGTTTGGACTTTTTTTAAAAGGGAAAAAGAGGTCAAAAAGGCTCTACCAGTTTATGTAATTCTTACTCTTGCTGCAACAGGAAGTGAGATGAACGGCTTTGCTGTTATCACTAATGAAGAGACAAAGGAAAAGCTTTCAATAAGTTCTGAGGCAATATTTCCTCGCGTTTCAATCCTTAATCCAGAGCTTACATTTACTGTATCTGCCCAATATCAGGCATATGCTGCAGTTGATGCTATAGCCCATGTCATAGAATATTATTTTACTGGTAGTTATTGCCCCAATTTACAAAATAGGCTAATTGAAACGATAATTAAAACCGTTATGGAAACTACAGACATTATACTACAGGAGCCAAAGAATTACAATGCACGGGCAGAATTTATGTGGGCTGCAACCCTTGCCCTCAATGGCCTTACTCGTATTGGAATAAGAGGTGGAGAATTTCCAAATCACATGATTGCCCACTCCTTGGGAGCTCTATATGACATTGCACACGGGGCTTCTTTAAGCATTGTGATTCCCGCGTGGATGAAATGGTATAAAAACAAAAATCTTGAGCAGTTTAGAAGATTTTCTGAAAGTCTATTTAGTAGCTCAGATGTAGATGCGGGAATTGAGGGCCTCAAAACATGGTTTAAAAGAATAGGTTGTCCCGTGAGCCTCAAAGATGCAGATATCTCTGACAATGATATTCCAAAGATTGTAGAGAATGCCTATAATACAGCATTGATATGGAAAATGGAGAAAACTTATACAAAGGAAATATTGACAGAAATTTTAAACTTGACGAAGTAGAACTGAATACAGAAAAATAAAAAACATACACTATAAAAATGGAGGATAAAAAATGTTTGATTTTCCAAGAATTAAAAGATTGCCTCCCTATGTTTTTGCAGTAGTAAACCAGTTAAAAATGGAACTTAGAAGAAGAGGCGAGGATATCATAGACCTTGGCATGGGAAATCCTGATTTGCCAACTCCAAAACACATTGTTGATAAATTATGCGAAGCTGCCAAGATGCCAAAAAATCACAGATACTCAGCCTCAAGGGGAATTACTCAGCTCAGATGTGCAATTTCTGAGTGGTACAAAAGAAGATTTGATGTTGATATTGATCCAGAAACAGAGGCAGTAGTAACAATTGGCTCAAAAGAAGGACTAAGCCATCTTCTTTTAGCTGCGGTGCAGCCGGGTGATGTGGTACTTACTCCATCTCCTGCCTATCCAATTCATCCATATGGAGCAATTATTGCTGGCGGAGATGTCAGAACATTTAGCGTATGTCCTTGTATGGATTTCTTTGAAGAGCTTGAAAGGGCTTATAAGAATTCATGGCCAAGACCTAAAATTCTTATAATAAACTTTCCACATAATCCAACTACTGCTGTAGTTGAAGATCTGGAATTTTTCAAAAAAGTCGTTGATTTTGCAAAGGAAAACAATATAATTGTTATTCATGATTTTGCCTATGCTGATCTTGTGTTTGATGACTATAAGGCTCCGAGTTTTCTTCAGGTTCCCGGAGCTAAGGATGTTGGAGTTGAGTTTTTCTCCATGACAAAGAGCTATTCAATGGCAGGTTGGAGAGTTGGTTTTTGCGTCGGAAATAAAGAGATAGTTGGAGCATTGACTAAAATAAAAAGCTATCTTGACTATGGAATGTTTCAGCCAATACAGATTGCCTCAATTGTAGCCCTTAGAGGTCCGCAGGATTGTGTAGAAGAAATAAGAAAAACTTACGAACGCAGAAGAGATGTGCTTGTAAAAGGTTTAAATCAGGCTGGATGGAAAGTTGACCCTCCTAAGGCAACTATGTTCGTTTGGGCAGAAATTCCAGAACCTTTTAAGAAAATGGGGTCTCTTGAGTTTGCTAAGTTTTTGATAAACGAGGCAAAGGTTGCTGTATCTCCTGGAATAGGCTTTGGAGAAGGAGGAGAAGGCTTTGTAAGATTTGCACTCGTTGAAAATGAACATAGAATTAGGCAGGCAGTGAAAGGAATAAAAAAAGCATTGAATATCGTGCCTTCAACCAAAAAAATCAGAAAAGTTGCTGGTTAAGGAGGAGGGATGAAGCAAGTAAAAGTCGGGATAATTGGATTTGGCACAGTAGGCACAGGAACAGCAAAAATTCTTCTTACTCAAAGGGATTTAATAAAAAAAAGAACGGGTATTGATTTAATCTTAAAAAAAGTTGCTGACAAAGATCTCAAAAGACCAAGAGAGATAACTCTTCCAGAAGGAGTTCTTACAACAGATGCATGGGAAATCATAAAAGACCCAGAGATTGATATTGTTGTTGAACTTATTGGAGGATTTCATCCAGCAAAGGATTTCATACTTGAAGCCCTAAAACACGGCAAACATGTAGTTACTGCAAACAAAGCACTTTTGTCAGAAGATGGAAATGATATTTTTGCTCTTGCAAAAGAAAAGGGACTTCAGATTGGCTTTGAGGCAAGTGTGGGTGGAGGAATTCCTATTATAAAAGTTATGCGTGAAGGGCTTGTGGCAAATAAAATGCTTGCGATTTACGGAATAATTAATGGAACAACAAACTACATTCTTACAAAGATGACCAACGAGGGACTTGATTTTCAGGACGCCCTAAGAGAAGCGCAACAACTTGGCTATGCAGAGGCAGACCCAACGCTGGATATTGAAGGAATAGATTCAACACATAAAATAACAATACTTGCTTCCCTTGCCTATGGTATTCCCCTTAGCTTTAATAAAGCCTATTGCGAAGGCATTACAAAGATTACTGCTCAAGACATAGCGTTTGCTAAGGAGTTTGGTTATAAGATTAAACTTCTTGCTATAACAAAAATTCTTGACGGAGAGATTGAGCTTAGGGTTCATCCTACAATGGTTCCTGAGGATTATCTAATTGCAAAGGTGGATGGAGTTTTTAATGCCATATATGTTGAAGGCGACAGCGTTGGAGCTACTCTTTATTACGGAAGGGGAGCTGGCAGTATGCCAACAGGTAGTGCTGTTGTGGCTGATATTGTTGATATTGCAAAAGGCGCAAATTCTTTTCCCCTTGATTTTTCCGCAGATTATAAAATCAAACCAATTGATGATATAGAAAGCATATACTATTTTAGATTTACCGCATATGATAGACCCGGTGTTCTTTCAAAAATTTCGGGTGTTTTTGGTGAACACAACATAAGCATTGCTTCTGTAATCCAGAAGGGAAGGTCAAAGGCTGGTGCTGTTCCATTAGTAATACTTACTCATAAGGCAAAGGAGAAAAATGTCAAGGAAGCCCTTGACAAGATTGATAAACTTCCAGTTGTGGCAGACAAAAGCGTATTTATAAGAGTTGAAGGGCAAGAACCCTGATCATTGGCTGGTGAATGGTTGTTGGTGTAAAGATTGAGATATCATAAGCATATAATTCTACCACAGATTGGCAAAGATGGGCAGGAAAAGCTTAAAAAATCCAGTGTATTAGTTGTAGGAGCTGGAGGACTTGGAAGTGCAGTTTGTTATTATCTTGCTGCTGCGGGAGTTGGATATATTGGCATAATTGACCCAGATCTCGTTGAATTGAGTAATCTTCAGAGACAGATACTCCATAACGAAGAACATCTTGGAATGCTCAAAGCAGTATCTGCGATGATAAATCTTAAAAAGCTTAACAGCGAGATAAACATTCTGCCTTATCCTGAAGAGATTAACAAAAAAAATGCTCAAAAATACATTTCACCATATGATGTTGTTGTAGCCTGTCCTGATAATTTTAAAACCCGATTTATGCTAAATGAGATATGCTTTAAACTTGAAAAGCCACTTGTTGTAGGAGCTGCTTCAGAGTTTGAAGGGCATGTTTTTGATGTAATCCCTCCGGAAGGTCCTTGTTACAATTGTATTTTTGAGGGAGCAAAGGATGAAGAGGAAGAGAGAGGAATTTTTTCGCCTGTTCCAGGAGTTATAGGCAGTCTTCAGGCAATAGAGACTTTGAAGATTTTACTCCAAATTGGAGAGCTCCTTCAAGGTAGAATGCTAATATATGATGCTTTAAAGGCAAATTTCAGGGAAGTAAAATTCACAAAAAATCCATCCTGTCGCTTCTGCAAATGCTCAGAATAAAAAAGGAAATTTATGATGAGATGATAAAACACTGCATTGATTGCATGCCCTATGAAGCCTGCGGTATTTTGGCTGGAAAAGAGAGAGCTACTGAGATTTATAAAATAAAAAACATTGAACGCTCATCAATCAGCTATTTTATGGAACCACAAGAGCAACTAAAGGCAATGAAAGACATAAGAGCAAAGGGACTTCAAATGCTTGCCATATATCATAGCCATCTCTGCGGCACTGCGTATCCATCATTAAAAGATTTGCAACTCGCCTTTTATGATGTTTATTATGTGATTGTTGGAATAAATTTCAATGATAACTCAAATGATGGTTGTCTCCAAAATTCTTACAAACGAAAGGAAGACATCGTTGAGGAAATGCAGATAAGATGCTTTTTGTTGAAAGACGGCAATGTAAAAGAAATAGAGATTCAGGTTGAGCAGGAATGATAAGTAAAGTAAAATATGCATTGTTTTTTATTTTTCTTTTCCTGCTTGGAGCTTGTGGAGGCTATATTTACTGGCTTTTTTCTGATTTGCCAGATGTAAAGGCTCTTGAAGGATACAGACCTGCTGAGGCTTCAATTGTTTATTCATCTGATGGACAGGTTTTAACAGAGTTTTTCTATGAAAGAAGAAAATTCGTGCCTCCTTACGAGATTCCAGACATAATAAAAAAAGCCTTTGTTGCTGCAGAGGATGTAAGATTCTACAAGCATCCCGGAGTTGATATTATCGGAATTATTAGAGCCTTTTTTAGAAATATTAAAACAGGAAGTATTGTTGAAGGAGGAAGCACAATCTCTCAGCAACTGGCAAAAATGTTGTTTCTCAAGCCAGAGAAAACGTTAGGAAGAAAGATAAAAGAAGCAATTCTTTCATTACAGATTGAGAAAAAATATACAAAGGATGAAATTCTTGGGCTTTATCTTAATCAGGCTTATTTTGGAAATAGAGCATACGGAATAGCCGCAGCTGCAGAAACCTACTTTGGAAAATCCTACAATGAACTGAATATTGCAGAAATTGCCCTTCTTGCTTCTTTGCCAAAAGCTCCATCTAAGTTCAATCCATTTAAAAATCCTGAAGTTGCATTAAAAAGAAGAAACATTGTTTTGCAAAAAATGCTTGAAGAGAGATTTATAAACAAAGAGCAATATCAGAATGCAATAAAAGAGCCACTTCCTGAACATCCACACTGGAGAAGATTTGAGGCTCCATATTTTGTTGAAAACTTAAGGCTTCAGCTTGAGGCAAAGTATGGAGAGAGACTTTATAAAGATGGATTACGAATTTACTCTACCATTGACTATAATTTGCAGAAAAAGGCAGAAGAAGCTGTAGTAAAGGGAATTGCAGAGATTCACAAAAGAGCAAAACCGCAGGTGCAGGCAGCCTTGGTTGCAATAGAGCTAAAAACAGGATTTGTAAGAGCTATGGTAGGAGGAAATGATTTCTGGGAAACCCAATACAACAGAGCCTTTGCTTTGCGTCAAAGTGGAAGTGCTTTTAAGCCATTTGTTTATGTTGTTGCATTGATGGAAGGATATACTCCAGAGGATACCATTTTAGATGCACCTCTTAGTTTTCCAGCAGGTGGAGGTAAAATCTGGTCTCCAAGAAATTACAAAAACGAATATCACGGAGTTGTTACACTCAGACAAGCACTTGCACTTTCATTAAATTCAGCTGCTGTTAGGCTTGCATCACAGGTTGGAATTAAAAAAGTTATTGAATTTGCCTATCAATGTGGAATAAATTCAAAGCTTCAACCCTATCTTCCGACTGCACTTGGAGCATCTGATGTAAAACTAATAGAGCTTACAGCAGCCTATTCAGTGTTTGCAACTGGTAAGAGAATAAAACCTATTTTTTACGAAAAAATCGCAGACCACAACGGAGTAATTCTTGAAGAAAACACTCCGGAAATCCAGAATGTGCTATCTGAGGAAGTTGTTGATGGAATGCGTGAATTACTCAGGGAGGTTGTGCTGTCTGGAACAGCTGTAAGGGCAAAGGAAGTAGGAAGAGATGTTTATGGAAAAACAGGAACAACTAATGATTTTTCAGATGCTTGGTTTGTTGGTTTTGACAATAAGCTTTTAGTAGGTGTTTGGGTTGGAAGAGACAATCACAAACCAATAGGACAAAATGAAGCTGGCTCAAGAGCAGCGCTTCCGATATGGATAGATTTTATGAAAGCAGTTGAAACCTCATCGGCAATGTTAAAATAATAAATGGGAAAAATTTTATCAATAGTAAATCAAAAAGGCGGAGTTGGCAAAACAACTACTGCGATTAATCTTGGCACTTGTCTGGCAATTGAGAATAAAAAAGTTTTACTTGTAGACTCTGACCCGCAGGGAAATTTAACAACAGGGTTAGGAATAAACAAAGAAAATCTTGAAGGAAGTCTCTATGACCTATTTATTGGTTCCCTTTCTATTGATAAAGTGTTAGTCAATACACAAGTGGATAATCTATGGCTTATTCCTTCAACAATTGACCTTGTAGGAGTTGAGGTTGAGCTTATTCAAAGAGACAACAGAGAATTTATTCTTAAAAATATTTTATCGTCCCTATCAGAAGATTTTGACTATATACTTATTGACGCACCTCCGTCTCTGGGTCTTCTTACATTAAACTGTCTGGTAGCATCAGATGCAATTATTATTCCTGTGCAGTGCGAATATTATGCTTTGGAAGGATTAGGATTACTGATGAGAACTTTTGAGCTTGTGAAAAATTTAAATCCTAACATTGAAATACAAGGCATTCTTCTTACAATGTTTGATGCAAGAAATACTCTCTCGCGACAGGTTGTAGAGGAAGTGAGGAAGTTTTTTGGAGGTAAAGTTTATAATACTATGATACCAAGAAATGTTACACTGGCAGAGGCACCAAGTCATGGTAAGCCAGCTGTTTTATATGATATTCGCTCCAAAGGAGCGCAAAGTTATATCACATTTGCAATGGAGTTTTTGCTAAATGAAAAAGGCTCTCGGTAAAGGCTTAGATGCTTTAATCCCAAGTAATATT
>FWWL01005399.1_pt1 | contig 20018 bp, 18 predicted proteins | sample 2228331 | NCBI WGS metagenome assembly FWWL01 (sample SAMEA103939775, study PRJEB20133) | metagenome | reverse complement strand
CCAGCGTTTGTGCTGGGCTTTATCGCCATGGTGGGGTTGATACTCCAGAGAAAAACGTTCGGAGAGGTTCTGGTTGGGACCATCAAAACCATTCTTGGTTTGCTCATTATGAGCGTTGGTATTGGGGCGCTTATCAACGCGTTGATCCCCATCCAGTCTATGTTTGAGGTAGGAATTCCGGCGGGGGGATTTCAAACTTTTGTGACGTTTGATGAAGGCGTGGTGAGTGCAGTGCAGAGCGCAAATGTGGGAGAAATTGGCGCAGCTATTGCCTGGACCATGCTCTTCGGCTACATTATCCACATCTTACTGGCACGCTTTACTCCCTTCCGGTACATTTACCTCACAGGTCATATGATTTGGATCCACGCTGGGGCCTTCGCCATCCTTTTCCACTCCTTCGGTCTCTCCTTATTCTGGACTGTGCTTCTGGCCTCGATTGTGGATGGTTTGTACATGACTCTCGCGCCTGCGCTGGCACAGCCCGTGATGCGCAAGATCACAGGGAGCGATAATATTGCTTTTGGCCACGGGCAGACCCTACTGAATATGTTGGGTGCGTGGGTCGGAAAACTCATTGGTAATCCTGAGGATTCGGCTGAAAACCTCAAGGTGCCGGAAGGGTTAAATTTCTTCCGCGATATGGCACTTTCGATCTCTCTGGTAATGCTTGTGGTTACCTTGATTGGCGCCATATTGGCCTTGACGCAAATCGGTGTAGCCGGATTTCAGGAAAAGATCAGCAATGGCCAAAATTGGTTGATCTTTACCATCCTTCAAGCATTAGGGTTTACAGCGGGGGTCCTCGTATTGCTACAAGGTGTGCGAATGCTAATTGGTGAGATTGTGCCTGCGTTCAAAGGCATTGCTGAAAAAGCGATCCCCGGCGCTAAGCCCGCTCTGGACTGCCCAGTAATATATCCCTTTGCCCCCAATTCTCTGATCATTGGATTAATCTCAGGAACAATTGGTCAGGTACTGGGAATGGTGGCTCTGGCTCTCATCGGTTGGCCCGTACCACTTCCTAGTATGATTGCAGCATTCTTTGCAAGCGGCTCAGGTGCAATTTTCGGTAACGCGACAGGCGGTCAGCGAGGCGCTTGGGCTGGCGGGTTCTTGTGGGGCTTTGTGGGTTGGTTCCTGATCAGTTTCGCCTACAAGTTCCAGGTCTTTGGTGACTTGGCAGCCATGGGGGCGCAAGGGCTCGGTTTTACGGTGCCAGACGCTATTGTACCTGGGATTGTGATCTGGGCCATTGCTAAGTTGTTTGGCGTATAAAACTCAATGGATGGGATGCGCTCGGGGAGGGTACCCCCTCCCCGAGCCTTGGCGAGTGCAAACATGCGAACTTGGATACGAGGCGGAACCATTCTAACTCCAGAATGTAAGTTACCCCACCATTCCGTAGTAATTGAACGCGGAATGATTGTGGCATTGGAGCCCGAGGGAGTGCAACCAGGCCCTAATGATGAGGTCATTGATGCCCGTGATCTGTGGGTAATTCCCGGGATGATAGACATTCACGTGCATGGAGTTGACGGGGCCGACACCATGGACGCTACAAGCGAGGCATTGCAGAGAATGGCTCGTTTTCTGGCTCAACATGGCGTGACTGCTTTTCTCCCTACAACTATTTCGAGTTCTCGTCGCTCCATTCTGGAGGCTATTCAAGTGGTTCAACAGCATTCCCCAGAAGGTACTGGGGCTCAGTGTTTGGGTATCCACTTAGAGGGGCCCTACTTAAACCCAAAATATTCTGGTGCACAGCCTAAGGAGCACCTTCGCCCAATCAATCGGCAAGAGTATCAAGATTGGCTCAAATATGATGTGGTGCGGTTGGTAACCCTTGCTCCTGAGTTAGAGGGGGCATTGGCTTTTATTCGGGAAGGAAGGAACCGGGGAGTTTTCTTTGCTGTTGGGCATAGTGGGGTAGATTATGATCAACTGCTGATATCTGCCGCCAACGGATTAACCCAAGCCACTCATTTATTTAATGGCATGCCATCCTACCATCACCGCGAACCCGGAATCGTAGGAGCGGTTTTGGATTGTGAAGCAATCATTCCACAAATCATAGTGGATGGAGTTCACCTGCATCCAGCAACAGTAAGATTGGTAGTTAGCGTTAAGGGGCCTGAGAACACCATTTTAATCTCGGATGCGATGCGTGCAACCGGATTACCGGATGGTCACTATACCTTAGGTGATCAAATTGTTCACGTGGAAAATGGCGTTGCTCGAACATCACAAGGAGGATTGGCGGGTAGCACACTTACCCTTGATGTGGCGCTGAGAAATGTGTCTCAGTATACAGGGTTGGCACTCCATCAAATTCTACCTATGGCTACCAGTGTGCCGGCAAGGTCTCTTGGGCTTGAGCACAAAGGATCTATAAGACCAGGAGCAGATGCGGATATTGTGCTATTGGATCGAGATTTAAACGTTTGTCTAACAATGGTTAAAGGAAAGATGGTCTATAAAAGAGATTTCATGAACCTCAGGGACTAAGAAAGGAGATAAAATTTTATGTCTGCTTTTACATTTGAATATCTCAATTGTTTGATTGAGTTACTGGCTCGAATTCGAGACGAGGAAAGCGAAGCCCTTGAGCAAGCAGCTCAGATCATGGCAGATGCAATTGAGCACGGACACAGTATATTCGCATTCGGATGCACACATTCGTCATTACCAGTCCAGGATCTGGTTTATCGGGCGGGTGGGTTGATGTTGATCAACCCCATTCTCGCGCCAGGTATTGCATCACTTGATGTGCATCCTGCGACGCTATCTTCGGCCATGGAGCAGATGACTGGATACGCCAGAGTTATCCTGGATAACACCCCAATCCAATCCGGAGACGTACTCATTCTGGTTTCGGTCTCAGGACGCAACGCAGTACCCATTGAGATGGCTCAAATTGCGCGTGAGCGCGGTATCAAGGTTATTGGAGTAACCTCAAAAGAGTACACTGAAGCCGTTACTTCCCGCCATCCCAGTGGAAAGAAAATGCGAGATTTTGCAGACGTAGTCTTGGATAACAAAGCCCCGAAAGGGGACGCAGTCCTCTTTGATCCGCGAGTGCCCCAGAAGTTTGTCCCTGTTTCAGGGGTAACCTCTACTGCACTTCTTCAAGCGTTAGTTGCCGCGACAATCGAGGAGTTGCTTGAACGAGGAGTTACGCCCCCCGTTTTATTGGCTGCTAATGTAGATGGGGGGGCTGAATATAATGCGCGGCTTTTTGCTCAGTATCGTGAGCGGATCCATTATCTATAAGAGAAAATGGCCTTGTAAGAAAAAAGCGCCTGTCCATTCGACAGGCGCTTTTTGGGCCACGTCTTTTATGCGGGTGGCCAGAGATGGGGGAAAGGTCTTTAGCGCAAAATGAACGAGAGGATGATCAGGATAACGAAGAAAGTTCCTGCCAGGGTCCCAATGCGCTTAAGATCTTTGATCACGTAGGAGTAATCGGGGTTGAATTCGGCGCTAGAGGTGCTGCTCCGCGTCACGGGGCTTGGTCGGGCCTCGGCGGGCTGTGCAGGGACGGGGCGTTGGGGCGTTGCTTTAGTAGATGAGACGCGGCGTTTTTGTTTCTTGCTCATATGGTTTTCTCCTGAAAAGGTTGAACTTTATTCTTGCAACCGAGCGGTCACAACGATGCGCTGGTTATCTACCATATAAGGATAACACGAAATCAGAGTAACAATGGGTTCTTGGGAGGGCGCCATGACCTCAACCCGTGTTGGCTCGACAATCTGGGTTTGCTGCACAATGTAAACATAGGCTCTCTGATTGCTGTAAAGGATTACCTGATCCCCTGGTTTGAGTTTATCCAGGTCGCGGAAAATTTCGCCAAAGATGTCATTGTGCGCCGAGAGGACGATATTACCCCGTTGCCCTGGGTTCGGTGTTCCCAGGCGTTGTCCCACCCCTTTCTTCAATTGCTCCCAACCATCACCCTGAACGACAGGCGCGTCTACGTTAATAGCCGGGATTTGGATGCGCACGGCTTGTTCAACACTGGGGGTGGGCACGGGAGGTTCGGGTAAGGAAAGCATGACCGGGCGCAGGTGCTCGGGGATCTCAGCCTCGTTGGGACGTGCTCCGCCGGGAGCGTTGGGAGGGGTGTGCCCGCTGGGCAGGACAATCGCCGTAATCGCCGGTGTGGGGGTTAATGTGGGCTGGTTAATCAGAGAGACCACTTCGCGATTAAGGTCGCGGATGAGGGTGAAGCCGTTTAACAACACAAAAGCAAGCCCAAGCACAGCCAATATCTCAACAGCCAGCAACAGGCGATCCAGCCAGGAACGCTCATGGGGTTTTTCTGTCGGCCCGGTTTTCTCATCATCCCCAAGTGGACGGCTGTGCAGGTCTTCTAGTGGAACCGCCGCAGGCTGGTCTTCAATGAGCACCAAACGGCCGCTGCGCCGGTAGTGCTCTAAACGTCGCTGGCGCCGGGCGCGCTGCTTTTCTATCAGCAACAGGCGCAACTCTTCTACGGAAAGGTCCTCGGCTGAACGCTTACGTGCCATGTCGGCTCCCCGGGGCAAGCCCCAACTCGCGTCTGATTATACCGTATTCCTGAGAGCGATCCTTATTTCTGAATCATTTCGACTTCCTGAGAGGTGCAACGAAAGTGCCAGGTGAGAGCGAAGGGCAGAGATTATGGTAATATTTGACCAGTAAGGTTGTCCAACTTGGAGGTCTTGCATGTTCAAGCGTTTAGGATTGGGATTGGCGCTTGTGGTCATAGGGCTCTGGCTTGTGACGGGGCGCGTGGTTGCCCAAACGGGGATTTCGTTTGAATCCTTGGAGATTGACCTGTGGCCCGAATATGATCGCCCTGAGATGTTGGTTATCTATCGAATATTGCTAGCAAATACGGTTAAGTTGCCGGCACAGATTGATTTGCGTATTCCTGCGGCTGCTAAGATCCCATATAACGTGGCTTATGAAGATACCGATGGGATGCTTTACAATCTCAACTACACTACCAAAGTAGAGGGGGAGTGGCTGAGGGTAACATTTACCACACCGGCACCTGTGCTTCAGGTGGAGTACTATGATCCGGGTCTTAAGAAGGAAGGTGCGAAACGCACTTACGAATACCTCTGGCCGGGAGATTATCCGGTTAAAGATCTCAATGTTGTGGTTCAGCAGCCCCCCACGGCCACGGCCTGGAATCTAAGCCCGAGTATGGGAAGTGCTGTTAAGGGCAATGATGGGTTGGTGTATTACCACTACGCAGTGGGAGAACTAAAGGCCGGCACCTCGTTTGTATTGCGTTTGCAGTACGAAAAACCAGACGATCGGCTGAGTGCTCCTATGCAATCTGTACAACCAATTACACCCGTTGAAAAGGCGGCTTCGGATTTGGGGAGCACATGGTATACCCAACCCTGGGTCATGGCAATGGGGGTGGGGTTAGTTTTGATCCTGGGGGGGTTAGTGTGGTGGTTAACGCTGACCCGACAGCGACCAGGCACAGCGACCAGGCGCTCGCGACATGCCTCACGTGCTATCTCCTCCCGTCCAGTGGAAATTTCCACAACCCAGACAATGTACTGCCCTTCATGTGGGCGTCGTGTGCAGCCGGGAGATCGCTTCTGTCGAATTTGCGGAGCACGTCTGCAGCAAGATTGAAAGGGCTGGTAGTGTGATTGATCGTGTTGCTCTTGCCGTGAGTGGGGTGGTGGCATATAATCGAAGGGAACTTACGGGTAAGGTCAGACGAAGGATAAAATGATGGATAAACCATCTACGGAGACAATGACGCAACCCACCTTACCCCGGCGTGATTCGGTGGGTTGGTTAAGAATGCTTTCAGAAGCGCTTCAGGTGATCGTCCTGGCGCTATTGTTATATTTTGTGATTGACACCTTTATCGCTCGGGTGCGGGTCGAGAATATCAGCATGCAGCCCACTCTCAAACCGGGGGAATTTGTGATCGTCAACAAAGTGGCTTACCGCACCGGCCAGGTGCAGCGGGGAGATGTGATTGTGTTCCGTTATCCTATGAATCCGCGTGAGGATTACATCAAACGCGTCATTGGCTTGCCAGGGGATCACATTGAAATTCAAAATGGTAAAGTCTTTGTCAACGGCCAGGCCCTCGAAGAGCCCTATGTTGCTGCCTCTCCCAGTTACAACGGGGTATGGGACGTTCCGCCGGGCCAGTTATTTGTGTTGGGTGACAATCGAAATCAATCTTCCGATTCACACTCGTGGGGATTTGTGCCCATGGAAAACGTGGTCGGTAAGGCCCTCCTGGTGTATTGGCCGCCCAATGAGATCAAACTATTAACCCCCTCATCAATTGTTAACGCTGCCAGATAGACCTCTAAGGAGCCTCCTATGGATTTCTCGCTGAACGATCTCGTTGTTCAGGCTCATCAGTTTACTCAGGAGCCACCCCCTCTTGAAATGCCCCCTGGGCTGAAGGAGCAGCCAATCACGGCGCTCATTGATCACACGCTGCTTAAACCCGAAGCCGCCCCTATCCAGATTGAGCAATTGTGTACGGAAGCGCGGCGCTATGGGTTTGCTGCCGTTTGTGTGAACCCGGTCTATGTTTCTCGTGCGGTGCGCGCCTTGGCGGGGTCGGGCGTGCGCGTGGCTACGGTGACCGGTTTTCCATTAGGTGCTAGTGGGCGCCGAGCCAAGCTAGCGGAAACGCAAATCGTGATTGAAGAGGGGGCGGTTGAGGTGGATACCGTCATTGCCATTGGATTGCTCAAAGGGGGGGAATATGCCGCTGTTTATGATGAACTAAGCGCTTTGAGTGAGCTTTGCCACCGCTCCGGGGTGGTGCTTAAGGTGATCATCGAAACTGCGCTCCTGGAACGCGAGGAGAAGATTCTGGCTTGTTTGCTGGCCAAAGCAGCCGGTGCAGACTTTGTGAAGACCTCCACCGGATTTAGTACTGGCGGAGCAACACCGGAGGATGTAGAATTAATGCGGAGAGTGGTTGGACCGCACATGGGTGTCAAGGCCGCGGGCGGTATTCGTACGCTAGCAGACGCGCAAGCCATGGTTCAGGCAGGTGCTAATCGGCTTGGCACCAGTGCGGGAGTTAAAATTGCTGAGGCGTTAGTGGTTGGAAAATGAGAAGGATGTTTGTTTCTCCGGGTTTCCCTGTTCGGCCTTGCCCAGAGTGTCAGGCAGGACAATTGCGTCGCCAATACCTGGCTTACTACACCTGGTTGGGCAATGATTTAATCACCGTGCCGGATTTTCCGGCCTGGGTGTGTGATTTATGCGGGCATCGAGAATATGACGCAAATGCCCTTAACCGCCTTTCGCTGATTCTAAGCCCCACGGCTGGAAGTGCCCCCAAACGGCGACGCCGAGTGCGCCCACAGGTGCGTCAACGCGTCAAAAATCCGCGCCCCAGCCAGCCCGAGTAATATATCTGGTGTCAGTATTGCGGCGGTTGACTCATGAGGAGTCAACCGCTGTGTTTTTTGAATTGAAAAATTATGAATTGAATCATTGACACGCCAAACGGGTGTTGGGCTATAATAAAAGCACGATACTCTTTCCGGAAGGAGGAAGAATTCATGGCGAGCGTTACATTTGAGCATGTCACCAAGCGCTTTGGTGACTTTGTGGCGGTCAACGATCTCAATTTGCACATCGAAGACCGCGAGTTTCTGGTCCTGGTTGGCCCTTCGGGTTGTGGGAAAACCACAACGTTGCGCTGTCTGGCCGGCTTGGAGGACGTGACAGAGGGCATCATCAAGATTGGCGATACAGTGGTCAACGATGTGCCACCTAAGGACCGCGACATCGCGATGGTGTTCCAGTCTTATGCGCTTTACCCGCATATGACCGTTTTTGACAATATGGCGTTTGGTCTAAAAGTGCGCAAGATACCAAAGGAAGAGATTAAGCGCCGTGTTGAGGAAGCCGCACAGATTCTTGGCATCGAAAACCTGTTGAAACGCAAACCCCGTGAACTCTCGGGCGGACAGCGCCAGCGTGTGGCAGTTGGTCGGGCAATTGTGCGCGAGCCCAAGGTCTTTCTATTTGATGAGCCGCTTTCCAACCTGGACGCCAAACTTCGCGTGCAGACCCGGGCAGAATTGAGCAAGTTGCATCAGCGGTTGCAAACAACGTTTGTCTACGTGACCCATGATCAGATGGAAGCCATGACGATGGCCACTCGCATCGCGGTCATGAACAAAGGGGTGTTACAGCAACTGGATACACCGCAGAATCTGTATGATCGGCCCGCCAATTTGTTTGTGGCTGGCTTCATCGGATCACCGTCCATGAATTTCTTCCCCGCTCACATCCGGAAAGACGGCAGTGATCTCTATGTGGATGCCGATTCGTTCAAGGTCAAAATCCCAGAGCAACGCGCCAAACCTTATTACAACTATGCAGGGCGTGAGGTAATCTTTGGGATTCGGCCTGAGGATATCCACAACCCGCAATTCGCGCCCCCGGGCATTCATGCGGAACCTGTGGAAGCACGGGTTGACGTGATTGAGTTAATGGGGAATGAGATCTTCCTCTATCTGGTCAATGGGCGTCACAATTTCGTAGCCCGTGTTGATCCACGCACTCGCTTCAAGATGGGGGAACAGGTGCAGGTGGTCTTCAACATGGACAACTTCCACATTTTTGACCCAGCCGTTGACCGCGAAAACCCGGTCGCTGTGCGCTAAAAAGACTCAGTCAGACCAATTGGGCGCAGAGACAACCACTCTGCGCCTTTTTTTATTTTCTTTGGGCTAATCTCTTTCCGCCGAATGCGGCTACGAGAGCCATGCTGATGGTGAGCAAGCCCATGGCGGTGAAGGCATCTTGCCAAAAGCGCAATGGGAAAAGGCGGATAAGGGTATCCGAATAATAGAACAGCCAGGTATCGCCCTCAAAAAAGAGACGGTGAAACGCTGTAAACAGCCAGTTGAAACTGACCATGACTCCCATGAGGATGAGCAGAACAAGACCTAATGTAAGCCATCCTCCTCGCGAAATAGCCAGCCAGAAGGCGCCGGTCTGCTGGGTACGCCATGCCCAAAGACCAACTACCAGGTAGAGAAGGAGTAATCCTGCCCAGACGCGGATCATTAACTGCACCAGGTTTTTCACATCTTCCATATGACGCAGTTCACGGGCGTTGTAGAGGGGCTGCCCGTTTGAAAGGCTTTGCGAGGATAGGAACGATATATCGGCTTGGTTGAGTAAATAAGAGAGTGAGTAATTAGCCCAATGAAGGCGTTCTTCCAAAGTGAACCCAAAAGGGTCAGGGGGAAAGCCAGGCAGGTGATAGGCCACTTGAAGGTAGAGCGGAGTAAGCAACATGCGAATGGATGTGGTAATTAGCAAGAGAGGGAGCAGAACGATCAGCAGTCCAAATAACCAGCGGGATGTACCCTTCATCATCATTGCCCTCCGGGATTAAAGAGCAGGTAGTCGAGTACCATGGTGTTGGTAATTTGTTCAACAGGGGCGAGATCATCTGTAAAAAAGGGACCGTCGGGAGGGGTGGGTTGAAGATTTGCCAAAGTGACTTCCATGGTCCTCAGGAGCAGGGGGGGGGTCTGAGGATTCTGGCGAAGAAGATTGTAATTGACTCGCAAGTTAGCCGTATTTGTAGGCTGACGGCTCGCATAGAGCAAACTATTGAAAGTACCTGGCAAATCTACCACATGAACGGACGGGAAGACGCGATGCAGGGTACTGCTCAATCGTTCAAGCAGGCGCCGGTCTTGAGGACCCCGCCCTACATTTACCACTGCCACACCATCCGGGGTCAGGTGATCGTAAACAATTTGGAAAAATTCCACGGTGGTCATGTGCCAGGGAATGTAGGGGGGACGGTATGCATCCAGGCTGATAATCTGATAGCGGTGTGGGCTGGTAGCCAACCCCCAGCGCCCATCCTGAACGATGACGTTTAAGTTGGGTTCGTTCATACCGAAGTACTGGCGGGCGACTTCAACGATGCGCGGATCAATTTCAAAACCATCTATCTGGGCATTGGGGTAGACCTCAGCGGCTTGCAGGGCAGTGGTGCCTGCGGCCAGGCCAACGATCGCAATTCGGGTGACTGCATCCGTTGTGATGGGGGGTGGGTTGAAGAACGGCGCGACGAGAACCTGTTCCCAGGGGCCGCCGAAGAAGCGCTGAGTAGGATGATAGACCGAATGGATGCCTTGCCCTTCGTTCAAGCGGAGCAAGCGGTATTCTCCCTCTTGAAGAACCTGGATGTAGTTGTAAGCCGATTCTGTCTCGTAGATTAACCCGCGGGTTGCTTTATCATTCCCTTGTAGCCCCAGCAAAAATACCAGCAGGGGAACTATCGGGGTCCAGGCGTAGGCCAGAACTCGTCGCCAACCGCTGCTAATCCCCAACCCGACCAGCCCGGTAACAAGGAGGATAGCACTGCAAACCAGGAAGGTGCGATAAGTGCCCAGGGTGGGAATCCACCACAAAGGAGGGAGAAATGTGCCCAGAAACGATCCCAGGGTTGAAATGGCGTAGATGCGTCCGGAAATGCTCCCGGCCTGGCGGGAATCGTGCAGGGCCAGTCGAATGGCAAATGGGGAGGCTGTTCCCAGCAAGGTGATCGGAATGCTGAAAAGGACCATGACCCCCGCGAACGAACCGAAGAGCACCCCCAATTGCAGGGCATCGAAGGCATCTGCGGCCAGCCGAAGAACTGGGCGAGCAATCGTGGGAATTACAGCAATCGTCAGGGCGCTCCATATCAAAATCTGATAGAACGTGGTGAATTTTGGGGATCGGTCTGCCCAGACACCACCCAAGAAGTAGCCGGCTGTGAGGTAAATGAGAATCAGGCCAATGATGCTGGCCCAGACAAGGTTGCTGGTACCGAAATAATTGCCCAAAAGTCGTGAGGCGCTCATCTCCAGGGCCAGTGTGGTCAGTCCGGCAAAGAAGACCGTCACATACAAAAGTCTGCGCATGGTAGAGATTATACCCGTTAGAGGTTTCAAAGAGGCAGATTGAAATGTTTGAGGATAAAATTGAAAAAGGAGTGAGCATTAAACAAGGGTTAACTGACGAGGTGGGCATGGAAGCAATACGTGTGGTCAGTGTGAGTGAAATGCGGGCTATTGAGCAAGAAGCCGATACGCGAGGAGTAACCTATGCGCTGATGATGCAGCGTGCGGGCGAGGGGGTGGCCAGGGTGGTACAGCGCCGTTACCAGGGCGAGGAGCAATGGGTGGCCTTGGGGCTGGTGGGCTCGGGGAACAACGGTGGGGATACCCTGGTTGCCCTGACCCATCTGGCTCGATGGGGGTGGCGCGCAGGGGCTTATCTGGTTCGTCCACGACCCGTTGACGATCCCCTGGTGAGCGAATTGGAATCAGCAGGGGGCGTTATCTTGAGATTAGCCGAGGATCCTCATCGGGAGCATTTGCATCACTGGGTCAGCCAAGCCCATGTTTTGCTTGATGGGATCTTTGGCACGGGAGTCAAACTGCCGCTCCGTGGTGAGGTGGCCGAATTGCTGGGCGAATTGAGGGGCTGTCATCCGCTACCGGCTGTGGTGGCCGTAGATTGCCCTTCTGGGGTTGATTGTGATACCGGCGAGGTTGATGAGGTTACCCTTCCGGCCGAGGTCACCGTTTGCATGGAAGCCGTCAAGACAGGTCTGTTGCGTTTTCCGGCTTTTGAATATGTAGGAGAATTGGAAATTGTTCCCCTGGGCTTGCCACAGGATCTTCAGGCTTTGCAGGGTTTGAATCTCTTCATGGCCGAGGCAAGTTACTGCCGCTCATGTCTTCCGACGCGGCCGCGCCAGGCGCACAAGGGCACTTTTGGCACGGCAATGGTCATTGCTGGGTCGGTGAACTACACTGGCGCAGTGTGGTTATCCGCGAAGGCCGCTTATCGCATTGGGGCAGGGCTGGTGCGAGTGGCGCTCCCGGGTAGCCTGCATCCAGCCCTTGCCGGGCACCTGCCTGAGGCCACCTGGGTGCTCTTGCCCAGCGAATTGGGGGTCATTGACCGCGATGCTGCTGAGGTGGTGTTGGAGTCTTTGGAGCGCGTCACAGCGTTGCTGCTCGGCCCCGGACTAGGAACAGAGGCCACAACTGCAGAATTTGTAGCCCGATTGCTGGGGCGGAGTGAGGAACATCTCAAACGCCATCCACTAGGGTTTGTGGGAGCAGAAAAGGAAAAAAGCACCGAAAAGCGGTCCTTGCCCCCTTGTGTAGTGGATGCCGATGGCCTGCGACTGCTGGCCCGGCTTCCCGAATGGTGGTCGGCCCTACCGCCATTGAGCATTCTGACCCCTCATCCGGGTGAGATGAGCGTGCTCACCGGTTTGCCGGTGGCAGATATTCAGGCCGATCGGCTGGGGGTTGCCCGACGCTTTGCAGCCCAATGGGGGCATGTGGTGGTGCTGAAGGGCGCACTTACCGTGGTCGCCTCGCCCGAGGGGCAGGCTTTTATCATTCCGGTAGCCAGCGCAGCGCTGGCACGCGCTGGTAGCGGAGATGTTCTGGCGGGGTTAATTGTGGGCCTGCTGGCCCAACGAGTTTCACCCCTGGATGCGGCTGTGCTGGGGGCCTGGATTCATGGGCAAGCCGGTTTGCAAGCAGCCCAGCAATTAGGGCATGAGGCCAGCGTCCTGGCGGGGGATATCCTGGAACAGGTGTCAGAGGTGCTCAGAATTCACCTGAAGGGACCTGAGCACCTCTGAAAAAAGTATAAAAGACTAGGCGCTTTCAGCCTCCGGGCCGGGGGTTGTTTCTTTTCCGGTTGAAGCCCCGGCCAGGTGGGCTTTTTGCTCCTCCAGCACCTTTTGACCACGTTGCTGGAGTTCCTGAGCGGTTTCCTTCGCCTTGGCTAATAGGGCTTCTGCCCGGCGGATAGCCTCATGAGCGGCGGCTTCAGCCTGGCTGTAGGCCTCGCCCATTGATTCGGTGGTCTTATCACGCAGTTCAATGGCTTTCTCTTTGATCTGGGTGCGGGTTTCTTCACCGGATTGAGGCGCCAGAAGCAACGCTGCAATGGCACCGCTCAATCCACCAATGACAAAACCGATCAGGAAAGCCCCAAATTCACTTCGTTCAGACATCGTTACCTCCTTTGGTAAAAGAACTGAAAGTCAATCTTAGCGCCCGAGCCGTAAAAGGTCAAGAATTTTCTTTAAGCCCGCAAGGTACTCATTGAGTTTAATCACCGGCTCTACTAGGTTGTTCGAAAGGAACACCGTGGTTCCGCGCAGATTGTTGATGGTCTCCTGGGTAGCCTCCAGGATGGGTTTGACTTCATTTTGAATCAGATTAATCAACACAGCCAGCTGGACGATCAAGATGATAAGCGCAACCCCCAGAAGCAATGACTCGAGTGCTAATACGATAATGAAGATATCACGTACACGCGCTGTTGTCTCGGCGGGGGCGACTGCCAGGAGGATAATCCCGCCGATGATAAGGAGAAGCAGGACGATAATCCCGACGACCAGCCCTGTCAGGCGTTTACGTTCGCCTGTTGAAGATCCCGGCTTTTCGGAGGAGGGGGGGAGAGGTATCTGCTGGGTCATAAATTCATTATAGCATATCATAGCATATCCTACCGCTCGTTACGTGATTGTTCCAAATTTGGTAAAGGAGGAAGTAGGATGCAACAAGCCAGATTTAGAAGGGCGAATCTACCTGCAGGTTAGACGAACAGGGTCGCCAAATCCAGCCCGTGCAACAGATGGTTACCGGCGTGGGCAATCAATCGGCTGACATTGAGAGCCGATTGCTCCCGTTTGTAACCCCTCATCGAACGATAGCGTTCTTTCACCCACCAACCGATACTGCGTTCACAGCCATTGTTGGTTCCGTCTAATTTCGGGTGTCCATGTTCATCTTTCCAGGTTCGATAAAAAGTAAGCCGCGGCCATAAGTTCCAACGGTCTAAAAACAGATTGCGCATCCGATAGGCGACCTCAAAGCGTTTGCCTTTGGATGGCTTGCGTGCATGGGCATAGCGTTGATACATGCGTTCGAGTTCTTCCCGTTCTTGGGGCTGACGAGAGCGAATGAGATCTTTCAGGCGCGCCAGGTCTGCCAAGGCCTGCTCTGCCGAAACCCCCACAGCATCCAGGGAGGAGTCTTGACCGGCGCGAATCAACGCGGACAGCTCGTCCACCAACGCATCCGTGTTGCGCCTAACATGACTCTTGCACACTTGATGGGCGCGCCCCGTTTCGTCACTCACCTTTTTGAACGCATCCGCATCGTCGCTGACCAACACTTCGGCCTCCATGGCTTCCAAAATGGGCTCCAACCACGCCTGCAATTCTTCCGCTTCTTCGCCCGCTAAAGCATCAATACTCAACGTCCACCCATGGACGGCATCTACGCAGATCCCCAACGGTAACCATCTCCCATTACAGCGCACACTGGTTACATCTGCGCCTACCGCGCCTGTTTGGTAGCCCTTCAGCAGTGCCTTGCGCTTCATCCCGGGTATCCTTTGCGCCGCCGCTTGCACAGCGCGATAGACACTGGTCTTTCCAATACCTATTCCCAACGCACTGAGGACGATTGCCACCGCGCCATAACTTAGCCCCAAAATATACAACATCACGGCCAGCCCCAGCACCCGATGAGAGATGTGCTGACGACCTACGCCTTTCGGATAGACCCGAAACGTGCGGCCACAATTCGCGCATTCATACCGCCACACCTTCACATTCGAGTAAGTCCCGTCCACCAATTTCTTCTCTACCTCCTGGCGCGGATAGAAACGCCTGCCTTTGCATCCATCCCTTGGGCATTGCTTGGGCAGTTCAAATTGTCCCGGGTTCACAACTGGTAAAAGCAGGTTCAATCGCATTGAATATAAGTCCTTTTGTTTTTGTGATAACGGGATGGTCTCCCAACCATCCCATCACCCATTTTATCCATACTTTTACCAATTGTGGAACAATCACCTCGTTACGGAATTGGATACCTTTCAAATTGGGTCTATGCAAGGCGAGTTGTATGCTGATTTATCGGTGCGCAAAACGCTTGTCAAACCTGGGAGGTTTTGCTATAATCACGCTCAGAAGGGCGCGTAGCTCAGTTGGTTAGAGCGCACGGTTCACATCCGTGAGGTTCGGGGGTTCGAGACCCTCCGCGCCCACTGCAGACCTCATGGCCGAACGCATAATGAAGCAGCCATGAGGTTTTGTGTTATTATTTATGTAAGTGTTGTTATCCGCCTTTATTTATGTAATGCTGTGCGGGCAGATTGTGCGCTGAATTTTCATTAAGGCTCGCTATGGATGCTCCGGTTCCCATCCTGCCAACCAAAATTTTTGTCCCGCGCCGCCGTAATGATCTGCTGACCCGGCCCCGCCTGATTGACGCCCTTCACGAACTGCTAGATTACAAGTTAATCATTATTGCTGCACCCGCAGGGTATGGCAAGACCTCACTGGTGGTGGATTTTGCTCACCATACGGAGTGGCCGTTTTGCTGGTATGCACTGGATACACTGGATCGTGAGCCGGTTCGCTTTCTCAGCCATCTAATTGCCTCGATAACCATGCAGTTCCCCTTGTTTGGGAAGCGCTCGCGGGCCGTCTTGCAGAACATGGCCCAGGGGGAGTTGAGCTTGGATACAATGGTGAGCGCAGTTATTCAGGATATGTTTGAAACGATCAATGAACATTTTGTCATTGTTTTGGATGATTACCATCTGGTTGAAGAGAGTGAACCGATCGCTTATTTTATCAACCGTCTGGTTCAAGATAGTGATGAAAACTGTCATGTAATTCTCACCTCACGCACTCTGATTGCGCTACCGGATTTACCCTTGATGGTGGCACGTTCTCAAGTTGGAGGGCTGGGTGCTGAGGACCTGGCTTTCACCCCGCAAGAGGTGCAAGCCTTTTTCCAACAAACTCTGCACCAGCCCATCCCCGAAAATCTGGCTTACGAACTGGCTCGTCTTTCGGAGGGCTGGATTACTGGGCTCCTCCTCTCCTCTCAAATCGCAGATGTCGGAATTTTGGATCGTCTGCGCCGGGGACGGATTGCCTCGGTGGGCCTGTATGATTTCCTAGCAACCCAGGTGCTGGAGCGCCAACCAGCGGAACTGCGCGATTTTCTGCTCCGCTCTTCCCTGTTAGAAGAATTTGATGCGGTGGAATGCAGGGAAGTGATCGGGGAGGCTCTCGGAGTTCAGGCGGATTGGAATGCTTTGATCGGAACGGTTTTACGGGCAAATCTTTTCTTGACCCCTGTGGGAGAGGGGCGAGTATGGTATCGCTACCACCACCTTTTTGCAGATTTCCTGCGTCAGCGACTCCTGGCTGAGCGTCCGGAAGAAGCAGAGAAACTAATTGCTCGACTGAACGAGCGCTATCGTCAGCAACGCGCTTGGGAACGCATTTACCTGCTGTATCGTCGTTTGGGTCGAGTGGTTGATACCAGGTCCTTGCTTGAAGAGATTGGGACCGAGTTGTTGGTTGATGGAAAGGTTGTTATTCTTAGAGAATGGTTGGAAGCACTCCCCGAAACATCTCTTCATGAAAGCCCCTCTCTTTTATCGCTGAAAGGGAGTGTTTTAGTAATGCGGGGAGATATTCAAGAGGGCTTGACCTGGCTTGAAAGAGCCTTGTGCGCATTGCATCCTGAGCATGCGCGAACCAAGCGAATTGATGCTTTAATTCGATGTTCAACAGCCCGTCGTGCTATAGGCGATTACAGCGGTGCTTTGAAAGATATAGATGAGGCCCTGACGCTTACAGAGGGGGAACCGGGTCTACGAAAGTTGATGGGGGTCGCCTTATATAACAAAGGGATGATCTTCTACCATCAGGGGTTGATAAAGGATGCGCGCCTTCTAGTTACCCAATCTCTAAGTTCCTTTGATCCGATCTCTGATGCAAGTTACATCGCGTTCGCTTCGATGCAGTTGGGCACCATAAGTGTAGCGCTTGGGGACTATGTGGAAGCAGAGCAGTCCTTTACTCGTGCGGTCAATTACTGGCTTTCGGTAGGGGACACAACTCGTCTTGCCAATGTTCTGAATAACTTAGGAGACCTAAAACGTCAGGTTGGGGATTTTGAGGGCGCGCTAAACGCGCTTGAAAAAGCGGTCGAGTACGCACGTCAGAGCGGTTACCTGCGCATGGAAGCCTATGCGTTGGCTTCTATTGGGGATCTGTATCGGGATCTGGGGGTTTGGCGCTCCGCTCAGGAGGCCTATCAGCGCTCGAACACCCTGGTCGGACGCTTGGGAGATCGCTTTTTAAGCATTTACTTGCAGTTAAATCTGGCCACCGTTCTTGATTTACAGGGCATGACCACACAGGCTCGACCATTGCTGGAGCAGGCCTGGAAGATGGCACGAGAGAGCGGTTCTGCTTACGAACAAAACCTATGCTGTCTGGAGCAGGGGCGCTTCGAGTTGTTCAATGGAAGATCTGCTGAGGCGGTTCAACTGCTTCAACAGGCGCTGGATTTCTTTGAGGCCGAAGGGCATGTTCTGGAAGCCATGCGGGCTCGCTATCATCAGTTATTGGCTCGCTGGCGCCTCTCACCCGACGACCCTACCCTTCATTCGGAAATTCTCAACCTGCTCTCGCGTTTGATGGGGCAGGACGCCCCTCCGGTGGTACTGAGTTTGATTCGAGAAACACGTCCTCTCCTGGAACTTCTGGCAGAAGACGAAAGGCTGGCTACTTCAATCAATGAGTTGATCTTGCGCTTGGAGCGGTTTGATCTCCAGTTGAATGCTCTGCGCCGACGATTACGGCGACAGGCCACAGCAGTGCCTTTTGCAGGTCCTCAGTTGGTCATTCAAACGCTGGGCAAAATTCAGATTAAGCTCAATGATCGCCTTCTTACCATCGGGGATTGGCAAACTCAGAGCGCACGCGATTTATTCCTTTATCTGTTGACACGACCGGAGGGGGTCACCCGAGAGTCGGTCGGAGCGGTATTCTGGCAGGATTGTTCCCCCCATGAGTTACACCTGCGTTTCAAGAACACCCTGTACCGCCTGCGTCGGGCAGTAGGCAGGGAGGTGGTGCTTTTCCGCGATGGTATTTATCAGTTCAACACTGAACTGGATTATGAGTACGATGTAGAGCAGTTTTTCCGCGAGATTTATCATGCTGAACGCAGTGAAGATGCTCGGCAGAGAATTCTCCACTATCAGAACGCCTTGCGATACTACCAGGGACCCTATCTCCCCGACCTGAACGAGACCTGGGTGCTAATCGAACGCCAGCGTCTCTTCAATGCTTACGCGGGGGTTTTGCTTAAACTTGGCAGCCTCTACCTCGAACAGGGGGATACCCAGGGGGCGCTGAGCTGTGCCCAGCAGCTTTTACAAGAAGATCCCTGCTTTGAGGAAGCCCATCGTCTGGCTATGCAGGCGTATGCTGCCATGGGCAATCGCGCGGCAGTGGTGCGCCAATACGATTATTGTCGTCGGGTATTATCGGAAGAATTAAATACAGCGCCCTCACTCCAGACCCAGTCGTTGTTTGAAGCGCTGACTCGTTAATGACCCACTTAGGTGGGCGGTTTGCATGATAGAGTGCCATCCTTCATTAGGGGGTGGTAATTCCCAGTGTTTCACCGGGGTATTCAGGTTGGGTTGATTTCTTTACCCAGCGTTAACAAATGCGCTGGATTTTGAGCCTCTTTTGTAGCCTGGTTTGCAGCCTGGGGGGTGGCATACTTGTCCTAGATTTTGGAGATGGCCTAAGTGAAAGGAGATTGGAGCATGAAAACGTCCCTGTTCTCGGTGCGCGTAGCAATGGAAATGCCTCAGGCGAGTGGTGATATTAGTCGGCGAGCCCCCCAGGCTAGTGGTGATATCAGCCGCCGTTCTCCGCAGGCAAGTGGTGATATTAGCCGCCGCTCTCCTCAAGCCAGTGGCGATATCAGCCGATAGTCCATCTTACTATTGAGGTCGTGGCGAAGTAACGTAAGCGGTTTTGCTACACAGCGCCTCAACAGGGCGAGAATAACTGCGGGGTTGAGAATTGGTCTGAAAGGACCAAACCCGCAGTTTTTGTTTTGACTTGAAAGGTTGTGTTGCAATTTGTTGTGAACAAATACTAACGTGAGTTCACTAAACCAACACAGGCGAGAAATCGAGTAAGCCAAACGGAGGTAAAGATGCGCTACGCAATGGATTTAGAAGGTCGAACTGTAACCTACAATAAGGTGGCAACTGAGACCGAGGTGAGCCGGCTCTTTTGTGCGGCAGTGGTCAGCAAACACTTCCGTGAGCAATTGCTGGCTGATCCGATTCTGGCCGTTGCCCAGGGGTATAACGGCGAATCTTTCAACCTGCCACAAGAGGCCCTGGAACGCTTGAGCCACATCCGGGCAGACTCACTCAGTGATTTTGCGGCCCAATTCATTGCTTGCGAGACACCTGTGCGGGTCGAGTTCCCGGTATCTGCGCGTGTGCACTGATCCGGGACAATGAGGTGATGGCGGTTGCGAGACAATGATGACCCTGAATTGAGGTTCCTCTCCATGGATGCTCGCCTTCCGGATACGGGTGAATTGCGGCGCTTGGTGGCCGAGTCGGTGACTAAAACCGGCTTTGAGCCGACTACGTCCTCATTTGCCCCTACAATGCCCACTTATGAGGACCCTCTCAGTGCGGCATTGAGCGGATTGGCGACATGTGGGGTGAACGTAACCCGGGCGGCTTTTTGCAAAGTTGTGATTCTGGGAGAGGAGTGGGGGTTCGAAAGTCGTGCAGTGGCGTTTGCGGATGGAGGGGGACACATCCGACGGACTGCAGAGCCCTTCTACGCTCAGCGCTTATACCATCAGGTTGTTACTTCGGGTTCTCCTTTGCTCATCTCGCGCGAGCAGGATTCCCTAAGCCTGGATGAGGGGCGTACCCTTCGCTACCATGATGCTAAAGCGTTATTCCTTGCGGCAATTGGAGAGGACTCTTCACAGGTAAGGGGCGTTCTGATCATAGGTGTCAAGCAGTCGGCACATTTTCACGATGGGCAACTGAGGTTAGCCGGGCTATTGGCGCGATATGCCCCTTCGCTGATAGATTATGTG
>FWWL01005398.1_pt1 | contig 20018 bp, 20 predicted proteins | sample 2228331 | NCBI WGS metagenome assembly FWWL01 (sample SAMEA103939775, study PRJEB20133) | metagenome | reverse complement strand
ACATTCACTTCCAAGATGGTACTTTAGCTGGTCGAGTTCAATTAGGAGATGGCAGATGTGTTCCTTTTGTTGGCAATGAACTTATAGAAGAAATATCAGGACAGAGAATAAAAAATGCAAAGTACATTCACTCCCAACCCGGTGGCACCTTAGCTGGTATTGTTCAATTAGAAAAAGATGACAGCTGGGTTCCTTTTGTTGGCAATAAACTTCTAGAAGAAATATCAGGAAAGAGAATAATAGATGCATGGGACATTCACTCCCAAGATGGTATTTTAGCTGGTCAAGTTCGATTAGAAAATGGCAGATGGGTTCCTTTTATTGGTAATGAACTTATAGAAGAAATATCAGGACAAAGAATAAAAAATGCAAGGTACATTCACTCCCAACCCGGTGGTATCTTAGCTGGTATTGTTATGTTAGAAAATGGCAGATGGGTTCCTTTTGTTGGCAATAAACTTCTAGAAGAAATATCAGGAAAGAGAATAATAAATGCAGAGGGAATTCACTCCCAACCTGATGGTACTTTATCTGGTAGTGTTCTATTAGAAAATGACAGATGGGTTAATTTTTTCTGGGACGGAGAAAGATTAAAAATATAAGAACAATTTCAGGTTCCATTTCTTGTTTCTGGAATTAAATTTTCCCCTATGTTGTGGATTTATATAGGGACGGAATCTAATTTTTGGTGGAATTATACACAACATTTACAATTTACGAAAAATATGGTATGCGATAAGTAGGACATTGTCAGAAAATTTGATTGGAAAGGGGGTGTGGGTGAGATGGCGCTTCTGGATGCCCATATTACTAAGTTAGAAAATGGAATTACTGTTGTGGTAATCCCTAAAACTGGAATGATGGTGGATGTGAATGTCTGGATTAAAGATGGTTCAAGAAACGATGAAGCTCCAAGAGCTGGAGAGCTTCATTTGTTAGAGCATGCAGTTTTCAAAGGCACTAAGAAATTCCCTCATTGGCAAGATGTAAATCAGATTTTGCGTTGTTATGGCAGAGAAGATAACATAGATGCTGCTACTGATTATGAATATGTTCAATTTTCCATCCGCGGTATGCCAGAACAGTTAGAAGAGATGACATTCTTGCTATCTGAGCTTATTTTAAGGCCAAAGATAGTAGAGTATGCAATGAATCATGAAATTGCCAAAGAAAAGTTAGTAATTCTTGAGGAACATAATTGGTATTTAGATGATTTTCAGCATTCTGTAGTAGATAATGTTTGGAAAATGATGTATCGAGATCATCCCCTGGGTCAGCCTATAGAAGGCACATCAAAAACTATTGGGTCTATTAAGCGTAAGCATATAGTGCGGCGTTGGCGCAGATTCTTTCTTCCAGATAATATCTTGATTGTAATACAAGGCAATGTTGGAGAACGTATAGCCGTTAAATGTGTGAAGCTTAATTTTACTGTCAAAAAGCGAAAATGTCTTCAGGAATCAGTAATTTGGGTCCCCCCTTCTTTTAAATTTCAACCCCTTGATCAACGTATCAAACTGGAATCTAGGACATTGCAAAAGTTCTATGTTGCTATTGGATGGCCGACTCGTGGGTTCAGGGAATCTTATCGCTATGCACTTTGGACTCTATCTAGAATTCTTGGTGAGGGAATGGGCTCTATCCTTATGGCAGAAATTAGGGAAAAACATGGAATTGGCTATCAGATCTCTTCAGAGATTGTTGAGCTTTCAGACGCAGGAGCATTTTTGATTCGCGGGCATTTCATTCCAACTCACTTAATTAAAGCGATTAGATTGATGCGTACAATTTGGAAAGGATTACTTAACAAAATTGAAATTGATGTTCTGGAGTCAGCCAAATCTTCAATTATTGCAGATTTATATAATTGGGTTGAAATGCCTGCTTGGATTTCCAGATACATTTATTATCAATGGTTGACTGAAGGGCAGAATTGGGTTACTGGTAGTAGAATTGAACCAGTAGAAAAAATTATCAAGATGATCAAGGCAGTAAATGTTGAAGATATAAATAAAGCCATTAGGAAAATCTTGACTTCATCTAAGTTGTACTTTTCTACCATTGGGCCATTTAATGCTAAATTAGAAAAAGAAGTGTTACAGATTCTAAAAGCGTGGGAGTAGTTTGATCTTCTATCTTAAGATCGTTATTCTGATACCCGCTTAAGATCCGGTAAGGAACTTAAGCGGGTTTTTAATTCACATTTTAGATATAATTTCTACTATTTTTTTACCCAATTCTTCTATTTTGGCATAAGTTTCTGGATCTAATTCTTTGTGGCCACTTATTTCAAGATATACCGAAGTGCCATTTGGGCCATGGAAAGTAAATGAATTTGTGATGCGGGCATGGGTATGAGGTTTGGTTTTTGTTTGAGTTCCAAACCCTGTAAAGAATTCACGAATTAAGTCTTCAAATACCCCCAATCCTCCATAAGGAGCACCTCCAAAATCAAATCTAAATTCAAAAGGATATTCTCTGGCAAATCCTCCAAAAGCTCCATATCTTCGCATTGCATCATAACGGGCTCTTTTTTCTGGATCAGAAAGAGTTTGATATGCTTCATTTATTTTTTTAAATTTTTCTTCTGACCCCCCTTTTCTGTCCGGGTGATATTGATGGGCGAGTTTGCGATAGGCTTTTTTAATTTCCTCCTGCGAAGCATTTTCTGGAACTCCAAGAATTTTATAATAATCTTTTTCTTCTGCCATAATGTTATTTTAAAGTAAGATATTTACGTTCTGCCATTTCCCTCTTGATTTCAAACAAATTTATACCCAACAAAATCTGCAGAAAAACCCAAGAAATTACATAAATCAATGGTTTCATCAAGGCTCCGATTGACCAGACAGTTAAAAATACCAAAAAAATCCAGGCTAAATTTATAATTTGCTTTGTTTCTTGCGGAAGATCTGAAAACTTTTTGTGGAGATATTCCTCTAGAAATGCAGAAATAGGTTGATTCAAATTAGGCGGCCTACCTTGAGTTTTTGAGAGTTCTTCTATAATGTTATTTCTAGCCCTAGAAAGAATTTGATCTTCTATTTGCTTCCTGACATTGGGTTGAGCCGTGTTATACAATGGATCTTTTTGGAGTTCCATTAAAATAGTTTTTTTCTGATTTTCCAAAATAAAATTCACATAATCACCCAAACTCATATTTGAGCTAAATCCAGGAAAGAATTTCTGTATTATCCCCTCTCCTGATTTAAGAATCACCCTGATATTTTTTTCTGAAATAAAAAATTGTTTGTCTGTTTTTGCACTTATAGTATTGACATAATAAAGCATTGTGAAAAAGAGCGAGAATCCAATAATAAGCAGACTAAATGTGCCTCCGAATGAATTGATGCTGAATGAAAGAAATGAGTTTGTTCTCCAACGCGCTGAAAAGCAAGCAAAATTTACAATTGTTAAAAAAACCAACCAAAGAATAATTAGAAAGGATATTCTCGCGCTATCAAGAAAAGGAATAACCATAAAAAAAACTGAAGTAGAATTAACAAGCAACATAATATACCAACTAAGTGCCAGTCCTACAAATGGAAGAAAGACAATAAATCCTATAGTAGAAGCAATAGCTGTAGGAGTGATTGTAGAAGCAGCAAAGGCTGATTTCCAGCTATTACCCACTGTTGCTCCTAAAATAATAAGTAAGAGTGAAAGGATAACCCGTTTGAGCGTTCTTAATCGGATCCTTTTGATTTCAGTTGCAATTTTTTCAGTTCCCAGTACTTGTTTTGGTATACTTTCTGTCGTTTTTTGGGGTAAGGAGTCGAGTTGGAAAGGAGTTTTTAGATCTGGCATAAATTTATTATAATATTCTTTAAAATACTTTTGCAATTACTTATATCAATCCCCAACTCCATTTTAAAATTCAGGGTTGGCTTATTTCAATTGATTTTGCATCATTCAAGCTTAGTTGTTGAAACCATAATCGGATTCGTACTAGACTATTTAAGTTTTTTCGCCCAATCCAGGCCATGGCTTCAATTGTGCGAAAATGATTACTAATCTTCCGTCCAATCTTCCGTCCAATCTTTTTCGCCCAATTCAAGCCATGGCTTCAATTGGGCGAAAATGGAGAATTAAAGATCAAAATCAGAGGGGAAATTGAATTGGCCGGAAAGATTTTCCGGCCAAGAATATTTTTAAAGTTATAGTTTTTGTATGCGTTTTAGATTCTCTGCTGCTTTAAGAATATCCTCGACAATTTGATCAGCAACTATATTAGTAGGAACATCCAATCTTAAACTTTTTTCAAAAATGATTTTTAGATTATCATAAATTCTAGCAACTTTTCTTAAGACACGTTCTCTATTATATCCACGTTCTAATTCATCTGCAACATTGATTAAGCCCCCGGCGTTAATGACATAGTCAGGAGCATATAAGATTCCAAGTTTATGTAGATCCTCCCCATTGCGTGAATATGCTAATTGGTTATTTGCTGCTCCAGCAACAATTTTGCAATTTAGTTCTGGAATTGTTTGATCATTTAGTATTCCTCCTAGCGCACAGGGAGAGAATACATCTACTTTTTGTTTATAAATTTCTTCTGGGTTACAAGCAACTGCCCCTCTAAACTCAGTAAGAGCTCTTTCTACCATATGTTCGTCTATATCTGAAACAATAAGTTTTGCCCCTTGTTCATAGAGTAATCTGCATAATCTAAATCCGACTTTTCCTAGACCTTGGACAGCAAAAACTTTGCCTCTAATTTCACTATTTCCAAATACAGTTTCAAGAGCTGCTCTAATTCCATAAATAACTCCTATCGCAGTAATTGGAGAAGGATCCCCTGAGCCGCGGATTCCATCGTGTAATCCTTCTGATCTTCCTGTTACATAAGATGTTTCTTTTGCCATTATTTCGATATCTGCAACAGTGAAACCCACATCTTCTGCAGTAATAAATGCTCCGCCAAGATAATTTATTCGCTTTGCATATGCTCTTAAATATTCTTCAGTTTTATTGCGTGGATCTCCTATAAGAACTGCTTTTCCTCCTCCAAATCTCAAGCCAGCCATTGCAGCTTTATAAGTCATTGCTCTTGATAGACGTAATACATCTTTTATTGCAGCCAGATCATCCTGATATTGATACATTCTTGTGCCACCAAGCGCTGGTCCCAAAGTATCATTATGGATTGCAATAAATCCATATAGTCTAGTGTTTTGTTCATGTATCATCATTACAATCTTGTGATTGTCAAATTCTGGTAAAGACCTAATATTAAGCTCTTTAAGCTCTTTCATTTCAAGCCCCCCTTTTTTGTTTTTAATGTTCCATTACCATTTTATGCACTCAATCTTAGTTTTTCAATATTATGTATAAGTCCGCAACATACTTTCGCCCGATCCAAGCCATGGCTTGAATTGGGCGAAAATGGAAAATTAAAGAAATCAAAGATCAAATACAAGCTATGCCTTCCTTTGAAATTTTGGGAAGTCTAATAATGTGTCTTGACTCTATCTTATTTGGAAGTTTCGCTCTCTCCTGGTTTTCCGTACATCTCTTTTCCGATTTCCTGAACTAAAATAGCAAGATCTTGAATAGCAGCTTTTATTGCAAAAATGTCATTTCCTTCTTTTACTTCTTTAAGTTTATTTAGTTTTTCTTCAAGACGAGATTTAAGATCAGGAGTAATTTTTTCACCAAGATCTCGCAAGGATTTTTCAGTTTGATAAATAAGGGTTTCTGCTTGATTTCTAACTTCTGCAAGTTCTTTCTTCTTTCTGTCTTCTTCCGCATGAATTTCTGCTTCTTTTTTCATTCGCTCAATCTCCTCTTTGCTAAGAGTAGAAGAGCCTTCGATTCGAATTGATTGTTGTTTTCCGGTTGCTTTGTCTTTTGCAGTAACAGAAAGAATTCCGTTTGCATCAATATCAAAAGTTACTTCAATTTGCGGAATTCCACGTGGAGCCGGAGGGATGCCATCAAGAATAAATCTGCCAAGAGTTTTGTTATCTCTAGCCATAGGCCTCTCTCCTTGCAAGACATGAATTTCTACCGAAGTTTGATTATCAGACGCAGTTGAGAAAATCTCGGTTTTTGAAGTTGGAATGGTTGTGTTTTTTGGAATCATTGGAGTCATTACTCCACCCAGCGTTTCAATTCCTAGAGTAAGAGGAGTGACATCAAGCAGAAGAACATCTTTTACTTCTCCTCCCAAAATTGCTCCTTGAATTGCTGCACCAACCGCAACTACCTCATCTGGATTGATATCTTTGTGAGGAGCTTTCCCGAAATATTGCTTGACCGCTTCCTGTATTGCTGGCATTCGAGTTTGTCCTCCAACAAGTATTATTTCATCAATGTCTTTCGGACCCAGCTTTGCTTGTGCTAAAGTTTCTTCTACCAACTCTATTGAGCGTTCTATATAGTCTCGAACCAATTCTTCAAGTTTTGCGCGGGTAAGTTTCATTAAGAAATGTTTTGGTCCTGCCTCGGTAGAAGTAATGTATGGAAGATTAATTTCTGTCTCCAGTAAAGTAGAGAGTTCATGTTTTGCTCGCTCTGCAGCTTCTTTTAGTCTTTGAAGGGCAAGCGGATCTTTTGAAAGATCTATTCCCTCTTCTTTTTTATATTCTGAAATCAAGTAATCAATTATCCTTCTATCAAAGTCATCTCCTCCAAGATGTGTATCTCCTCCTGTAGCTTTAACTTCAATAGTATCGTCTCCTATTTCAAGAATTGATATATCAAATGTTCCTCCACCAAAATCATAAACTACAATTCTTCCCTCTTTCTTTTTATTAAATCCGTAGGCAAGAGCAGCTGCAGTTGGCTCATTTAGTATGCGTCTTACTTTAAATCCGGCAATTTCTCCCGCTGCTTTAGTGGCTTGTCTTTGAGAATCATCAAAGTATGCAGGACAAGTAATGACTGCTTCTTCAATTTTTATTCCAAGTTTATCTTCAGTATCTGCCTTTAATTTCTGTAAAACCATTGCGGAGATTTCTTCCGGTTTATACCATTTATCACCCATTTTAATTTCCACTCCCCCGTTTGATGCTTCTCTAATTTCATAAGGAAGAAGTTTTTTGTCATGTTGAACAGTTGCATCGCTAAATTTTCTTCCGATCAGGCGTTTTACTGAAAAGATAGTATTTGTAGGATTGGTAACTGTTTGGCGTTTGGCAAGTATTCCGACAAGTCGTTCTCCTGATTTAGAGATAGCAACCATAGAAGGTGTCAGGCGCATGCCTTCTTTGTTTTCAATGATCCGCGGCTCACCACCTTCAACAATTGCTACCGCAGAGTTTGTTGTTCCTAGATCTATTCCGATGATTTTGGACATATCTTTGTTTGATTTAATTTTAATTTTTTTTTAATAAGATTTTTTAATAAGGGATATGGCATAAGGGATAGGAGGAGCAAAGACACCATCCTATTCCCTATCCCCTATCCCTTATTCTGAAACTTTAACTTTGACTTTTTTGGCTTTGCTTTCCCCAGATTTTGGAAGCGTTATCTTGAGGATGCCTTTAGAATAAGTTGCCTCTGCCTTTTCGCTTTCAACTTCAAGTGGCAAAGCAACAGATCTTTCAAATGCTCCTCTTCTGATTTCCTTTCTCCAGTAAGCATCTTCCTTGATTTCTTTTTTCTCCTCAACGCTTCCTTTCACACTCAATCTTCCATCTTCAATCGAGATTTCAAGTTTTTCTGGGTCCACTCCCGCAAGTGGCATTTCAACTACTAGATTATTTCCCTCCTCATAGATATCAGCAATGCTTTCTGACCAACGCACCGGAATCATCGGAACAAAATCCTCCTCAAAGAAACGCTCCAATTCTTTAAAAGGATGCCATCTTGTTAGGAATGGCATAATTTTATAATTTATTATTTTTTTTCGACCTTTGACGCTATTTTTACCTTTGAGGGTCTTAAAACCCTTTTATGCAAATAATACCCTTTCTGCATCTCTGTTAAAATTGTATCTTCTGGTTGATCAGACGGTTCAGAGCTAATTGCTTCATGTATTTCCGGATTGAATCTCATACCCTTTTGAACAGGGATTTGTTCAAGGCCATACTTTGAGAGAATAGAAAGAAGTTGGGATTGAATAAGTTTTAGCCCAATTTTTTCTGTCTCAGAGGTTGTTTGATTTAGTGCAATATCAAAGCTATCTAATACAGGAAGTAAGTCATTTATGAATGATGCTAAAGCCCACTTGGTGAATTCTTCATTGCGGCGATTCTCTTCTTTCTGATAATTTGCAAAATCCGCTTTCGTGCGTTGCCATCCTGCCAGATACTCATCTTTTTCTTTACGACACTTTTCCAGTTCTTTTTCTAAGTTTTCAAGTTTTGCGCGGTATTCTTCTAGTTTTTCTTCCAAATTAATTTGTCCATTTTTTTCTTCCATAAAATCATTATTCTTTAAGTAAATTCCAATGTTGGATATAGTTCATTCTTGTTGGACCTATGATGCATGCAATTCCCCGATTAAGATTTGGGAATCTTACCTTTCTGAAGATAATGCTTGCTATATCTGTTTCCCAAAGTTCGAATTCTGAACCGATGCAGATCCCTCCAGTCTTTTCCATACTAAATAGCTTGAGCAAAATTTCTGGAAGACTTTCAATAATTTCTGCAATTTGTAGTGCTAATTCTGGCTCTTTGAACTCTGGCTGAGAAAATAGATATTTCAGGCCCCGCATTGCTATATTATCTGCTTCATTCCAGGAAGCAGCAAGAAGTCTTGAATTTTCGGCAAGTTTTTCTGCAAGCTCTTCTGAGTTTTCTTCAATTCGTTCTGCTTCACTTGGAGGACCAAATATCCCATCATTTCCTAAAGTGGTTTGTAGATAATAGCGATAACCAAGGTTAGTGGGGATCCTTCCTGCAGAGGTATGTGGTTGATAAAGATAGCCTTCTTTGGTAAGATCTGCAAATTCATTTCTGATTGTGGCAGAGCTTACTCCCAGACGATATTTTTGAGCAATAACTTCAGAGCTAACCGGCTTTACTGTTTTGACATATTCTAGAATAACTGCCTTCAGGATTTCTGATTTACGCGAACTTAGCATATCCTTTCAAATTATACACATTAGCACTCCAATGTCAAGAGTGCTAATTATAAAGTTCTCTGATATTTTTTCGATTAATATTGCTCCTGAGATTGAGTTTTAAGCAAGGGATCAGTGACATTCCAAATTGTAATTTGATATTATAGTATCAGCGCCCTCTCTAATCTTATTTGTTTCCTATATGATGCAGATATTAAAAGACAAAATTATATGGTTTGATGCAGTGCGTCCCGATGAAAAGGATATAGAAGAGATTAAAGATGCATTCGGCTTGCATCCTTTGATAGTAGATGAACTTAGAGGTCCATCTGGAAGGGGTAAGGCAGAATTTTACGAGTCCTACATTTATCTTGTTATTCACTTTCCGTTCTATGATGCAGCAAAAAAAACTTCCCGGCCTATTGAGATAGATGTTGTTGCTTCCAAAACTAAAGTTGCCACTATTCGCTATGAGGACTTTCCAGCATTAGAAGAATTTGCATCAAAATGCGAAGCAATTCCAGGGTTCTCAGAGCATTGCTTAGGAGATACTCCGGTTCATTTTCTTTATAGATTATTTGAACATCTTTATGATTATGCCTTAAGAGAGCTAAATCACATTGATAAGAATCTTTCAAGTATAGAGGAGGAAATTTTTTCCGGACATGAACTAGAGATGATACGTGAGATCTCTTATATTAAGCGCGATATTCTTGATTTTGCGCGAATTATTCAGCCAATGGGTTCAGTAGTAGAGTCTCTTGCCGCCAAAGGTCCAAAACTCTATGGTCCGAATCTAGCAATTTATTTTGAAGATTTAAAAAGAGATTTTGGTAGAATTGAAGATCGAGTAGAAAATTATAAAGACCTTATTGAATCTTTAGAGACAACAAATCAGGCGCTGGTAGAAAGCAGAATAAACGAGGTAATGAAGATTCTTTCGGTAATTGCTTTTCTTTTGGCACCATTTACAATTGTAGGAACGCTTTTTCAAATCAATACAGTTTTTACTCCGCTTGTTGGCATTCAGAGTGATTGGTGGATAATATTTGCAATAATGGTTGCAGGAAGCTTAGGGTTGTATATTTTCTTCAAAAAGAAAAAGTGGCTATAATAGACTCAATTGGTTTTAGTTTTGAACCTGTCAGTTGGTATGTTAAAAGTTTATAATACCCTCACCAGGAAAAAAGAGATATTTAGACCTGCCAAAAACAAGCAGGTAAATATGTTTGTCTGCGGTCCTACGGTTTATGATTTATCGCATATTGGGCATGCCAGAACATATATTTTTTTTGATGTGCTTGCAAAATTTCTTAGAAAGCTAGGATATAAAGTATTTTATCTTCAAAATATTACCGATATTGATGATAAAATCATTGAACGCGCAAGATCAAGTGGTATGACTTTCCAAGAAGTTGCAAGAAAAAATGAGAAGATGTACAGAGAGGATATGAAAGCTCTTAGGATCAGCAGTGTTAATTCTTATGCTAGAGCCTCAGATTATATTCCTGAAATTATCAAGCAAATTATACGATTGATTGAAAAAGGTTTTGCATATCAAGCAGGAGGCGATGTTTATTTTAGGGTAAGAAAGTTTAAGCGTTATGGTTATCTTTCAAGACAAAATCTCAATAAACTTAAACAATTTGAGCCTGGTGCAAAAAAGGAAGATCCGCTTGATTTTGCTCTCTGGAAAGAATCAAAGCCGGGAGAGCCAAAATGGAAAAGTCCATGGGGATGGGGCAGGCCGGGCTGGCATATTGAAGATACTGCTATTACAGAATCTTTTTTTGGTCCACAATACGATTTACATGGCGGAGGGGTAGATCTTATTTTCCCCCATCATGAATGCGAAATAGCTCAGCAAGAAGCAGCATCAGGACTTCATCCTTTTGTAAGATATTGGCTGCACACTGGCCATCTTAAAGTCCAGGGAGAAAAAATGGCAAAGAGTCTTGGTAATTTCATAACTATTAGAGATATGCTATCAAGAGTACCTGCCGAAGTTTTCCGGCTTCTGGTACTTTCTTTTCACTGGAGATCCCCCCTTGATTATTCGGATTCTGTTTTAAATCAAGCAATTCAATCTTATGAGCGAATTGTTAATTTTTTGGCAAAAATCAAACAAGTTAGGGCAAAATCTGCTGACTTTTGGACAAAAACTAAAACTAAAAAACTTGAAAAAATAATGGCAAATTTCTATGATACTCTAGAAGATGATCTTAATACTCCAAGAGCAATTGCAACACTTTTCAAGATTATTTCTTTCTTAAATCCAGATCTTGAAAAAGGCAGACTACCAAAAAATATTGCTATTGAAGTTAAGAAATTCTTCAGAGAGGTGGACTCTATTCTAGGAATTATAGGAAATCCGACTTTACCAACTATACCTTTTGAAATTAGGAAACTTGTCAAAAAGAGAGAAAGACTACGCAAAGAAAAAAATTGGGATGCTGCGGATGAACTCAGAAGAAAAATTGAACAAGCAGGATGGATAATTGAAGATACTCCAACGGGTCCAAGATTAAAAAAGAAATAAAATTATTATGCCTTCTAAGAAAAAAGAAAAAGAAAAAGAAAATATATCGTTTGGCAACAATCTTCCTCCTCAAGATTTAGATGCTGAAAGATCTGTTCTTGGCGGAATTCTGATTGATCCTAAAGCAGTTACTGCAGTTATTGATATTCTTGAGCCCGAAGATTTTTATAAAAAAGAACATCGTAGTATTTATGAAGCAATTCTTGAACTTGCTCAGGATCGTCATGCAGTTGATTTGATAACTCTTTCAGGAAGACTGCGAGAAAAAAAGATGTTAGAAGAGATAGGAGGAATGAGCTATCTTACTTCTTTGGTAGAAACTGTACCAACTTCAAGTCATATTGTGCACTATGCAAATATAGTTCATAAAAAAAGAGTACTAAGAGATCTTATCAGCGCTTCCTATGAGATTTCAGCTTTAGGTTGGGAGGAAGATAGGAATCTTGACGAAATTTTGGATGAAGCAGAACAAAAACTTTTTAGAGTATCTCAAAAAACAGGTACTCCTACTTTAGTGCATATCAAGCATGATTTAAAAGAAGCTTGGGATAGAATTGAGAAACTTCATAGCGGCCAGAAGAGTTTGCGTGGAGTGCCAACCGGATTTGCTCCGCTAGATGATATTTTGGCTGGTTTGCAAAGAGCAAATCTTATTATTCTTGCAGCCAGACCCTCATTTGGGAAAACAGCACTTGCGCTTGATATTGCAAGACATGCTGCAGTAGAACATAAAATTCCAGTGGCAATTTTTTCTTTAGAGATGTCTCGTGCAGAGGTAGTAGATCGTTTTATTGCTGCTCAGGCTCCTGTTAATCTTTGGCAGCTAAGAACCGGCCGTCTTCCAAAGGAAAGTTTTGAGTTAATTAATGAGGCTCTTGATCGCTTATCTCGAGCTCATATTTTCATTGATGATACTCCATCTCAGACAGTGCTTCAGATTCGAGCAATGGCGCGCCGGATGCAAGCAGAGCAACCGCTGGGTCTTTTGGTAGTTGATTATTTACAACTTATCTCCCCCTTCAAGGAAGCAGAGAGCGTTGTGCAGCAAGTAACAGAAATTTCGCGCGGGCTAAAAAGTTTAGCAAGAGAGCTTGATATTCCAGTGCTAGCGGTCTCCCAACTCTCTCGAGCAGTGGAATCTAGACCCGACAAACGACCACAACTTTCGGATCTACGAGAATCTGGTTCAATTGAGCAGGATGCTGATGTGGTGATGCTAATTCATCAGCCCCATCGTAATAAAACTACAGGACCAGAAGAAAATATTTGCGAAATTATCATTGCAAAGCATCGAAATGGACCAATTGGTGTAAGAAAACTTTATTTCAATAAAGAATTTGTGACATTTCTTCCGCTATCTGAAGAGGATAACACTTTGCAAGAAGATAGAGCTGCAATTAGCGAGGCAATGGAAGTATAGATTTTTCAAAATGCTTCCCGCTCCCATAAAAAGATTTATTGATCTTTTTTCTGAATTGCCTTCGGTAGGACCTAGACAAGCAAGCCGTTTTGCATTTTGGTTGATTCGTCAGGGACCCTCTGTTATTTTAGAATACTCAAAAAGCTTAAAAATGTTAGCAGAAAGAATAGGAATATGCAGTAATTGTTTTTTTGTATTTGAAGAGACAGATGATAAGAAACTTTGTGAAATATGTAAAGATCCGAAAAGAGATCGTAGTTTGCTTGCGATCGTTGAGAAAGAAACTGATTTAATAACTATAGAAAAGACAAAATCTTATAATGGTCTTTATCATGTTCTAGGAGGAACAATTAATCCTTTAGATCAGGACTGGCAAAGAACTCTTAAAATTCCTTTTCTTTTGGAAAGAATTAAAGGTATGAATCCTCCAATCACAGAAATAATACTAGCTCTTCCTTATAGTGCCAGAGGAGAATTGACAGCAGCTGAACTGGAGAGAGTTCTGTCTGCAAGCGGAGCAAAAATTACTAGACTTGGAAAAGGTCTTCCTCGTGGTGCGGAAATAGAATTTGCAGATGAAGAAACATTGCGAGCAGCTCTTGAGAGAAGAGATTAAAATTTGACCAGAAATTAAAAGTTTACAACTATACCTATCCCCTATTTACTTCTATTTTTTCTATTTTTAGCAAGGTCATTATTGGACGAAAACCGATAGTCTTTCTATAACGAGTTTTAGAATGGTATTTCAGGACCCTTAGTTTTTTGCCTCGTTTCTGATCTAATACTTTCATTGAAACTGAAGCACCTTTGACATAGGGCCTGCCGACAATGACAGAATTTCTGTCTGCTACCAGAAGCACTTCATTTGTTGAGAGTTCTCCAGCGCTACCTTTTGGTAGTTGAGCTTTAATTGTTTTCCCCTCTTCAACAATATATTGACTTCCGGAAAGTTTTATTACTGCCAACTTTGACATAATTTAAAATTTTACTACTTTTTAGAAATTTTTCAATCTAAGTATTTACTGCAACTAAAATCCAAGCAATAGCTAAAATAAATATCTGAACAACGACTGTTCCTCCGACAAGTACCCAACGAAAAAATCTAAACTTTTCGTCATGCAATGCGCTAACAAGTAACATATTTATTATTAAAATTATTGTTCCAAGAAGCGGAGAGGAGAAAATCATTGTGCGTTCAGCAATAATATCTTGATGCCAAAAGACATTATAGTAGACAATTACAGGAAAAGTAGAACTCGGAACACCTAATATCAGTTTTAGCCAGGCTGCTAAATTTAGCATTGCAGCTAAACTAAATAGTAGAACTTCCTTACTAATAATTGATCTTTTCATATAAAAAGAAGCGACAGAAAGAATCCGGTTATTGCTCCAAGAGCAATTGGAGGTAGTGCTGGCATCGGGCGACGTTCTTTTTGGCTAAAAAATAGTTGATGGGTAATAAAAAGTCCTAAAATTGAGCCAAGCACACTAAAGAGTCCAGAAGTCAAAGATAAGAATTGCAGTGCGCTTACACTAAGAATAGTTGGCAGTACCAAATCTCCTGTTCCAAGAATTGCTGCCTCTTCTTTACCTGCTTCAACTTCGCTAAGCAATAGCGGACCATCTTTGCTTTGTTGAGTTCTAATAATGATTCCGGGCACAACTCCACTTGCTATAAATTGTTTTGCCATTTTCACCATATGTCCTGTCAGATAGACTGCAACTATATCATATAGCGAAAGAAGAAGGAGTAGCCCTATTACGGAATATGGTTGAAGTTGTAATCCTAAGATCGCTCCTATTCCTGGAAGACTAAGGGTTAAAATTAAATTATGAAAATTGATGGTTGCTGCTTTGGCATAAATTATTATTAAAAATATTGAAAGAAGCAAAGCAAGGTCTTGAGAGAAAAAAGTATCTAAAAATATTTCCATTCCTCCCCATAAAGCAACAAACCACAAAAATCTTACAAAAAATAAACTTTTTGAAGCTTTAATTTTTCCAAAAATAAGGATAAGCAGGGTGGATATTGCAAGTGCAATTAGAATATCAGAGCTATTAATTTTGCTAGCAGAGACAATTCCAGTTGGGATTTTTATTTTTTTTGCAATAAATAGCGAAAGAAGCTGAATAATCCCGAATAAACTAGCCTCCTTGAGAAAAATTGTAAGCCCCATTAAATCTATAATAATAGCCTAAATATCCTCTGACAATATATTTTATCCAATTGAGTTTTTAATATCTTTTTGCTAAAGTATAAGTAATGTTGCGCTGTCAATTGAGAAAGCTAAAAATTTTATTTCTCCCATTTTTCTTCTCTTTTTTTATTTTTAATTATACTGCTTATGCACAGATTGCAGGAATTAAAGTTAGCCCAATAAGAATTGAAGAATTAGTTGAGCCGGGAGATGTTGTTACAAAGAAGATAAAAGTTACTAATGTTGCTGATTTTGCTCAGACTTTTTTTGTTTATGTTATGGATTTTACAGCCACAGGAGAAGGAGGAGAAGCTATACTTTATCAACCAGGAGTGTTAGAAGGTCCATTTTTGAGTTCATGGATTGAAACTACAAAAGAAGGAATAAATTTTGCTCCAGGAGAAGAGAAAGAAATTGCAATTACATTCCACGTGCCAAAAGAAGCAGGGCCCGGAGGATATTATGGTGCAGTTGTTTTTGGTCCCCGGCCTCCGGAAATAAATCCTGCAGAAGGTTCAGTTGTTTCTCTTGCACATCAGGCAGCAGTATTGGTTCTTTTTCATTTACTTGGAGAAGTAGATGAAAATGCTAGAATAAGAGAATTTGCTTCTGATAAAAATATTTATAGTACTCCATTTCAAGTTAAATTTATTACTAGAATAGAAAATTTAGGCAATGTTCATATTAAGCCTGTGGGATCAATAAAAATTGTAAATATGGCTGGCAAAGAAGTCGCAAATTTATCCTTCAACGAAATTGGCTCAAATGTATTACCAAAAACAATAAGGAAATATGAGAATACTTGGGAAGGAAATTTTGGACTTGGCAAATATAGCGCATTTTTGGCTATAAATTATGGAGTACCGGCGCATCAAGGAGGAAAAGGGATTAAAACCATTAGTTCCCAAGTAAGTTTTTGGATAATGCCATGGAATATTGTAATTCCTGTTTTGGTTGGGATTATATTTCTAATTGCTATATTTCTTTTGTTAGTGAATCTTTACAAAAATAGAGCAGTTAGAATAGCTTTGCAGAAAGCAGGAGTTAATTATCAACTTTCCCAACTACCAACTACTACTTTTCCAGCCTTAATTTATATTTTTATAATTCTTTTAATTCTGATTATTGCCTCAATAATTTTGGGAGTTATCTATTTCTTATTCTTTGCCTAATTTGAAATAAAGTAGTTGTCAACTTCTAGATCTATTTGCTATTTTGCGCAGCGAAACCCAGTAGCAGGACCCGCATAAGATGGGGGATGAATTAAATATATTGAATAATACCCTCCCGCAGCTTGGTTATTCCAATACCCTCCTCTTGCAAAGGCTTTTATCCCATCTTTCTGAATCCAGAAGAAATCCTCATTATAATTTGGGTTCGGCAAAGATGGATTTGTAGAAGCTGGTAATCCTTTGCCATCTGTGCTATCAATATATCCTCGCTCTGGCAAAATTTTGTTATCAACTATCCCATTTATTGACGTATCATTTACCCATTCCCAGATATTACCTACCATATCATATGCACCAGCTGAGGAGATACAATTCTTTCCGCTACCAGTCTTTCCTGGCTGTTGATTCCAGTTATTAGCTAAATTACAGTCTTCTTTTTGCCAGTTTCCATTAGGATCAGGAGTACCTAAAGCTGCTAAATACCACTCTTCATTTGTTGGCAATCTTTTTTTAGCTTTACTACAAGCTAGTCTGGCTTGGTCTTGAGAAATGAATCTCCACGGAATAGCTCCTGCTACAGATACTGGTTTACATGAAGTTGAATCTAGATTATCCTTTGTTTCGGCTTGAGACTGAGGGTCTTGATGGGGGCAGTCTGCTGCTGGAGAATTTTCATATTTATCTATACAAAAACCTCCGTTAGCTGTTGGAACAAAGACCATATCATCGGGGCATTTCTCTTTTCCTCCCAATATTACATTAATTGTGGCTGTAAAAACTTCTGGATTATCCACCGCTTTTACAATAACTGTGGTCAAAATTATTGAAGTCAAAACAACAAATATTGTTTTTTTCATCTTTATATTCTTGTTGCTTTAGACAATCTTCTATGGCGCCAATCAAAATAGAAATTCAAAATTAGCAAGAGAAACAAAAAGATCATAAATCCGAAAACTGTTCCCATAATTATTGATTCTCTTCTTGTTAAAATTTTCTCTCTTTCTTCAAGGGAGATCTCTTTTTCTCTAAGCTGTTGAGCTAAAGTGTTATAAGGATTTTCAGGGACTTTTATTTGAATTCCTACTGCAGATCCAACTTGAGCTACTAGGTATTTAAATAAGGCAAAAGGTTTGGTATTTAGATAGAAAGAGAAAAAATAAAATACTAAAAGCAAACTTCCAGCTGTAATTATAATTAATCTTCTTATAATTTTTATTTCCTCGGACATAAAATTTTATTTTGTATATATTTTAGCAAGAATATTGAATTTTTCAAAATATAATCCTTTATTAAATTTTTTTATGGCTCCATATTTGTTCCTTTTTCAATAATTATCTCATAGGTTCTTGTTGCTTTTAGAACATCTTTAAAATACAGATAAATTGCTACTGTGCCCAAAAGAATGATTAAGATAGCTAAAGCAGGTTTAATCCATCTTTTGATAATGAAAACAACTAGTTCTGATTTTTTATTGACAACTTTGGTTTTCTCTTTCAGATCTATAATTTCTTGAGCTATAGGTTTTTTTAGGATTTTGGCTTGGAATCCGATCCTTGAACCAGCTATTATTCCAGCTTCTTTTTGAGCAAGATAGATTGCTCTGCGAACATAAGCTCTTACCATCAAAAAAGTAGTAAGGAAGAAAAGAGTAATTCCACCCAAGATACTTGCAGTAGGCACTACTGGTATTATCCAGAAATATAATACTTGATGAATGGTCTGTTTTGTTTCATTTCCATAAAGTAAGGTTAATGCTGCCTTGTACCTTCCTGCTTCAAAAAAAGAATCTTCTCCTTTCCAGATAAAATCCCATTTTCTTATACTATTGGGCAAAACATTCCCAAATTCTGTCTGATGGTTGATTGGAATCAATCCTCTTTCTTTCCCCCATAGATTAAAAATTCTAATTTCTCCTTGTGGTTGAATATGGACATTACCTAGATTTTCTATTCTTAATGTAAATTTTACCTCTGCTTTGTCATAGAGTCCTTTTTCGGTAGAAAATTCTCTTACTCTTGCCGACTCAATTACTTCACCCCTGACATTTACTAAAAGTAATGCGCTTACTAAAGAACTAATTTTTATTCCTCCGCCAGAAACTTTTTCTTCTGCTGGATTGGTGCCGATTAATATTGCAGCATATTTTCCACCGGGTTCAGCATCTTTTGGAACTTTTATGCTAAAAGGTATTTGAGCGCTTTGATATGCCGGAATTATGATCGGAGATTTACTAATTTCTATCCATCTACTCAAAAAGTATTGAGGTCTGCTAGCTGCTTCTTTTTCGCTAATGAATTCAATCATTCCGGTTTCTGTAGTGCCTATGAAATCTCTAACTATAGCATATAGTGTTAGATCATTGGGATTGCTATTTACGACTTTGACCGAGCTAGTAATGCTATCTCCGGGATTGATATTTATTTTGATCAAAGGAGGGGTGATGGTTAGAGAAAGGCGTTCTTGCGAGAAAGCATTAGGTCCAAAAAATATACTAAGTAAAGTAATTATTGTAAATAATTTAATTGCTATTTTTATAAAATTTCCCATAATCTTATTGTTTTTTTCTTAGATCTAAAATTTGTCTTGATTCTTCTTTTGTTAAAACCTTAATTACCTTTTGCTGATGAATTTTCATTTTTTTTGTTATAAGATGTATCAGAATGAAGCTAAGAAATAAGATTAATAGGATGAGTGCGGCCAGAAATTGTAATGGGAAGATCCAGAAGTAGATTGTATCCTGTAGGGTTTGCGTTGATTGCTCTCCATACTCAATAAAGAGTATTGCTTTATATTTTCCAAAACCACCTTTTTCTTTCCAGCTTGGTCTAAATTGTGCGGTATTGTCTGGAGATATTGTTTTTTCCTCTAATTCAATTGTACCAATTTCTTTTCCAAGTTTATTATAAATATGAATTGAACCTCTGGTATTTACTGCTTTGTTTCCTATATTTTTAATTTCTAAAATAAATCTTACTGGAAGCAAAAAAAAGATATCTTTTTCTGGCCTAAATTTTTGTATTTCCGCTTTTTCAATGATATTTTCTTCAACCTCAATGTTAAGAAGCAGGGTCGGCTGTTGATATTTTGTTGCATTTTCTTGGGCTTCGGAAATGGTAGAACCTTGAGCAAATAAAATAGCAGAATAGTATTTTCCGGGAATTGCTTGAAAATTAACTTTGATAGTTAGCCCAATTTCTTTATTTTCTTTAGGTCCTATCTCTATTCTTCCTCTTGGAATTTCAATCCAATCTGATAAGGAGTTTGTTTTATCAATTTTTTCATTCTGTTTTGGTCCGGAAATATCTTTAACTAAAGGATAAAGTCTTATCGGTGAATTTGTTTGATTTTTGATCTTTATAGTAAATTCTAAAAGATCCCTTCTTTGAGCTTTACTTTCGATTACATTTGGCTCAATAATAATTTCTTCTTGGGACAATGCCAAAAAAGGAAAAAAGAGGAAAAAACAAATAAAAAGCATTAATTTTAATTTTGAATAAATTATCATATATGATAATCAAAAATTTAAATTTATTATATCAAAGCAAAGCTCCCTTGGAAAAACCAAGGGAGCTTTAGTTAAGAAAGGAATAATTCAGCACAAAAGCTTATTGCTGCAATTTTCTAGTATTGCGGAGTTGCAATGTAGGTTAATTTATTGGTGTATTCACCAGCTGGC
>FWWL01005386.1_pt1 | contig 20052 bp, 14 predicted proteins | sample 2228331 | NCBI WGS metagenome assembly FWWL01 (sample SAMEA103939775, study PRJEB20133) | metagenome | reverse complement strand
CTAAGCCGATTAAAATTTTATCTCCTGAAGGGATTGTGAAGGAGACAATACCTCCCATTGCAAAAAACTTAACAATCAAGCCTATAGTCCCTTCTCCAGATGAGATTCAAAAAAATCCAAGAGCAAAAAGTGCGAAATTAAGAGCCATTGAAAAAATATCTAATATGAACCTTGAGAATTACCTCGAAAAGGAGGGATTATGTGATGAGTGCAAAAGTTGAGACCACAAGGAAAGAGGCTGTATTTTGGGGAGTTTTATATCTTATCCCTGTATTTATTATCGCCGGTGTTCTCGCTGTGGATTTATATTTAAATGTCCAGATATGGCGATATGATTACTTGACGATACAGGCGAAAAAAAATATTTTACGATGGGTAGAGAACAGAAATGACCTGAAAAAGCAAATCAGGTTACGAGCAACTAAGGAAGGATATGCAATAAACCCGCAAGGAAATAACAATAAAGTGGGTGAAATCTCTGACATATCGCTATTTTCCAAAATTCTGAAAAGAATGAATCCTTTAATTGAAAAGAGTGAAGAAATGAATATTCAAGAGGATGATAAAAAAGTGGAGAATATAGAATATGGACTTCAGGCTATGATAGCGGAAATAGAATCTTTGAAAGTAGAAAAATCCAGATTGGAAAATTTACAGAATTTAACGCGTATGGGATACCAGTTGGGATTGATGTCTCCAAGACCGGAACAGGTTGTTCCTATAACATATAGTAAAGATGAGCGAGAAAAATTAATACAGATTGCCTCTACGGAAATGCCATTTCCCCAGAAACCCAAAAAAGAGTATAAATCCCCCATGGAGACAAAATATGCTAACGAGCAAAGGGATTTAATGCAATATTTATTTACTCTTTTTAATAAAGTAGAAAATTCATTTCAGGAAAAGTTTCTAAACGAATTTAATAAACCCGTTAATGCACAGCCCAAAGTAGAAATGGTTAATGAGACTAACAAAGGGCAATTAGATGAGAATAAGAATATACGAAAACCTTCTAATAATGGATATAGTGATGGAATAGATTTAGATTCATTAGATGAATTTTTATTTGAAAAATTGTAAAGGGTTGAAATGGAACAAGCATCCGTTTTTGATATTCAAAAAAAACCTCCAATGGTAGAAAAACCTCCAGAAATTGACAGAGTAAGAATGTTCATTTTAAGGTTTTTATTTTGGATTTTGTTATGCGGAATTGTTGTGCGTCTTATGGTTGTAATTTTTTTCCCTAAGGAGATTGTTAAGGAGTATGCAAATAAACATGATGGAATAGTAAGGAAAGAAAACCCAAGAGGGATTATATACGATAGGTCTCAAACTCCCCTTGCTTATTCTGTTATGATGCCCTCTTTATTTTGTTCTCCAGCAGATACCTTATATCCCGACGAAATTGCTCAAAAGATTTCCAAGAAATTGGGTTTAGATGTAGAGTTTGTAAAAAGTCGTTTCTTAATGACAAATAAAGATGGCAAGAAGTTACAGCAGGTTCTTCTTCAAAGAGGTATTGACTCCATTCCAAAAGTGGAATTAGAAGCTTTTGTTTCGGAGATTAATAGTTGGCAAAGGGAACAGTTGAGAAAGGAAAAAGTGTCTCAGAGTGAGGAAACACAATCTTTTATTGGAAAATTGGTTTCTCATTTTAGAAAAAATTCCGAGGAAGTGGTGGGAAATAACAAACCCAAAGGGAATCCTTTGTTTATCAAGTATGAGTGGTTTCGACAGTATCCTCATCATGAGGTTGGAGGGAACATTATTGGTTTCGTAGCAATGAATGACAAAACCCGAAGAGTAGAGGGTATGGATGGGATAGAAAAAGACTGGGATAAATATCTATATGCTGACCCGACAGAAATATTGGGAAGGAAAAACAGTTCTGGACATATTTTACCATCTACTTCTTGGGAAAGAAAGGGAGAATACCCGGGTGCCAATGTTCATCTAACCATTGATATAGAAATTCAGCATATTCTGGAGAAAGAATTAGACCGCAGAATAGAAGAATGTAGTGCAGAAGATGGAATGGGGATTATTATAGACCCATATACAGGAGCCATACTGGCTATGGCTTCTAGACCTTCCTATGACCCTAACTTACCGGAAACGAGAAAAGGTGATGCCCTTAAAAATAAAGTCCTGTATGAGTTGATAGAACCGGGTTCAACTTTCAAAATTGTAACTGCAAGTGCAGGAATTGAAATAGGAGGATATACACCGGAAAAGATTATTGATTGTGAAGGCGGGAGATTGCGAGTTGGAAGAAAAACCATTAGAGATGTCCATGCCATGGGTGCTGAGCCTTTCTGGAAATGTTTTGAACAGTCCAGTAATGTCGCTATGGTAAAAGTAGGTAGAAGTGTTGGATTGGAAACTTTACGCGATTATGTTAGAAGATTTGGATTTGGCTCTAAAGCCCTGAAAGATATTTCTGTTGAAAGGATAGGTGCTATCTCAACCAATAATGCAGAAACAACATTAAGTTCTATGTCTATCGGGTATGCAGTTATGGTCACTCCTATCCAATTAGCACGTGCTTATGCTGTAATTGCAAATGGTGGGTATCTTATAGAACCTTATATTGTAGAGAGAATTACTCTCCCTGATGGTGAGGTGTTATACCAGCATGAACCAGGTGAACCTAAGAGAGTTATTCAACCTGAAACAGCAGAGATAATGAAAACACTATGTCATCAGGTTGTTCTCAAAGGTACCGGGAAGCGTGCAGATATTCCTGAATATAAAGTAGGGGGAAAGACAGGCACTGCATTATTAGCAAAACCACTAAGTGAAGGGGGTGGGTATGACCCAGATAAAATTATCTCTGTATTTGCAGGATTTGCTCCCGTTTCACATCCCAAAATAGTTGCAGTGATTGTTATTCGCTACCCTATGTCTGCGGTTCGGTATGGAGGGTATGTTTGTGGACCTGTGTTTAAAAATGTAGCCTACTACACACTAACACGCCTTAAAGTTCCACCTGACCGTCCCATCAATAATGATTTACTGAAAGAAGACGGATTTGTGGCAGAAAAAAGTATAGAAAAAGATAATGATTTGTTATATTTTGAAGATATTGACCCCTTATGGGTTCACGAATTGATGAAAGACGAACCTTCTGAGAAAGGTAATGTTCTGGCTAAGGGCAATGATAAAGAAAAGTCTAAAGAAAAACTTAAGAAAGAAGATAAGTCAGTCAAAAAATTTGTATTTAATCCGTTATCTACAGAAGAGATTCTAAAAATTGCCGAACAAACAGAAACTTTGCCCGATTTAACGGGATTAACAAAGACAAAGGTATTGGATGTTTTGAATTCTTTGAAAATAGATTATGAATGCCGTGGTTTTGGAAAAGTAGTATCACAATATCCACCCGCAGGAACTCCCCTGAAACAAGTAGATATATGTCAATTAGATTTTTCCGAAGACTTTCTTCTCAGAGTAAATATAAGCACCGCTTTAAAAGAGGAATGACCTATGAATTTGAAGGAGATAATTGAAAAATGGAATTTACATAATTTATCTCCTCTTACAGATGCTGTTGTTTGTGGAATAACAGAAGATTCCCGAAAAGTAAAAGAAGGTTTTATTTTTACTGCGATTCCCGGAGAACATTCTCATGGATGGAATTTCATTCCAGAAGTAGTAGAAAAAGGAGCCATCGCTGTTATTGGATTGCCACAACTACCGGCAGAATATTTACATCTTTTAGAACAGAGGGGAATCCCTTATCTGGCTCACGAAAATCCTCGCCGTGTGTTAGGAGAAATAGCCCATAACATTGCCAACAATCCAACTCAATCTATGATAGTTATTGGTATAACAGGGACTAATGGCAAGACAAGCACTACATTTTTAGTTGAAAGCATTTTGAAGGAAAAAGGAATTGCTGTGGCAAGATTCGGTACATTGGGTTATGCCATCGGTGACCAAAATATTGAGGCTATCCATACTACACCTTTTAATGAAGAACTGGTATCCCTATTCTGTCAGGCAAGGGAAGGAGGTATAACCCATGTTGTAATGGAGGTTAGCAGTCATTCTTTAGCTCAGGAGCGTGTTGCAGGGATTCACTTTACTGTGGGTGCTTTTACAAATCTTACTCAGGACCATCTGGATTTCCATAAAACAATGGAAGACTATTTATCGGCAAAATTAAAACTATTTGAAAGTTTGTCCGGCGAGGATTCTTTTGGTGTTATTAATAAAACGGACCCTTATGCCGAACACTTCATTAACCATTGTAAAACAAGATATGTTACTTATGGATTAAAGGGAGATTACTGGGCGAGTGATATAGAAATATCAATGAAAGAGACAAGATTCGTTTTACATACTCCTGATGGAGAAACTGATATTAAACTTTCTCTAGTGGGCAAATATAATATAATGAACGCACTTTGTGCTTCCGCTATAGCAGGCGAATTGGGGGTGTCCCTGAAAGAAATTCAGAGAGGTTTGAAGAACTTAAAATCTGTACCCGGTAGATTTGAGTTAATAGAAGAGGGACAGCAATTCGCCGTGGTTGTAGATTATGCACATACTGATGATGGATTAAATAATGTTTTGCAAACAGCAAGAACCCTGACACGAGGTAGAGTTATAGTTGTGTTCGGTTGTGGAGGTGACCGTGATAAAACAAAACGACCTAAGATGGGAGCAGTCGCCGGTAAATGGGCAGACCTTATTATTTTAACTTCAGACAATCCTCGTACAGAAGACCCAAAACGAATTTTGCTGGATATAGAAATAGGTGTTCAGAAAACAGGAAAACATAAAGGAGAAGATTACTTCGTTATTGAGAATAGAGAAGAAGCCATCCAGTTTGCAATTGATAAAGCAAAGCCCAATGACATTGTAATTATTGCAGGGAAGGGACATGAACCTTACCAGATAATAGGAACACAAAAATTCCCATTTGATGACCGGGAAGTAGCCCGAAAATTCCTGAAAGGAAAACGATAGATGTCCTGGAAATATAAACTGAAAGATTTGGCTAAAAGTATTAATGGAAAATTAATCGGAGATGAATCTGCTGAATTTACAGGCGTTTCTATTGATACTCGTACCCTACAAAAAGGCGATGTATTTTTTGCTTTGCCCGGAACAAAGGTAGATGGACACCAATTCGTAGAACAGGCGCTAAATAAAGGAGCGGTTGCAGTTGTTGTGACAAGAGGCGATATTGTGCCTTCTATTCATGTAAACAATACATTACTTGCTCTACAAAAATTTGCTCGCTGGCATCGGTCAAATGTCAAATGTCAGATTTTTGCAATAACGGGTTCGTGTGGGAAGACTACTACAAAAGAACTTATATCGGCAGTGCTATCCCAAAAATATAAAGTGGTGACCAACAAGGGAAATTTTAATAATGAATTAGGTTGTCCACTTTCCATACTACAAATAGATGAAGATACCGAATGGGGTGTGATTGAAATGGGTGCAGGTAAAAGAGGAGATATAGCAGAATTGTGTTATATAGCCTATCCTGACGAATCTGTTATTACTACTATTGCTCCTGCTCATCTGGAAGGATTAGGAAGTATAGAAGGGGTAGCAGAAGAAAAAAGTAATATTGCAAAATGCCTCCCTCCATGGGGTTACTTCTATGTAAACACAGACAATATTTATTGTCTTGATATTGCTAAAAAAATTATTGCAAACAAGATTTATTACGGAAACAAAGGTGATGTAAGATTAAAATCATATCGAAAAATTTCCCCAGTCAGTATGGAGGTAGAAATAGAGCCTGTTGGGAAACTACTGTTACCGTTATGTTCTCCATCAATATTATCTAATTTTTTGCTTGCCATTGCGGTTTCGTTAAAGCATAAAATACCTGTTGATGACCATGTTTTAACAGAAGCATATTACAGGGCAGGAAGAATTAAAACTTATTCTATAGGTCAATTCACAATTATTGATGATACCTATAATGCCAATCCTGTGAGTATGAAGTCGGCTCTGGAATATTTGGAGTTAACAACTCCTCAAGGATATCGTTGTGCTGTATTAGGCGATATGCTTGAGTTAGGTGATGATAGTGACAAGTTCCATTACTTATTGGGAAAACAGGCGGGAGAGTGTGGAGTGGATTTCTTGTTTATATATGGTAACCATTCGCAAGCAATAGAAAAAGGAGCTAAAGAAGGGGGAGTAAGATTAATAAATGTATGTGATAGCCATGAAGAAATTGCTGAAAAAATTGTTGAAACTATTCCGCCTCAAAGCAGGATATTAGTTAAAGGTTCACGGGGGATGACAATGGAAAAAGTGATTCAAAACTTAAAAAATAAGGTAATGAATACATAAATGAAAATTTTATATAATTTAACATTTTTGAAAAAATAATCGGATGAAAATATAAATGCTTTATTATCTTGCGATATTATTACTTCCTTATTTTGATTTGGTTAATGTTCTAACCTATCATACGGTTAGAGCAGGGGGTGCCGTTTTTACTTCCTTTTTTGTTACACTACTTTTAGGACCTTTTATAATTCATAAACTAAGGGAGATGAAAATAGGACAATATATAAAAAAGGACTATGTAGCAGATTTACACGAACTTCACAAAGGGAAATCCGGAACGCCCACAATGGGGGGCATTCTAATACTTATTTCTACTTTTGTTTCATTATTCATCTGGGGTCGCCTTACCAATCGTTTCCTGTGGATTACTATGATGGTTTTTTGTGCTTTGGGGATATTGGGTTTTATAGATGATTATATAAAGTTAAAACGGAAACATAATGATGGATTAAGAGCAAGGGATAAATTTTTAGGGCAAATTGTTGTCGGTACGATACTGGGGATTTACCTGTATTTCAATCCAATAACGCCAGGTTCTATATACCTGACCGTATCGGATGTGAAAGACTGGTCTAAATTGAAAGAACAGTTTGCTCAGGGGTTGAGAAACGAAGGAGACCCAGAGATTCTTTTTATATGCTCTCGGATTCCACCTATGTTAAAAGAACATTTATTGCGATTAGACCTGAAAAAAGATTTGGAATTGGAAGAACAGTTATTGTTTATTCGTATTCTGAATCAGATTATTGAAAAAGATGGATGGCAATTTGACCCCATTTGGAAAGGGAAAAGTCTTTCATCAGAAGTGCAAACTTATTTGGCAAATGATAACAAAATTAAACCTTTTCATAAGCAACGATTGGGAAGATTGTTAATTGAGCATGCATTTAAAGACTCTTTTTATAAATCACCCTCTTCACTACATACAAAAGTAGGTGTCCCCGGATTTAAAAATCTTTTTATTCCGTTGGGAATCTTTTACATTTTATTTGTTTGTTTGATTGTAGTAAGTGTTTCCAACGCAGTTAACTTGACAGATGGACTTGATGGGCTTGCTATAGGTTCTTCCATTATCTCTGTAATGGCGTATGCAGGTATTGCGTATATCGTTAGTCGTGCGGATTGGAGCCGTTATTTATTCCTTACTTATGTTCCAGAGGCGAGTGAACTTTTCGTTTTCGGTTCTGCTCTATTAGGTGCAGGGTTGGGATTCTTATGGTATAACGGACATCCAGCAGAAGTGTTTATGGGGGATACGGGGTCATTATCGTTAGGAGGGGCTATAGCCTCACTTGCTGTTCTGACGAAACAAGAATTATTGCTCCCTTTAGTTGCAGGTATTTTTGTAATTGAGGCTGGCAGTGTATTATTGCAAGTTGCATCGTTTAAATTAACTGGTAAACGAATTTTCCGCATGGCTCCATTACACCATCATTTTGAATTATTGGGTTGGACGGAAACCAAAGTTACCCTTCGTTTCTGGATAATTGCTTTACTTTTCGCATTACTTAGTCTGGGAGCACTGAAACTGAGATGAAATATACAATAGATGAAATAAAATCCTTAAAGCGTGCCCTTATAGTTGGGGCAGGGAAATCCGGCATCTCTTCTGCAAGATTGTTGAAAAAACAGGGGAAAAAAGTCATTATAAATGATATAAAAAAAGAGGAAGAAATACCGGACACCGTAAAAGTTCTTAAAGAATTACAAATAGAGTATGTTTTAGGTAATCATCCCGAAAGTCTATTATCCGAAACGGATTTCATAGTCGTCAGCCCCGGAGTTTCTCCCTCAATTCCTTTGTTAAAAAAAGCAAATGAAAAAAATATTCCTATTCTCGGTGAATTGGAATACGCTTTTTACTATACGACATCGCCCATTATCGCCGTTACAGGAACGAATGGTAAAACGACTGTAACTTGCTGGATATATCATACCTTAAAGGAGATAGGTTTCCATACTGTTTTGGCGGGTAATAATGATACTCCTTTATCCGATGTAATTTCAGAGGAAATACAAAACGATTGGATAGTGGCAGAAGTAAGCAGTTATCAACTGGAATACAGTATTTATTTCCATCCGAATGTTGCAGTTGTTCTAAATGTAACCCCTGACCATTTAACGCGTCATCCAACTATTGAAGAGTATGCAAAAGTGAAGAGCAAAATTTTTCAGAATCTGGAAGAAAACGATTTTGCTGTTATCAATAGCGATGATAGGTGGGTAAGTTCAATGAATGTTCCACTATTTGTTCAAAAATATTACTTCTCCGTAGAGAACAAAGTATACCCTGGAGCCTGGATATTGAAAAAAGAGAATGAGGAACAATATTTATGCTTTAATAACGAGATAATTGATAATACACGGTGTTTACCCTTAAAAGGGGTTCACAACCTTTCCAATGCACTTGCGGTATTATGTGCTGTGACTGCAGTATGTAATACTCCAGACCGTGTTTTACATGCTATGACTTCATTTAAGGGAGTCCCTCATAGAATTGAATTTATAGGAAGTAGAAATGGGGTTGAATTTTATAACGACTCCAAATCTACGAATGTAGATAGTTTAAAAGTTGCACTGGAAAGTTTTTATCAACCTATTATTTTAATTGCTGGAGGTAGGGGAAAAGGAGCGAGTTATCTACCTTTACGGGAACTTGTGAAAGAAAAAGTACACTTCCTCGTTACAATAGGCGAAGATGCAGAGAATATAGAAAAGGCGTTTTCCGACCTCGTAAAGACAAAGCGAGTATCTTCAATGGAAGAGGCTGTCCATGTCGCGTGGAAAAATGCCTTTCCGAAATCTGTTATTTTGTTTTCTCCTGCTTGTGCAAGTTTTGATATGTATCCAAATTATGAAGTTCGTGGTGACCATTTTAGAGAATGTGTAAAAAAACTATTAATAGAGGAGACATGATTAATGCATAAAGACTCATCAGCAATAATAGTCCTTACAGTTATTTTGGCTATACTTGGTATGCTGGTGGGATATAGTGTTGAAGGGGTAAATAGCAATTTACAAAACTTTTTAGTTAAACAATTTATTTTAGTAATTATAGGTGGTGGACTTTTTATTTTCTTATTATTTTTTGATTACAACGATATTTTTAAGCCTAAATATTTATGGCTTGTATCCTTCCTCTGCATAGCGGGTTTAATATCTGTCTTACTTTTTGGTGAGGTAAGAAAAGGAGGACAAAGATGGCTGGATATCTTTGGTTTTTCACTACAGCCTTCGGAGTTTGCAAAGATAGCAGTCTTAATCAATATTACATGGTATTTATGTCGGTTCTATAATAGGTTAAAAAATTTCTTCTTTGGCATAGTGTTCCCTCTTGTTCTTGCAGGGATATATTCCGGTTTGATTTTTTTAGAGAATGACCAAGGGACACCTATGGTCATAATGACAGTTGTGCTTTGCATGATGTTTGTGGCTGGTGTGCGAATGCGATACCTATTTTTAGGTGGAACTCTGTTAGGGGTTGCCTTCGGTCTCGCAATAATTACCAAACCTCACCGAATTGACCGAATTATTTATACATGGTTTCCAGAGTATGACCCCGCTGGGAAAGGTTGGCATATTATCCAATCTCTGGTTTCTTTTTATCGTGGCGGTTTTTGGGGTGTAGGTATTGGTGCAGGTGAACAAAAATTAGGTTATTTGCCTGAGGCACACCGTGATTTTCCTTTTTCAATTATTGGTGAAGAAATGGGTATGTTAGGAACAATGCTCGTAGTTGTATTGTTTGGTCTATTGATTTATTATGGCTTTGAGATAGCAAGAAAGGCTCCCGATTTAAAGGGTTCTCTTCTGGCTATGGGTATCACCTGCATGATAGGAGTCCAAGCAATTGTAATGATGTTTGTAAATCTTGGAATCCTTCCTGTGAAAGGGATGTGTTTACCGCTCGTTAGTAGTGGAGGGTCTTCTTTCATTGCTTCAATGGCAATGTTAGGTATGCTTGTAAATATAGGTTTTCACGAAGTTCGTAAGAGTGTCACTGGAAAACAAAAAGAAATTTTATTTTTTAATCCCATTCGTTTTTCCCGACAAAAGACGAGTTAAAATATGCCTATATGTTTACAGAGGAACTAAATTATTTCTTACCCGAAGATAGAATTGCCCAACACCCTGTAAAACCTCGCGATTCTTCCCGATTACTGATTTTAGATAGAAAAGATGGTTCAATAAAAGAAGATATATTTCGGAATATTTATCGTTACTTAAATGCTGGTGATGTTATTGTGTTGAATGATACAAAGGTAATTCCTGCAAGACTCCTTGGACATAAAGAGAAAACGGGGGGAAAGGTAGAGGTTTTTTTACTAAAGGAACTCAACAAGTATGATAGTGTGGCTCTGGTAAAACCATCTGCAAAAGTTCCTATAGGGACGAAAGTTATTATTCAAGATAAAGTGATAATTGAAATTCGCGATTTTTTAGGTGAAGGAAAACGTATCATTCATTTCCCCGAAGGGAATCTCCTGTCAAAAATTAATAAAATTGGTTTGGTTCCCTTACCCCCTTATATTCATAGAGAGATACCGGAGCCTGAGGATAGAATTCGTTATCAGACTATCTTTGCCCGTAAGTCAGGTTCCGTTGCCGCTCCTACCGCAGGTTTACATTATACAAATCGGGTCTTTAAAAAATTGAGAGAAAAGGGGATTGATATTTGTTTTGTTACGCTACATGTCGGATATGGGACATTTAAACCTATAGTTTCAGAGAAAGTAGAAGAGCATGTTGTTGATGAAGAGGAATTTTTCATTAGTCAGAATACCGCTGATTTGTTGAATAAAAAGAAAAGGGAGGGGAAGAAAATAATAGCAGTTGGAACAACAGTTACAAGAGTATTGGAAACTCAGTATATCAAAGGGGAATTCAAAGCCGGTATTGGTACTACAGATAAGTATATTTACCCTCCATACAACTTTCGTGCTGTGGATATATTGCAAACCAACTTCCATCTTCCGCGTTCTTCATTACTTGCATTAGTCTTCGCTTTTGCAGGGAAAGAATTAATTATGAAAGCGTATAATTATGCGATAGAACATGGTTTTAGATTTTATTCGTATGGAGATACGATGTTAATTTTATAATTTCAAGGGAAATCCTATGCTTCAAATCTCCAAATACATATATTTTGATTCTGCCCATAAAAATGAATTTAAAGGTGGAAAGTATGCTCAATTGCATGGGCATACTTTCTTTGTGGAGGTTATTGCAGAAGGAAATCTACACGAAGATTATGGATGGATTGTTGATTTTAGTGAGATTAAAAAATCCATCGTTCCTATTATAAATGTATTAGACCACTCTTATTTGAATGGAATTCCCGGTCTGGAAAAGGACGCTTCAATTCCTGCGATTGAGAAGTGGATTGTAGAACAGATGAAAGAGAGACCCTGGTGGTTCAAAGGTATCCGTGTAGGTATTATCGGTGACCTTGATTTTATCCCCAAAAAAATCCCGGCAAGTGATAACCTTCCTGAACTATGGTGTTTTTCATTTGAGTCTGCACAATCTTTACCTCAATTACCAGAAGAACATCCCTGTCATAATTTGCATGGGCACAGTTATTTTATTAAGGTAAACTCTGATGATATGGAGAGTTTACCTCCAGTTTTGAAAAAAATTTATGATATAGTAGACCATCGCTGGTTAAATGAAATTCCAGGATTAGAAAAAGCAACGAGTGAGATATTGACTTACTGGATTGTAGAGAAATTAAAAGAACTTCAACATCCTCCTAAAATTGTGATTGTTCAAGAGACTCCATCATCTTATTGTATGTGGCGTAAGGAATGATAGAATTAATATGGACTTGATGAATTGTTGCTATCAGTTTTGTTGGAATAATTATCATCAAATACTAAAATAGGTTGATTTCTGGAATTCCGGGACTCATTAGCTGATGTAATTCTAATAGCCGCTGTATCCTGAAATACACAGGACCATTCACAAAATCCGCAACCAATACATAAATTCGGGTCAACCTCCGGCTGTTTAATTTTTACAACCCTTCCATCCCTGAGAGTAACTTCTCGTTCTACAAGATAAATTGCTTTTGGAGATAATGGGCAATGTTCCTCACAAACAAGGCATTCTCTCCCATACGAATAAGGAATACATCTCCCTTTGTCAAAGGTCGCTAATCCAATTCTCGTTTTTTGCTTTTCTAATAAAGGCAGAGGTTGAATGGCTTGTGTAGGACATACCTGCCCACACATATTACAACTATATAGACAGTATCCAATTTTAGGCACCAATTTGGGTGTCCACAAGGCTTCCCATCCACCTTCAATTCCTGCAGGTTGAATTGCATTTGTTGGGCATACCCTCATACACGCTCCACATTGAATACACCGTTGGAGAAATTCCCTTTCGTTGCGTGACCCAGGTGGCCTTATCAGGGTTGAAGGGAATGGTTGCCCCTGTTTCTGTTGAGGTGCAACACGGAAACCGAGCATTCCTGCCGTCCCTGTTGCCATTGCAGTGAGAATCATTCTGCGTGGATAATCTAATTGTCCTGTACGTGTGGGATTTTTTCCGGGAAGTTGAAATTGGAAAGTAATGGAATTAGAACGGCAGGAAGCAACACAATTCCAGCAAACAAAACATTCTGTCGGTAACCAGTTTCCTCTCTGATCAGGTTGTGCCCCTGCTGGACATGCCTTACCACATTGTTGACAATTGGTACAGGTGCTCTCATCATTTTGAAGTCGCAATAAGGGCTTTAGAGAAAATAATCCTAATAGTCCTCCTAATGGGCATATATATCTACACCAGAAACGAGGGCGAACAAAATTCAATCCTATAACCAGAAGGAGTGTAAATATTATGATAGTCCCTTCTGTATAGAAGGTCTTTTGTGTCATTCGGAATACATGAATCCTGAATCTTTTATATATAGGCTCTGAGATTTTTGATATAGGAAAGCCTGCTATTTTAGGGTCTTCTTTGTATATAGCCGTGCTTGCATCTTCCACTGCTATTTGAAATGCAGGAAAAACTCCCGTGGCCAGCGAACGATAGAAAAATGAGAACGGGTCAAAGATGCCGAACCAGTGCCCACCGAACAAACTCATTCCCAACATTGCGAATAGAATGAAATACTTAACACGGTGAGCGGGGGTTCGGGATTGGTGTTCCTTTTTCTTTTTCCCTAACCTTGCTATCCAGGAAAAAAAAGTATGTAAAGTCCCGAATGGGCAAAACCACCCGCAGAAAACTCTCCCTAATAATATAGTTAATATTACGGTTATCAAACAGATGAGAGACAAACCTGCTATTGTCCATGTGGATAATAATGTTAACAGAAAAATAAGGGGGTCAAGATGGAAAAATGTCTTATATATTTCCGTTGAACTCTCATCATTTGCGAAGTGCAAATTCCACGCCATCAAAATAAATATAACAAAAAACAAAAATTGACAGACACGCCTTATCCACTGCGTCCAGGAACGGGGTTTTTGAAACTTCATGATGTTATATTAATATTTCCTGATATTTAAGTTTATTCTTATAATCAATCTGCCCTAAACCTGCTTCAAATCCTTTCTTAACAGTTCCTATATTATTTGGGTTATAATTTAATATCTCACAACCAAAAGCATCAAGAGCGACAATATCTGTGGAAACTGCCACTGTATTCAATCTCTTTACATCCTTCAAATCGCCACCCTGAGGACCATTTGCAGTAAGTACTCGTATAGCATCCAGTATTGAAATCTTAGGTTTCATATATGCTGTAAGGTCTTTAATGCAGGTGGGTAAGTCCTGATGGAACATTCTGCGATTTTCAATCACTCCCATATAGTTTTTCATAGCGAGAGTAACAGTAGTAGAAGCATGATGTTTAGCAACAGGAACACTGATTACAATATCCGACTCCATAATTTCTGGATACAATGGGATTCGCTTTACTTTCTCCCCATTAATCTCCATCTCTTTGAAACGACTACGGTCTATATAGACAAGTTCTGCACCAGTCTCTTTTACAACATTGGCAATTCCACTCGTTATATAAGATTTTGTGGCGTCATTTACCGTGTTATCTCCAACTTTAACCGTTTTTGCTCCCGCATTGAAACAAAGTTCAATTAGTGTTCTCAAAAGGTCCGGATTGGTATTTGCCGCTTGTTCAGGAGTCCTGTCCCACGCAATATTTGGCTTTATCCAGACTACATCGCCTTTCTTGATAAACCGTCCCATTCCACCTATGGCTTCTATGGCTTTCTTTGTTAATTTTTCTGCGATTTCACGGGTGGGTTCTTCCGGTATTGGGTCACCTTTCCACTTGCAAACGACCATATCTAATGGGGCACTTGTTTCCTCTGCTCTACCAAGAATCGGTTGAAGGGCTAACGCACCAGCGCAACATCCTGTTTCAACCAAAAATTGTCTGCGAGTCTTTTTTTTCATACTATATTCTCCTAATGTTTCGTTTTAGCAGGCTACTTTTTAACATGTTCTTATTATACTACATTTTAACGATTTCCTTTTCTAAAAATTTAGACGCACGAGACAAATATTAGAGTTTCAAATTATATATTTCTATTTCTGTTGTTTCGTCAATCTATTTAAAAACCAGTTTCCCATATATTCAAAATCAGTAAACATATCACTCCATATATGTGGAGCATTCTGTTTTATAACAAACTCACAATCCCATTTTGCCGATTTAAGTTTTTTGTAAAAATTTTCAGATTGTAAAAATGGCACAATCATATCTTTTGTTCCGTGAAAGAGTAAAACAGAAGGAGGTGTATCTATTTTCTCTATCGGGTAATACATAGGGGATAAAGATTTAAGGTTATCTTCAATTTCTTGTTCCTTCAATTTTATTTCCTCTTCAAGAAAAGTCCTCTTTCGGACGAGATGTCTAAGAATACTTTTTACATCAAAAGATATAGAGGTTAAATTATAAAAAGACAACAAATCAGTAGGAGTGCAATATAATGCACAGACGGGTATTATTTTATAGAAAGATTTTTTTTCGGCGGATATAGAGAACTTCGCTTCCTGAAATAAAGCATTGATAGCGAGATGTCCCCCCGCAGAGATTCCCATTATAGCCATACATTTCTTATCTATACCATATTTTTCTGCGTGAGATAAAACATATTGAATTCCTGCCTGAACATTTTGAACCATTTGCATACCGTTAAACACTTGAATTGAACCCGGCGATAAGGCAAAAACACAATACCCCTGATTACATAAAATATCATAAACACCCAATCCGATGTGCTGGATATGTTGATGACGGTCAGAGAACCAGCCATTGGATACTACATCTATAATTCCAAATCCATTAGGATTGGTGATAGGTCTAAATACATCCATTATGAGCCCGACTCCATATGCTTCTGCATAAACAATATGAGGCTCATGTATGTATTGTCCAGAGGTTTTAGGACGAATGGTTAAGCGACTTGCAGGGTTATATAATTCCTGAACAGGTCTTAATTTGACAGATGGCTTATCGTTACTATTTCTTTCCATGCTTGAAAGTTTGTTTTAAAAATAGTTAATATTTGTTAACGATAAAGTCGGTTTATTAAAATATTCCCACTTATCATAAGGTTATTTTAGAATTAAATCATAATGGTAACAAGTATTTCATTTTCAATTTGTTTGTTTTCACTTTTTTATCTCCAAGGGCAGGTCCAATCAGAATCCCCTTTGACTTCTCCATTGGTGGCAGAAATTACTGCGGACCATCCCTTATTCCTTTTTTGCTGTAATGTTCAAACTGAAAGTTTAGAAAAGGTTAAAAATCAATGGGATTCTCTGGATAACAAATTAAAACCATTCTCTGCCTTATGGATAGATTTGGGACATGACACAATTATAGACCCCGGTAAAACGGAAGATGTCCTGAAAGATATTTTTAAGGAATTCCAGTGTCCCTTTGTTTTAAAAATCCCTCAAATAATGAATAAAGAAATATGTCCCGAACATAAGGAAATGGCAGGATTATTTGCACAATTCCCTAATTTAATCGGAGTTTCTATCCATGATTTTACTTTGAACTTATATTCTTCCAGAAAATATACAATTATGCCGGATTATTCTTATATCTTATGGTTGTCTAAATTTATTCAAACACTTGCGTCTTATGGTCGGTTCCTTTTTTGGCTTATGGATTCCCTGGAATGGGCACACTTCTTTACAAATCCAGCAGGAGAAGCATTATTTAACACAGTTAAAAACTATCCCAATTATGTGATTCCTGCTTACCGTTATAATGGCGATAGTTCCGTTGTAGGGTTAGGGGAAATGTTGGGGCTTTTTATTACTGGTGCTGTGAATCGACACGGGGTTGTATGTAATCCTTTCTGGTATCATGGAGATTATATTGTTCAGCCGTGTCTTTTGGGGAAATCGCCAGAGGGGGCTATCAGTATCTATAGTCCATTATATAGGGCTATGATATTAAATGGCGTTCTTGCAGGTGCAACTGTTTATGCATTTGAAGATGAAAACGCTTTATGGTTCGGGAAAGAGCAGACTCACTGGGAAAAAACAATTCTACCTACATTGCAGGAGATTATAATAAAAAATGCTATTCCTCAAAAAAATTTGTTATTACAGCGACTAAATACTGCCCTTCAATTATATCCTTCTTCTGACCCACTTGAGTTCCAACAAAATCTGAAAGAAATAGACCCTATGGGAAATGAAGGGAGAATGGTGCAAATTATATATGGAGATACTTCACATGGGAAATTACCTATTCTTATCCCTGAAAGTGGAAATTCATATATTATCCCTGTATTACCATCATTCTTTAAAAAAGAAGAAATAAATCAGATTCCTAATATTGTCGGATATAGACCAACACATCCCGAATGGACATGGTCACAAGTTTTGTCAAATACCTCACAACCCGTAGGTGAAGGTAATGCTTTTATAACAAGTATTGGTAGGAACATTTTTATATTTAACTCCAATGAGTATGAGTTTCAGGAACAAACATTTCAGATTGTCAATCTTCCTGCACCTGTCCGCAAATTTACTGCAAATCGCGTTGAGGATGGGATTGTATTAAAATGGCAGTTTCGTGAAGGAGATATTTCCTATCAGGTCTATCGTCGCTTCCCTCCCGAAAATATATTCCAATTAATTGCACGGGGATTAGATGGACGAGAATGGAAAGATACTACCGTTTTGCCCAATCAAACAGTTGCATATTCCATAACCGCATTAACATCCGAACAGGAGCCTTTATCAGGAACTGTCAATTGTGGAGAGTATTTACTTCTAAGTTCTGTGGAAAGCAGAATAGAAGAAGAAGTGGTGATTGGACCCGAGACTTTCTTTGCAGAAAGTGTGCCGGTGATGCAGTCAGGAAAACTGATAGATGAACAAAAAATTTGTAAAAATCCCATAGAGGAGTTAGAAGAGCCACAAAAAGAACAAGTAAATGGGATTATGAGAATGATGGAGATTCTGGAATCATCTTTTATTGCGAGAAATACCAATTCAATAGTGAACCTTTTTGATGTATCGTATAAAGACGCTTCTGGTAGGGGAATAGATTATATCAGGGCAGTTCTTGAAATGTTTTTTGTTCAATGTCAATATCCAAAGATGTTATGGCAGGTTCGCCGATGGCTATTTATTACCACTCCGGAAAATCAAAATCAGGTTAAAATGACCACTTTTTTGAGAATAAAAGGGTATAAAGTCTCAGATAGTTTAGGTATGAAGGCAAATATGCCAGTAGAAATTCTTGCAGGTGTAGATGGGGAAGTTACATTTACCTGGATATTACAGGATAATCAATGGAAGATAATCCAGATAGAACCCTATTGGTTTGATTCTAATCAATTTAAGATGTTAGTAAATTCTACTTACACCGAGTAATTACACTTATTTAAAAAATTTCTTAATGTATTTTTCTATTTCTGTATAGTGGATAAGAGCATTATAATCATACAAACAACTCATGGCTTTTGAAACTACTTCGACCCCATTCTCTGCTAATACTGCAATCGGATTTAATCCCGCCAGGACAAGAATACCTGTTCTACCATTGGGAACAGGCATATCCAGAAGAGGCTGATTAGGAGTACCGAAAGCAAGAATCCCTCCTAAAAGGGAATTTTCAACTTCTTTTGCAAGTTCTTTTGCCTTGTTCAAAGAAACAGAAGGGATTTCACGAAAACTAACGCCAATGATTCCGTTTCCTGTTTTTATCGCTGACTCTACATTTGTCATTCGCCCTCGTATAAAAATTTCTAATGGGTCTATGGTAGTTCCATCATAACTGATTATCTGTGTAAATCGTTTGGGAGTTCCATTTTGAAGTTCCACCAGAGTGCCAAACCGTGAAGTCATGGGTATACCATTTTGAAGAAATATTCCATTCAAACTTACACTACAAATAGTGCCAACGGCAATATGATTTTTGGGCACACGAAAAGAACCTAAGGTTTGTTCTTCATCCACAATTGTTAATAATTTCCCCATACCTAAATTTTTTTCGTAAACCTGACAAATTTTCTTTATATGTTTGAATAAATACACTTTCTGGAAATAACTGATGTTTAAGATGATATTCCCCCGTTTTTTGGAAAGGTCAAAATCCATACGAAAAGCAAGGTCCTCTACTTTTGAAGAAACAAAACCTACTTTATCAACCACCAACTCTGTATCCAGTTCTTCTCTACCACGATTGGTGATTCTTCTCCCTTTTCGTCCTAAATTTTCTGTCCAGCCCATTCGGTCAGTTAATATTAAATAATCTCGGATAGCACGGTCGGTTAATTCTATCCCTGATAACCGTAGTATCTCAGATATTCGTTCACTTCCAATAGGACCTTCACTATTTGCCAATACTTGCAGTATTGCAAGCAATTGCCTTTTAATTTTAATATCACGAAGCCCTTTCATATTTTTACCCCCAAAGCGGAATTATTTCCGTAATATGTTAATGAATATATTTTACAAAAAGAATTTATATTTATCAAATTCCCGTTATAATAAGGTAATAATGCAATTTGAAATAAAATGATTGTTTGTATTATAGTATTTCAATCGGAAGTGTGATTCCGCTATTATTTGGTCGTTTCAATCACAATAACCCTTTAACGATTTATATAAGGAGCATAAAAATGTCATACATTGATGATGTAATGCAACTTGTTCTGAAAAAAAACCCTGGCGAACCTGAATTCCATCAAGCCGTAAAAGAAGTCCTGGAATCCATTAAACCTGCTGTGGAAAGACATCCCGAATTTAAGGAAAATAGGATTTTAGAAAGACTTGTAGAACCTGAGCGTGTCATTATATTTCGTGTACCCTGGATTGATGATAAAGGGAAGGTGCAGGTAAATCGTGGGTTCCGTATTCAATTTAATAGTGCCATCGGTCCCTATAAGGGCGGACTCCGCTTCCATCCTACAGTATATCTGGGGATTTTGAAATTCCTGGCTTTTGAACAGATTTTTAAGAATGCTTTAACAACCTTACCGATGGGCGGAGGTAAAGGAGGTTCAGATTTTGACCCTAAGGGAAAATCGGACAATGAAGTTATGCGTTTCTGCCAATCGTTTATGAATGAATTATTCCGCCATATTGGACCCGACACAGATGTCCCAGCAGGTGATATAGGTGTAGGAGGTAGAGAAATTGGTTATTTGTTTGGGCAATACAAGAAAATTAGAAATGAATTTACAGGTGTTTTGACAGGGAAGTCTATAAATTGGGGCGGTT
>FWWL01005385.1_pt1 | contig 20056 bp, 20 predicted proteins | sample 2228331 | NCBI WGS metagenome assembly FWWL01 (sample SAMEA103939775, study PRJEB20133) | metagenome | reverse complement strand
GTTTGATGATTATTATGCACCTTCTATACTTGAATACACAGATAAGGCAATAGAATTTTTTTCTCTCTCAAAGATGTACTGTATGACTGGAGACAGAATTGGCTTTGCGGTAGGGGATGCATACTTCGTAAAAGGCTTGGCAAGGATAAAAGCACAAATTGATTCTGGGCCTCCGATATATACACAGAAAGCAGCGATAGTCGGCTTAGACTTGTTCACTGGCAGAGCGAGGCCTAAAGAAGTTGAGGAAATAGTTCAAGAATATGCAAGAAGGAGAAACTATTTCGTGAAAGAACTCAGAAGACTTGGCTTTAAGGTAGCTCTGCCAAAAGCTACGTTCTATCTCTGGGTGAAGCTTAGAGAGGAAGATGGTACTTCCAAAGAGTTTGTTGAAAGGATGGCAAAAAAAGGAGTTATATTCACTCCTGGAAGTGGTTTTGGACAATACGGCGAAGGATATTTCCGTGTAGCACTTACCCAAAGCATGGATAAGCTTCAGCGTGCCATACAACTCATGGAAAGCTGATTTAAGAAGAGAAAATAGCTTTAGATTTTTTGATTACTTCTGTTCCGGTTATTATATCGTGTAAAGCCTGCTTTTTTTCTGTTCCAATAATGCTTGCTGTCACAGTCAAAAGCACCAGAAAGCCAAGGGTTGTGTTAATCATAGTTAGCAACAGATATGCTGTTTTTATTGCGTTTCTGATGATGCTTCTGATGAGTGAGACTCTGTTTCCAGAAGTGGTTCCTATTCTAAGTCCCATCAGGATTTTGCCAGGAGTAGCTTGAATTTTTGAGCATTCGAATATAGTATTGTATCCTATAAAGGCAGTAAAGAATATTATTTGGGCCAATAGATTTAACTCTCCTTTACTCAGATTTTCGTTATTCACGTTTTGCTGAGCAAATAATATGAAAAAAACGAGTGCTATTACCGAACCTGAGACTATCAAGTAATCAGTTAGAAAGGCACATGCCCGAAAAAAGAACTGTGCGTTTTCTATCAGTTGCGCCATTGAACAATATCAGAATTATTTGGCTTTTAAAACCATTCTTGTTAAAAGAAGTTTTGATGAAGTTGCTTTTCCTTGGTAACGGAGGCGGCAGAGGCGTTTTAGCTACTTATTTTACATCGACAGGAGGTTTTTTGTTTATAGATGACAACAAAGATGGAAACCGTAACGATACCTCTATCGTGGTTTTCGAGCCTGGAATCCAGTCTTATGCAAACTTTAGAAAGACGGGCTATCATCCTAAAAACATAAGTGCAATTGTGGTTACACACAATCACTTGGACCATATACATGATCTGCTGCTTTATCTTGAAGGAGTGTCCTATTTAGGAAAGAAAAAACCATTGCTTCTGGCCAGCAAGAATGTTTTGATAGGTGATGAGAGATATGATAAGTTCCTTTCTAGCTATCATTCAAAAAAAGCCGTACCTATAGTTGGCAATGCAGGGGATGTTCACAGACTAGAGTCTCTAACTCTTTTACTAACAAAGACAAAACACGATGAGCCAAGTGCATTTGGATTTGTTGCAGACACAGGTAAGTGGAAATTCGGTTATACTTCAGATACTGAGTATTTTCCTGGCTTAGGAGAGCAGTTTAAGGGTTGCGATCTGCTTATAGTGAATAATCTAAAGCCTGAAGAAGACGGTATTCCGGATCACCTCTCTACAAAGGATACGATAAACATTCTGATGGAAGCGCAGCCAAAGATATGTATACTCTATCATCTAGGTTTGACAATGTTTAGGAAGGGTTTAGAAAGGGAATTGAGAAAGATAAGCGATTCTACCGGTATCGAATGCTTTACCGCAGAGCCGTTTCTCGAAGTTGAAGAATCTAGCAATGGTTTTTCTTTGTCCAAAGTTGCTGAAACCGATTGCTCTTGGGGGATATGATGCTTTGTCTAGGTATTGAAAGCACTGCGCATACTATTGGAATTGGCATAGTGGATGAAGATTTCAATATCTTGAGCAATACCTTTGCGCGCTACAGGCCTGTTAATGAAGGTATAATTCCCTGGAAATCTGCCCAATATCTAGCAGACAATGTTTCTAGAGTGTTGACTGATTCACTCAAGGAAGCGAAGTGCAAGCTAAGTGATATAGATATAATTGCTTTTTCGCAAGGTCCAGGGATCGGCAACTGCCTCAAGGTTTCTTGTGCAGTAGCTCGATATCTTTCTACCAAGCTTTCACTGGATATTATATGTGTTAATCATGCACATGCGCATCTTGAAGCAGGAAGAATAACGCTTGGTTTGGAAGATCCACTGGTTCTTTATCTCTCAGGAGGTAATTCACAGATAATCGTAAGCTTGAAAGATGAAGGTATTGAGAGATTCAAGGTGTTGGGCGAGACAACAGATATTGGTATAGGCAATCTCTTTGACTCTGTAGCAAGAGAACTAGGTTTTGAGCATGCACACGGAAGCGTTGTGGAACAAGCAGCAAAACTTGGAAATTATCATGTGATGCCTTACACTGTAATCGGTATGAATATGAGCTTCAGCGGCTTGTTTACCTCTGCATGCAAAATGAAGAGCTCTGGAGTTTCAAAGGAAGATATATGCAGAAGTGTTATGGATACAGCTTTTTCCATGACAGTAGAGGCTTTGGAAAGGGCTTTGGCGCTCACACAAAAAAGGAATATCCTTCTCTGCGGGGGGGTCGCACTCAATAAGAGACTCCGTGAGATGGTCGTGCAGATGGCAGCAGAGCATGAGGTAAAAGTATACGTTCCCGATGATAGTCTGAATGCAGATAATGGCGGAATGATTGCCCTCACTGGGATGAAACTATATAAAAGAGGTAGAAGGTTCAATTTTGATGAGTGCTATCCCCAACCCTATCAGCGTATCGACGAAATAGCGGTATAAAAAACTTTTTGTGTTACTAATTCTATGTGAGAAAGATTTCGGTAGTTGTTCTAGCATCAGGCCACGGAGGAAACTTTGAAGCAATCGTAAAAAAATCGAAGGAGAGGGGGACCTTTGATGTTAAGGCACTGATAACAGATAATCCTTCAGCATATGCACTGGTCAGAGCACAGCGGCTTGGTGTGAATAGTCATGTCATTGACTATAAGAGCTATTCTAATAGAGAGCAGTATGAAAAAGAACTTGAAAGAGTAATAGATTCAATTGCCCCTGATTTAATTGTATTAGCGGGGTATATGAGATTGATAAAGAACAAAGTTCTCTTAGAGAAGTACGATAAAAGAATAATAAACATTCATCCAGCTCTCTTACCCAGCTTTCCGGGCACCCGTGGTATAGATGACTCTTATGATTATGGTGTCAAGATTGCTGGTATAACGATACACTTTGTTGACCAAGGAGTTGATACAGGACCGATAATTGCCCAGTTCGCTTTTAGAGTAAGAGACGACATGACTAGAGAAGAGTATGAAAAAAAAGTCCATGCTCTTGAACATAAGCATTACTGGCGTATAATTGAATCATTTTGCCGTGGCAGATATGTTATAGAGGGTAGAAGAGTCAGATACACCCCAATTTAAAAGGTGTGAGTTTCTTGGTTAATTCTAATATGAATCAGACTAGTGAGAACAAAACATACTATATTGCTACATTCGGTTGTGCGTTAAACAAAGCAGATTCTCTGATTATTGATTATCTTCTACAGAACCACGGTATGAAGAAGGTCGAATCCCCCTCAGTTGCAGACGTTGTAATAGTTAATACCTGTACGGTCAAAGGTGCAACAGAGAGAAAAATAATACATTATCTGGATCGGCTACAGCAGAATGCTAAACGCTTCGTGATAGCTGGCTGTATGGCATATAACCGTAGCTTCTTGGAAAGGCGTTATGGTCAAGTAAAAATATATTCGCCTAGTGAAGTTACCAAGGTTCTGGAGATTGTAAAAGAAAAAGCAAAAGTTTCTGTTTCAGAAAAATATGAATTGCCTATCGTATCTAGCGAACGCATAGTGCAGATACCTGCTAATGATGGTTGCACAAGCAAATGCACATTTTGTGCCACAAAACTTGCACGTCCTGTGCTCAGAAGCTATAATATCGAAAGGATTATTCAAAACGTGAGGAATGCTGTCTTTTCAGGAGCCTTTGAGGTGCAACTTACATCTCAAGATTTAGGTGCGTATGGATTGGATAGGGGAACTGATCTGATCAAGCTTCTTGAATCTCTGTCCGGTATAGCTGGCAGCTACATGATACGTTTGGGTATGATGAATCCAGTCCACTTAAAGAGATTCTATACCGAACTACCACAGTTCTTAAACAGATCTGATCTACCAATGGGTGGACCAAGTAGTAGAGCGCCATTCTATAGGTTTCTACATATACCTATTCAGTCCGGGAGCGACAGAGTGTTGAGACACATGCAAAGAGGAAACACAGCAGAAGAATTCATTGAAATGATAAATTACCTAAGAAAGAACATAGAAGATATGGCCGTAAGCACAGACGTGATCGTTGCATATCCTATAGAGGATGAAACTGACTTTGAATTGACTCGGGAACTGCTGAAGAAAGTTATGCCTGAGGTGGTAAACGTTTCAAGGTATAGTCCGATGAAAGGTACTGTCGCGGCTAGCTTAAGACAGATAGACTCTAGGACTGCAGCAGTTCGCTCAAGAGAAATGAGTGAGCTGGTAAGAGAAATCGCTAGAGATGCTAGAAAAAAATATCTTAAAAAAAGAGTGAAGGTATTTGTCACAGAAAAGAATAAGACGCTCACTGGTAGGATGCTTAATTATTTGCAGGTGGCTTTACCGGAGATAAAAATGGATAAGCTTGGAAGGGTCATTGATGTAAAGATTGATGGGTTGCAAGGTAGTACTCTCATAGGTTCTGAAGCATGATGGATCTAAAATTATTTTCATTCTTATCCTGCGTTACTTATTTTTGTCTGCGTGATCTGCTGCAAGAGAGAGTATATGTTTACGATGTTTCTGAGCAACTGTTTTTTATTGTTTATTTCAGGGTTATCTTTTACGTGAGGTACTAAAAGTAAATCTATTATATCGTTTGTTATTATGTTCTCTGCCAGTAGTTTTGCGATTAAGTAGCTAAGCATGTGCGATCTTTCGAATTTTTTAAAGCTTATATGAATTGGATTCAAGTATACAATATCGTTTTCAGTTATAATCAGATCTACTGCCCGTAATCTGTAGAAGTAAATCCCGCGTTCTAAATAATTCTTTATGAAGGCAACAAAGATTTGCGAAAGATCTTTGTTTATTGGTGTTTTAAGTGGAAGCGGTACTGTTTTTTCGTCCAAGAAGTGTGCAACTACTGCAAGGTGATGATCAAATACCCAAAATTTCTTTCTTGGCAAGAGTAGGAGTAAATAACATCTCTCGTCTAGAGTTTCTGCCATCAAAAGATAGGTATTTTTTAGTTCCATTATTTCGAATAAAAAGTCCTGATGTTCATATAGATAAGATATGTGATCTCTATCTCCTGAATAACCGACAAAAACACCTACGTTGGATTTCAGAACTATTTTTGATTTTTCTTCGCTGTTTTCTTGATCTAGTTCAAGTGCCCAATAAAGAGGCTGAATTTTTTTCTTTGAATAGATTTTTTTCAACAGGACTATGCCCAGAGGGAAGTTTCTAAACTTGGAATATTCGAATGTAACAACGTGCTCTTTCTCAGACCTTGTGTATTCAGCGTTTACCTTTAGTTTTCTTAGATCTAAGAACAATTTTTCTAAGTCTTTGATTATTCGATGAGTTAACTCTTCATTTACCACAATTTCATTTGTTTTTACGAGAGGCCGCAACATTTTCTTTTGCTCCTCCAAGTTCTGAATTTTTATGTATATCCACAACTCTGTTTTAAAAACTATTGTAATAATTTAAGCTAAAAAGGGCGAAAAAAAGCATATCAGAGTTGTTATGAGGGAAGAAAATGAAGCTTGTTCTCCCTGGAGAAGACATGGGAAACGAAGAAGAACTTTTTCCGGCTTCTGGGTCATACTTGGAAAATGGGTATCTGAAGTCCAAATACGTCGGAAGATGCGAGATCAGCGCCAAATCAGTACACGTCATTCCATTCAAAAGAATTTTTATTCCTAAGAAAAGTACTAAGGTTCTGGCACAGATATATGACATTTCAGAGCCTGTTGCTTTAGCTAAATTTCAAATAAATGCCAGGCACTCTGCAGATAGTGGTGACTTTGCTTTTCTTCATATAACGAATATCTCGAACAGATTTCTTAAGACCATTAGAGAGGCTGTTAAGCCTAGAGATATTATATATGCGTCTATAATCAATGTTGGTAAGAACATAGAAATATCTATAAAAGGCAGGGACGAAGGCGTAATTTTAGCATATTGTGGAGATTGCAAGAGACCTCTGATTAGAGAAGATTATATCCTAAAATGTAATGTATGTGACACAACAGAAACAAGGAAGCTGTCTCCTTTTTATGATAATTATAGAGGTGTTATAAAATGGCTAAACCACTGAGTGGCTTAAAAATAATACGTGAGGAAAAAGATGTTTTTGAAGTAGAGTTTATAGGAGAAGATTTGGCCTATGTTGCTGCGCTGAGGGATTTCATAATAAAAAATAAAGGGGTTGAGGTGTGTGCAGTAAAGAAAGAACACCCAGAAATAAGTAATCCTGTGATGCTCATAAAGGCGCAAGACCCTAGAAAGGCACTTATTAACGGTTTAGAAGGTCTAAACAAAACCACAGATCAGCTTCTGAAAAGATTGAAGTGAAAAAATGGATTTGAGTACTAAAATACCTTCATTTATTTTATCGAATGTAGGGTATCTTCTTGGGTTTGTTGCGTTTGTTCTATTTATAGTAACAAAGAGCGCATTATTCAGCATTTTGGTTGTTTTTTCACTATTGCTTCAACTTTTTTTGGAAGTAAGAGAGGATGTAAAGCAAAAAGGGTGGACGCGCGAATTGATAGAAGTTTTGGCCGTGGCTATTGGAATATTTCTGATCTTTAAGATAATAGGATATTTTCTCAATACTGATACGCCGATAAGCGTTATTGCTTCTTGTAGTATGGCTCCTCATTTTTCTGCTGGAGATGTAGTAATAATTCAAAACAAAATTCCAGATGACATTCCTAAGATTACTTTGAGTTATGCAGAGATAAAAGAACTCAACGATTCAGTTAGATTGTTTGACCGCCGTGAAAACAAATCATATGAACTGAAGTATTCTGCAAAGACTGAGTGTTTAGAAGGGTGCTATTGCAGTGGTTGTGATTCATTGTGTAGGCGCGAACCAGCTGTTTGCCGAGAGTTTTTGAAAAGGCCAGAAGACTTTGAAGAACATAGAGGACCTCTGTCATTCACTTTTAGTAGATGTAGAAGAAAAAACGGTGGAATTGAGATATGTTCTAATCAAGTGAAATATGGTGATATGGTTTATTCCCCAAAAAATGAATCGCCTGTAGTAGCATATTCTGCTTCACAGCAAGAATTTTTTTCATTTGTGCCAGGGGATATTATCCACAGATTAGTTTTAGCAGTAAAAGGCGAGGACGGAGAATATTATTTTATCTTAAAAGGAGATAACAACGATGTTTTCGATATCCAGATCGGTAGCATAAAATCGGGCAGAAAAAATATCCTTCTTGACATGGCCAGAGTAAAAGGGGTGGAACTATTTAAAATACCTTACATAGGTTATCTTAAGCTATTTCTTTCAGGATACATTGTATATCAAACTGAGTGCGATAACTATTTTATCTGAGCTTGTTGTATATCCATTACTTCTATGAAGACTCTTAGGTTTTTTCTCGATAATGGTGGATTCAGGTCTATTGTGAAGTTATTTTCACCTACTTCAGTTACTTCAGCAGTATACTGTCCTAGATTTATCATTAGGCCTTTTTTTACTAGTAACTTAATTTCGTAGGTATTATTCTTCAAACCAATTACTGTTGCTGGAATACCAAGTGTTGTGTTTATTACTTGACCCGGAATGAGTATGTTTTGCAAGGTTATGTTTCCGTCTTCATGGATCCCTACAATGGTTACTTTAGTCCCTCGCGCTGTGGCAAAAGTGCTATCCAATTCTATTTTGTCTATGCCTTCTGCGCGTAGTTCTTCTTCTGTTGCATTAAAATAAAGAGGTTCTACCCACGTTATGTTACTAGTTGCCTTTGCTTGGGGATCGTAGGTTCCGAATAAGCCCATTTCTTTAGTTATTTCGATAATTTTTTGTTCAGATTTTTTCATACCCAACAGATTTTTACTGATGAAAGCAGTAAGTTTATCATCAGAAGATGTATTTACTAAAAATATCGTATATGGCAGTGGATTGCTCTGGTCTAATGTGCTATACATAACGTTTCCATTTTCGTCTTCAACTGTCATTATGAGGCTAACTAAATAGCCGTCTCTGACAGTATAAATAATTTCATTTTCGTATTTGTAAGCTGCAAATAGTATTAGAACCATTAAAATGAATAGTAGAAATGCGTTCTTGATAGAAGGAAGTGGAACTGCTTCTGAAGAATTGTTCTGTTTATCAAAACTGTCTATTTCATTCATCTATTACACCCCTGAAAACATAGTTTGCTTTTCCTGTCATTATCCATTCATCGTTATTCTTTGATATCTTTAGTAGCCCTCCAGGAACGTTTACTCTGCAGGGTAGTGAAATTTTCTTCAATCTATAAAGGATTCCTACTGATGTTGTTGCTCCAGTACCACAAGCAAGAGTTCTGCCTGCTCCCCTCTCCCACGTTATGAGTTCTATCTCGTTTTCGCTCTTGATATATGCAAAATGGACGTTTATCCTTTCAGGGAAGTATGGATGATTTTCTAAGAGCGGGCCTACCCTTTCAAGATTTCTATCTATTTCTCTAAATTCATCTAGATTTTCTATTATCCCTAATAAGTGCGGATTTCCTATAGAGGCAGCACTCATGACAAAAGTCTTTCCATCAACTCTAATTGGTTGTAAGATGAATTCGCTTCCTGTGAAATATTTTTTTTCTATAGGTATTTTATCGCTTGCAAAGGTTATGGTTCCCATGTTGACACTTATTTCATCTTTTCTGACTCTAACAGTTTTTTTGCCCACATTTGTATCGATTATGAAGTCTACATCCTCTTGTGAGTAACCCATTCTAACGCAGTGTAGTGCTACGCATCTAATCCCGTTTCCGCACATTTCAGGTCCAGTGCCATCCGGATTGTACATATGCATGAGCGGATGCTGGCCAGTTTTTTTTAGGTATAGAACTCCGTCTGCGCCTATACTGTGCCTTCTTCTACATACCTTTTTTGCAAATTCACTTTTATTATTCACTAGTACTTGTTCAAACTCGTCTATGAGCACAAAATCGTTTCCAGTTCCTTCATACTTGAAAAAAGGTATTCCAGCCAAGTTAATCACACAGATTAATAACACAAAAGTATCTTTTATCCAACTAAAGATACTTCTAATACGTAGTGGCTATCTACTGTTTCGCAAGATGCTATGGTTGACTCCAGCTTTTCTTGTTGACCTTCTTCGTCTGGCACTATGAATGTTGCCAGGAGTGCTTTTACGCCAAAACCAATTTCTTCAGTTTCGTAGCTAAAAGGCCTCAGTTTTGAAAATACTTCTTTTTTCATATCTTCGAATTTTTCTGGTTCTTTTGGTATTATCCTGCATTTTACTGCCACATTTCCTCCCATAGTGCTTCACCTTTTTTTGAATTTATTACCAAACAGTTTAATTTGTTTTCTTAATATGGCTTCCCAAAGAAATATTCAAAGCCATTTTTTCCACAGACAATACATTCTGAGGTTTTCTTTTCAAATTTTTCGTTGAATTCCCAACCTCTTGCTTCGATTTGGTATTTCTGTCGGATATGTTCTTCACATTCGCTAGATTCACACCAGCCACATATGGCAAATCCCAATTTTTTTTCTAATTCACGTACCTCGTTTACTTTTGATATCTGCACATCAAAGTTTCTGGATGCTTTTTCGTAAATAGCTTCGTCTTGTTTCCTCAGGATCTCTCTTATTTTCATAGGTGCTTCAGTTAGCTGGTTCACTTGTAAGACAAGCTTTTGGCCTAATCTTGTTTTTATCTGAATCTGGTTGTTCTTCTGCTCATGTTCGCCTATCTCTATTCTAAGCGGAATCCCCATGAGTTCCCAATAGTAATGCTTTTCGCCAGGTGATTTTTCAGAATTATCGACAATGATACGATAGTCTTTATTCAAGATCTCGCTTATTCCCCTAATATATTCTGTCAGATCTGTTGAATCTCTTTTTTGGATCGGAATTATTACTCCTTCGTATTCAGCTAACCAGGACGGTAAAACTAGGCCTTTTTCATCTCCATGGATTGAAAGAACGGCGGCAAGTAATCTCATACTTACCCCGTAGCATGTCTGATTAACATACTCTCTTGTTCCGTTTTCTGTTAGTACTCTGATATCGTATGCCTTTGAAAAGTTTTGGCCAAGGTGGTGAACCGTACCTATCTGGAGTGTTTTGCCGTCTGGCATCAAAGTATCAAATGCAACAGTATATACCGCACCCGGAAATTTATCATGATCTGGCCTTACGAGTATTTTGTATTTAATGAATAGCGAATCAAATAACTCAGAGTAGATAGATATTGCTTCTAAAACTTGTTTTTCTGCATCTGAGTAAGTCGAATGTACTGTATGGGCTTCGTTCCAGAAAACTTCCCTTCCCCTTATTAAAGGTCTTGTAGCTTTGGTCTCGCACCTGTATACACAGCAAGTTTGATGTACTTTGAATGGTAGCTGAGCATGTGATTGTAGCCATAGCTTAAATATTGGGTACATGCTAGTTTCACTTGTGGGTCTTATGATTAACTTTCTCTCTTCTTCTTGCGTTATGAAAGTTTCAGCTTCAAAGCCTTTTATATGTTCGCTTTCTCTTCTAAATTCTTCTTCTGCGATTAAGAGCGGAAATAGCACTTGTTTGTGAGATTTCAGATCAAGCAAGGTCTCTAGTTTATTGAATATCTTTTTTAAATATGAGAAACCTCTTGGCATGTACACAGGCATGCCTTTTACAGGATACCTTAGGTCTACTATTTCTGCTTTTTCAAGTATTTCGTTATACCATTTAGAAAAATTTTCTCGAGAGATTTTTACCATGACATTGATATGAAGAAAAAAAAATTAAAATAGAGTTATAGGTATTTGCTGGGTCACAGGTGCTCGCTGATTTCCAGAAAGAGCTCAGTCAAAGCAGTAAAGACGAAACCTGCTGCAAGCATTGTTGTGGTATGTATCTTGTTGCCTTCCTTTATATGTGCTAGTATCTGCCAGATTACGTAAACCAGTCCACCGCTTGCTATGCCACTGAAAACAATCAGAGCGCTGACTGAATGAAACATTGTGCCTAGCCATGCACCGAAGAGTGTTGGTAGTCCTCCAATCGCACCAAGAGCTAGCAGTTTTTTCATGTTTTTGAGAGTTATTTTTAGTGGTGTAAAGATGGCAAAGCCTTCTGTGGCATTATGTATCGCAAATCCAATAGCTAGGAATAGTGCGAATCTGGTGGCTCCCTGTGAATAAGAGTTTCCAATTAACAGGCCTTCTGAAAGGTTGTGAACACCTATTGAAATTGCAATGAGAAGTGCCTGGATAAATGCTTTCTGCTCATCCGTTTTCTGTGCTTTGAAAAATGTTTCTTCAAACAATGCGAAAGCAAGCATCATAACAGTTAACGATATGAGAAACAAAGAGATCGTTGTAAGCGCAGGTATAACGCTAATTTTCTTCTCAAGCGCGTTCTCTATTTCTTCTTCTATTTCTTCGAACGCGTGCGCAACTATCTCAACCAATAAAAATATGAGGATTCCACAAGCAAAGATGGTCAAAATCATTTGTTTTTCTTTTAGTTTATTTAATGCAAGTATGGGCAGGCCTAAAAATATCGTGATGCCCGCTAACAGCCCAAGTAACAAAGGTTCATTCATAGTTACCCCTCAACTATATTTTTTATAGTAAGTCTACTATATACCTTATCATTTAAAAGCATGTATTTTACTGCATATTTGAGATCGATCATATCTGCTTTAAGTATCTGAAGATTTTTGGAAGCTTTAAAAAACTTTTTGTACTTACAGAAAAGTGCCAGCGGCCATAGGGGACTGGTAACACCCGAACCCGTCTCGAACTCGGAAGTTAAGCAGTTCCACGATGGCTCCAGTACTGTTCTTCGGAACGGGAAAGGCCATTGCTGCTGGCACTTAAATCTGGAGTTGACCAGTTGATGAACGTCACTTGTATGAGCTGTGGTAGAAAAGCATTGAGATATGCAAGGTTCAAGTGCCCTTCTTGTGGTGATGCAGAAATAATAAGATGCGAGCACTGCAGGAAGACAACAGTTTCGTATGTTTGTCCTAAATGTGGTTTCGAAGGGCCTTAATCCAAAATTAAATTCTAGATGGATTTGTTATTCTTCCGTTTACTGCTGTTGCTGCTGCCACTGCAGGAGATGCCAGATATACTTTTGCTGTTTTTGCACCCATTCTTCCTGGAAAGTTTCTATTAGTCGTGCTTAGGCATACTTCTTCGTCTCCGAGTACTCCCATGTGGCCACCTAGACAAGCGCCACAGGTAGGCGGAGAAACAATGCACCCTGCTTCGATAAAAATTTTCATGATTCCTTCTTCATAGAGTCTTTTTTCGATGAATTTGGTTGCTGGAACTATATACACTTTACAATTCTTTGCTACTTTTTTACCTTTTAGTATTTCTGCAACAGTTTTTAGGTCCTCGTAGCGTGCGTTTGTACATGAGCCTATGTATACCTCATCTACTTCAATGCCTTCGACTTCAGACACGGGTTTTACGTTGCTCGGTAGCGAAGGGCATGCAACCTGTGGTTCTAGCTCAGAAGCATTGATTTCTATTTCTCTTGAAAACACTGCCTCCTTATTTAATTGAAGAAGTTTTCTAAGCTCTGGATCAATTTTGTAATCTTTGTTTCTTTCGTATATGTAAGTCAAAACTCTATCGTCACAAGGCATAATCCCGTTTTTTGCCCCGCATTCGATTGCCATGTTGGTCATTGTAAGCCGTGACTCTATAGAAAGTTCTTCTAATTTTTCGATGTGCCATTCCATTGCCATATAATTTGCTCCATCAAAACCTAATTGCCCAATCGCATTTAATACAATGTCTTTACCAGAAACGTATTTCGTTGGTTTTCCAGCTACCTTTATTTTAATGCTTTCTGGGACTTTTAACCATATTTCTCCAGTTCCCATAACTGCACCTGCATCGGTTGAGCCGACTCCCGTTGCAAAGCACGCTAATGCCCCGTACGTGCAACTGTGGCTGTCTGCACCTATCACTATATCCCCGGGTTTTATTATCCCTTTTTCAGGTAATAATGCGTGTTCTATGCCGCCATTCGTTTCATCAAAAAAATATTTAATATTGTATCTCATAGCAAATTTTCTCGAAATGTTCGCATTGTTTGCTGAGTTGATGTCTTTTGCAGGGACAAAGTGACTAAGAACAACTGCTATTTTTTCAGCATCCCACGGTTTATCTCTGCCAATTTCACTAAATGCTTTGATCGCCAAAGGGGCAGTTACATCATTTACCATGAGCAGATCCACTGATACTGTTGCTATATCCCCGCAATGAAGTATGTTCGAGCTGTCTACGTTTTTTAGGCTTAGCAGTTTTTCTGTTAAAGTTAGGTTTTCTTTCAAAATTTTATTTATCACGTCTATCATAGACTGTTCTTCCTCTTTAGATAGTTTATTAACCCCCCATTCGACAATATCTCTTGAACGTTTTTTGGATACGGCTTAAAGGTATATGCTTTGCCATTAGATGTTATACTGCCATTAATTAGGTCTATTTCTACTTCTCTACCAAGGACTTCTGTTTCTTCGAATACTATTATGGGCATTCCCAAATTGATTGCGTTTCTGAAGAAGATTCTTGCAAATGATTTGGCTATCACTGCCTTTACACCTGCGCCTTGAAGGGCAACAACGGCATGCTCTCTCGAAGATCCACATCCGAAGTTGATGCCAGCTATAATTATATCGTGTTCGCTCAGGTTGAAAGCCGGGTCATAGCCGCTCATTGCATACTTACCGAGATTTTCAGGGTCATTGTAAATAAGATATCTTGCAGGTATTATTTGGTCTGTGTCTACGTGATCTCCACATCTATAAGTTTTCCCAGAGATACGCGATATCATTTTCAATCTGCCTTCTGGATGCATTCTTGCCTTAGTTCATCTTCTAAGATGAGTTGACAAGCACTCGCGTCCTTATGAGCGAACGCATAGTTGGTTATGCAGGTAGCTTTCCATATATTACTCAATATTTTATTACATGCGTCTAAAGAATATTTTTTTTCTCCAAAGATTATGTTTCCATAACATCTGCTTTGTTCTGCTGAATTTTCAATGTAATTGCATATCGAAGGATTTGAAGTAGCATATGCAATTTTTTGGAAGCACGGAACTTTATCTATCTGTACGGTTATCGCTTCACATGCAGTGTAATCTAAAGAAGTTAAGGCATAGTTGTAGTAACACTCATTACGTGTGAAACTATCTTCATGCTCATGGCAAAGGCTAAAGTTCTTGCTCTTTATTGCTGCGTTATCTATGCATTGTTGAGCATACTTGAGTCGTGGGTTTATCTGTTTACAGAAACTTATTTTTTCGCTATTGCTTCCAGCTATAAAATAGCATTTATCTCGTTCGAAGCCTGTTAAACTCGCACAATAGTCAGAATCGCTGGCTAGTGAATAACAAGCGCGTTGTTCGCTTATATTTGATATGTTGTCACACGCTTTCAGGTCTTTATAATTATTTGCGTACTCTATCAGACAGTCTACATTACTTCCGCATATTTCGTAGCTGTTAGCGCGAATGCTCAAACATTTATTTATTTCTTCTTCGCTGAGCAAAGAATTACAGATTGGGAAGTTTTCTTGGACGCATCTCTTCAGCAACAATGAGTTGCTCAATCTCTTACAAAAACTAATGTCTTTGAAAGTTATCCCTACATTGAAATAACATTCCTCGCGTACATCAGCGTCTTCTACTAAGAAACATAGCTCTTTTTTGCTGTCTGAAGATGTTGCCAAGCCCATATAACAGCTATCTCTTACAGTTTTACTGTAGATTTTTTTACACTCTGTTTCATTTTTGCTATCAATAGCTGCCTTTCTGTAGCAAGCGTCTTTTTCTGGAATGTTCTCGATCTCTGCACATGTAAATGGTTTTTTTTCTTCTTCTGTGAGATTTATTTGGGTGTTTTCAGATTGGTTTTTTATTTCTTTGGTTTCTTTTACCTTTAGTATCTCCCTGCTCTTAGGTTGTTCTGCTGAAAAGCAGCCGGAGATATGAATAATAATCAAAACCAGCATCACTAAAAGAACTAACGTGTAAGTTCTTCTATTTAGATCCATATGATGAATTTTATCTCACATGGAATATAAACTTAATCAGAAGGTGAGCTGTAAAGTTAGCGACACCTATTTGGGTGCCAAAAAGTCAATCGGGCACCGACAACTTTTAAAACTTCGGGTTCCTAATTCTTTTCATATGAAGATCATGAAAGCGTTTGATAAGAAGTTAGGCGATACGGAATACTACAAATATCGAGTTAATCTGCCGAAGAAAATCGTTGAAGACTCTAATCTGTTAGGTAAGGAAGTCAAAGTCAGACTAGAGAAAGGTAAAATAATCATTGAAAAGGAGTGACTATTTTCTGAATTAATGACGTCTTTTGAATCTAGCTGAAGCTCTAGTTCTCATTTATCTATTCGGGCACCGAAAGATTTATATACTTCGGGTACCGAATACATTGAATAGAGGAAAGATACAGAAATACTACTGCAAAGACTGCAAGAAGTTCTTTAAGCAAGACGATGGATTTTATAGAATGAGAAATAAGCCTGAAATTATCACAATGTCAATTGATATGTATGTTTCCAACTTATCTAGCAGGAAGATGAGAAACCAGCTGAAAAGGCATTTTAATTACAAGATCAGCCACGTTTCCATCTTGGATTGGGTAAGAAGATATACATTGAAAGTCCACAAATTCATAAAAAGGCAGGGCTACGATTTAGGCGGTAGGTTTTATGCTGATGAAACAATGGTAGATTGCGAAGGTAGAAAAGACAGGTTCTGGTGTTGTCTTGACTGGGATACAAGACTAATTACAGGAGTTCATTACAGTCTGGTTGCCAATCCGATAGAAGCGCAGGAATTCTTGAAGAAAGCAATTTCAAAAGGAAAGCCAAGATACATTCAGACTGATGCAGGAATGTTCTATCCAAGAGCATTCAGGAAGATGTTTTACTCAAATAAGTTCGGCGGTTTAGTAGTAGAGCACATAATACAAAATTATCAGGAAACAAGAATTCATAATTACAGAATTGAAACTGTTTTTATGAAGATCAAAGACAGGGTTCTTGACTTCAGAGGATTAAAGGCTCTATGGTCTGCTCCAATTCTGTTGAATGCAATAGTAATACAACATAATTTCATAGAGCCCCATACTACAAATAATGAAATACCTTGTGAAACAGCGGGAGTTAAGTTACCGTTGGGAGAAAACAGATGGCTGGATCTGATAAGATTGAGTAGTAGATAATCTAAGCTTTTATCTTTTCCACTATCTTTTCAAAATTATCGAACCAATACTTCTTGTACCCTTCAGAGAGTCTATTCACGTCTTCTGTAAACAGGAATAAGTGTACCTGAATGGCCAATTTGTCTTTAGCAAACTCCTTTTTATTATTTTTCTCTTCAAAAATAAGTCTGTAACCATCTACCTTGTACTCGTAATCTGTATGTTTTGTTCCTTTCGGATCTACAAACAATATGACATATTTGTTTCCTTTTTTCAGCCAGAAAATAAAGTCCGGTTTGAATTTTTCAATTTTGTTGTGTGCTTTGTTGTAGTAAGGAATATAAACTTCATCGACGTGTTCATCTAGTTTGCAGAACATCCACCAGTCGAATTGTTTTAGCGGGTTAGTTTCTTCCTGTATATTTGATTCCAGTTGTTCTAAAAATCTCTTCTCGCTTTCAACACTAATTATGTGATTTATGTAGTCTATTTTCTCTTTTTCAGAGAGAATTATTGGCACGTAGTAATGGTTTATCAAATGCTTAATCTTTAATTTTGAGCTGTCTGTGATAAATTCTTCCTCGCCGGAGACTTTGCTCAGTTTTTTAATTTCTGAAGTATATTCGCTGAGACTTATCTTTTTCAATTCCAAAAGTTTCTTCAATTCCTCTTCTCTTTTTGAAGGATCTCTGTATTCCTTTACTTTGTCTATCAATTCTTTCAATCTCTGTAATTCATTTGCTTCCAAAGTTACTCTTATTCTCTTGAAGTGAACTATCTCATCTGTTACTTGCTTAAAGCTCTCTAAATCTTTAAGAATTATGTTGACGTGATTCATTAATTTAGACATTTGTGAAAAAGCATCACTTCCTTCGGAATGTATGAAATTGCCATTTTTCAGGAATTCTTTTGTCTTCTCTATGGTTTCCTGATTTACATAGTTTTCATGCGAAAATATGGCATAAATCAGCCTTTCGTCTTCTATCCAATCAAAGAACTTTGCCAGCAATTCTCTATTACCTTCAAATTTAGGAAGCTCGGCAATAGGTATGAATCTTTTCATATCCTTATAAATCGGGATTAAAAGCTCTTTGTCTCTAATCTGCTCATTTTCTTTAAGTTCTATGATTTCTCCTGAAGCTTTTCTTTCATACTTTATACTTTCTAGTATTTCTTCTACATTCTTCTTATTAGTTCCCAGAACAAACAATGTTTCTATTAATGATACATCTTTTTGTTCTAATTTCGAAAATAACTCTTTTGCTACAATTTCGTTTTCTCTCTTTAATGGCAGAAGCCTTTTTCTTTTCTTAGGTATCGGCTCTATTCTTACTCCTCTGCCTATCGATTGCGTTACATATTTCTTTGCATCTCCCTTACCGATGTTTATGAAAATCATCACATTCGGACGGTTTGAATCCCAGCCTTCATAAAACGCTCTTGAACCCATAAGGATGTTTACAAAGTTGTTGTCATGACTTATGGCCTTAAAGAAACTTTTGTTATCATAAGACTCATTTATTTCATAGCCTTCCAATTTATCCTTTAGCCAAGTGCTTATGTCACCTATCTTAATCAAGGCAAACGGCTGATCAGAAGTCTTTAGCTTGAAAATAAGCTCTTCTCTGTTCTGTGGAATTTTTAGAACTTCAATATTGCCAAACGAAGTTGCATTGAATATTTGTCTTAGCAACTCTTTTACGTCGATTTTTTTAATATATTCGTCATTGAGAATAACACTCTCGTTTCCAAAGACAAATCTCGGATGCTCTGTTAGTTCATCTCGTATTTCTTGTACTGCTTCTTCAAAAAGTTTTTTGTCTATGTCGCCTTTTGCTATTTTTTCGAGTTCTTTGAAAAATATCTCTAAATCTGATTCTTCAACATTGACAGAATTTACTAAAGCAACCAGCAACGGATTGTGATAATGTTTATCTTGAAGCTTTTTGTCAATGTTTTGCTTAGCTTTTTTTGATAAAGCGAGCAATATCAGTGACTTAAGAACAATTTTCTGCTTGTTTTTGTCGCTGAAGTCCGCCTTGTCTTTGAAAGCAGTTAATTCCTGCTGTGACAGGTAAACGTTCTTTCCATAGCCTTTTCTTATGAAAGTGTCAAGGTTGAAATTATAAGCTGTTGTTATGATATCCCAGACATCTGTAAAAGTGGCTGAGAAATTGAACAAGAAGCCATTTCTTGTTAGTATCGAGTAGAAAAGTTGTCTCTTTGAGTCTTCCTTATCTCCTTTATGTGCTTCATCCAGAAGAACATACCACTTTCCATCGTTCTCTACGTCCTCAAAGCCAAGCAATTTTTCTTTTGTTTCTTCTGAAATAAGATCAGAGCGGTAAATGAAAACGTGAATAGCGTCAGGAAACAGCAAAGAATTTGATTTCTTGACTTCATCATATTTATTCAGTTCCCAGAGCATTATTTTCTTGGATGCTTTCTTGTTGAATTCTTCTGCATGCCTTTTTATCTGCTCAATCAAATCATCTCTATGCGTTAGAATGAGAATATCATTATTTGGAACAAGCTGGGCTTTTTTCAGGCTGTCCAATAATTCAATCAATTTTATCAAGATAACGGTCTTTCCAGAACCAGTTGCCATCCAAAAGCTCATTCTATTGACAAAGTGTAAAAAATGTATTCTTTCCTGAGAATTTTCTCCTATTACTGGATAGTATTGCTTAAGCTTGTTGAACAATAGCTTGTTTTTCTTGCTTTGAATACCTAAAGATTCTACAAGCTCTCTTTCAAACTTCCTTATCTCGTTAAAAAGTTTCTTCTTTCTCTCAATGTTCTCCAATTCGCCTTCATTTTTTTCATATTTCTGCAAGGATGCAAAGTAATAATGAAGAATCTTCGCTGCATTCTTAACAGCTTCCTGCTGATAATCGAACAACGAAATTGAGTCAGAAAACGACGAAAGGTTAATTCTTAGCCATTCTGCTGGCAAAGACTCGTAAGGAATCTCTTCAGCAATATTCTGATACAACAAAGGTATTTTTTCATGTCTTGTTTCTGTCATCTTTACCACCAAATTAATGGTTTAATTAAATTGAAATCAAGATTGTCAAACTCTATCCTTTGATTATCTTCAAAGATAACTGCGTTTTTCTCTATTTTCTTTATCGCTTTTCCTGTAAGATTAGACAGTGTTTCAGCCAAGTCAATGTTATCATAGATTTTTGAAAAGTCTATCTTTATCTTCTTGTTTTTCTTGTCAATCTCCATTGCTTCCAAAAGCTTCAAATCTTTTAGGAAAACATACTGCTGGTAAATAGTCTTGTCAGAGAATACAACAAAAGGATGGCTTGGCTTGTAAACAGCTTTCTTTAATGTTTGTTCGTATTGCTCAAGTTCGTAGTATTTGAAAAATCCGCCTGCATTATTTTCGTTATATTTTTCTTTAACATCTTTTTCTTTTGATATCCCTGATTTATCATAAGCCAAAACCTTTTTCATTCTTGGCAAAACTA
>FWWL01005384.1_pt1 | contig 20057 bp, 14 predicted proteins | sample 2228331 | NCBI WGS metagenome assembly FWWL01 (sample SAMEA103939775, study PRJEB20133) | metagenome | reverse complement strand
GGAGCTCTAGCTCTTTGCGGAAGTCTGCTTCACGCATACCAGCTATCTTCCACTCGCCCCATAGAAATCCATGGGGGAAGGTGCCTTGCTTCGTATAAATCGCCAGGGCTGCCCAAGCGACTCCCCAAACGATAATGGCAAATAGTAAAACTTTGTTCCATTTCAGGACTGACCCCATCATAACAATCGACTCCCTGCCCCCGAATCCGAGTAAATTCCGACTGCCTGTACCCCTGCTATTCCCATATGTATGCGCGAGTTCGTCCATCTAGTTCCACACAAATTCCCCTTTATTTCCTGAAAAAGTATGAATTTCTTGAAACATCTTGCAACATTGTGTTGAAATTAACCAAAACTTAGAGGATTTGAGTCATTTATGTCGAACTCATAAGGGCTAACTATTCACAGGATGTGATGCAATGATTGAAATGCAAGATGTTTGGAAGACATATGCTGACGGGACTCACGCCCTTCGAGGAGTCAGTGTAAAGATAGATGCGAATGAATTCGTATATGTAGTCGGTCCTTCCGGTGCCGGTAAATCTACGTTTATGAAGTTAATATATCGCGAAGAACGGCCGACCAAGGGCCATATTTTCGTAAATGGGTTTAACTTGGAACGGTTGAAACAAAGAAAGATTCCCTATGTAAGACGTAATATTGGGGTTATTTTTCAAGATTTCAAGCTGCTTCCCAAGATGACCGTGTACGAAAATGTCGCTTTTGCCATGGAAGTTGTCGAAGCTCCCAAGAAATTAATTAAGAAACGCACCCTAGATGTGCTGGAGCTCGTTCGATTGCGTGGGAAAATGGCCTCTTATCCGAATCAATTATCCGGGGGGGAACAGCAGCGTATCGCGATTGCGCGAGCCATTGTCAACAATCCGTCGGTCATTATAGCAGATGAGCCTACCGGTAATCTCGATCCGGACACCTCTTGGGAGATTATGAAGATCCTTGAGGAAATCAACTTTCGCGGAGCAACGATCGTCATGGCAACCCACAACCGAGAAATCGTCAACAGCATGCGCAAAAGGGTATTGGCTGTCGAGCACGGGTTAATCGCGCGTGACGAGGTGAGAGGGGAATACGGCTATGAAGATTAGAACCTTCGTCCGTCATCTCCGAGAGGGTGTCCGCAATGTTGTGCGTAACGGTTGGATGACCTTTGCTTCTATTGGAGCGATCTCGATCTCTTTATTTATATTAGGTGTGTTCCTTATTCTAGCCATGAATGTGAACTATTTGGCTACTCAGATAGAGAGTCAGGTTGAGATCCGAGTTTATCTGGAAGTCAATACACCAGAGGATCAGGTCAATGCAGTCCGTACCCAAATTGCAGCTATTCCTGAAGTTGGTGTCATTACGTACGTGTCCAAGGAGGACGGCATCAAGATTCTGAGAGAGAAGCTGGGGGAAGACGGGCGTGATTTGTTAGACGGCTTCGACGGCGAGAATAATCCCCTGAATGACTCTTTTACTGTAGAGGTTACAGACCCTCATGTTGTTAGCACAGTAGCAGAGCAGATTGGGGCGATTAACAAAGGCAAGGATCCTCAGCCGATTTATAAGGTTAGCTACGGTAAAGGAACGGTTGAGACGCTTTTCAAAATAACAGAGATTGTGCGAAATGTAGGCCTCGTTTTTGTAGCCTTACTGGCTTTTACGGCGATGTTCCTCATCTCTAACACCATCAAGATCACTATAGTTGCAAGGCGCAAAGAAATCGGCATCATGAAGCTGGTTGGCGCAACTAACGGGTTTATTCGCTGGCCTTTCTTTATTGAGGGTGGATTGCTCGGTTTGTTTGGTTCCCTAATCCCGGTCGTCATCCTGCTCTACGGTTATATGGAGCTCTACAATTACACAAAGCTAGAGCTCGGGTTAATGTTAATTAAGCTTATTCCAATTGAAGATTTGTTTTGGTCCGTAACAGGATTGCTTCTTGGGATCGGCGTTATTATCGGAGTCTGGGGAACGTTGTTGTCCGTTCGTAAATTTCTGCGTGTGTAGTTGATAAGAAACAAGGAGGAATCGATTGATTTTGAGAACGAGAAAATTGTCGCTAATTCTAGTTATGGGCATGACCCTGTTGGTTACAGTTCCGAGTACAGGGTTCGCCCTGACAGATAAAGAAATAACAGAGCAATTGAATTCGATTAACAAAAAAGCGGCAGAAGCTAGCAAGAAGCAGCAAGAAGCGGAAAAGCAGTCGAAGGACGTGGCTCAGCAAAAGCTTCAAGAGACCAAGAATATTGAAGCGCTTTGGAAGCAGATTGAGGACCAGAACGATCAGTTGAAAGCTTTCAACGCTCAGACTGAACAAGTTACCGGTGAACTGATGGAAACGAACAAACAACTCGTGCAGGCAGAAGAGCGGGTTTCTTCCAGGGACAATATGCTGAAGTCAAGAATTCGGTTAATGTATACGAACGGTTTCGTCTCCTATCTCGAGGTGCTGATGGATTCGACCAGCTTTGGGGATTTTCTGGATCGTTACCAAGCGCTGAAATCGATTGTAAATCAAGATAAAGAAATATTAGCGGCTAACAAAAAAGATCGTCAGGCGGTTACGGTGAAAAAAGCGGAAGTGGAAACACAGCTTGCCCAAGTGCAAGCTCTCACGACGCAAGCCGAACTGCTTAAAGGTACATTAGTAGCAAAAGAAAAGGAAAAAGAAGTTGTCATTGCAAGCTTGAACAATACAGAAAAACAGCTTCAAGGGATAACGGATGCGCAACGTCAAGAGTCGGATCGCTTGTACGAGCAGAAATCTGCATTAATCAAGCAACAAGAAGCGAATAGGGCTAAAGCTGCAGCAGCGGCAGCAGCAGCGAAAGCTGCTTCGTCATCATCATCCGTAACAGCATACACCGGTGGCATCCTTAATTGGCCATTGCCAGGAAGAACTACCCTTTCATCCGGCTTCGGATACCGGGTCGATCCTATTAACAAATCCGATGCGAATCATACAGGCATTGATATTCCTGCCCCTGCCGGGACAATTATTTATGCAGCCGAAGCAGGCACTGTTATTATTTCTGGATATGTGAATGGTTACGGGAATACAGTAGTTATAGATCACGGCAGTATCCAGACATGGTATGGTCATATACGTAACGGAGGTCTGCTCGTGAATGAGGGCGACCAAGTGAAACGGGGCCAGAAGATTGCGGAGGTTGGCTCAACTGGCCGTTCGACCGGCAATCATCTGCATTTCGAAGTGCGCAAGAACAATGTACCGATTAATCCGCTTCCTTATGTTGGCAAGTAATTTACACACCAAATAGTTACGATATTCACATAAATTACGGCCTGACTCATAATTGGTACATGCCTGTCATACAATAGGAAAGTCCATCTAATTGAAACGGGTATGAAGGGCGGTGTGAACCGAGAATGTTTTTGAGAGGCCGCAATCTAGTTGTATTTATAGCGTTTTTGTTGCTGGGGATGTTCGCTAGCAGCATTTTGACGCTGACCATTGTAAGTCCTTCTGGCTTAGCAGACAAAGCTAAGGGATCTCCAGTTGTGAACTCAGGGTTTACAGCCGCCGAGTTGAAGAAGCTGTCTACCACTTATGATTTGATTCAACAAAATTTCGTAACGGAAGTGGACAAGTCCAAATTGATTGATGGAGCGGTCAACGGCATGCTGGGAGCGCTAGACGATCCTTATACGACTTATATGGATCAGAAGGAAGCGGAGCAGTTCCATGATGTGATCAACTCCACCTTTCAAGGGATTGGCGCGGAAGTGTCGCTAGAGGATGGCCGAGTTAAGATTGTTTCACCAATTAAAGGATCACCGGCCGAGAAAGCAGGTATTCTAGCTAACGATATCATTCTTTCTGTGAATGGCGAGAAGCTAGATGGCTTGAAACTAACAGAAGCGGTGAGTAAGATTCGCGGTCCTAAAGGCTCCCAAGCCAAGCTGCAAATTATGCGCTCAGGCATGGATGCTATTGAAGTGATCGTGGTGCGGGATGATATCCCGGTAGAGACGATTTACTTCGAGATGCTGGAAGGTCAAGTCGGCAAGATTGAGATTCGCGAATATGTGCAGCATACTGCGCAAAAATTCAAAGAAGCGCTCAAGAAGCTGGAAGACCAAGGCATGAAGGGTCTAATTATCGATGTACGTAATAATCCGGGCGGATTGTTCCCGGCTGTAATCGAGATGTCGGAGCCGTTCATCCCTGCCGGCAAAACCATTGTGCAAGTTGAGGATCGCGATGGACAGAAGCAATCCACGGTTTCAAAGGGTACGGGTAAGAAGTATCCGGTTGCGGTTCTGATTAATAATGGCAGCGCCAGTGCTTCTGAGATTATGGCAGGAGCTCTTCAAGAAATGGCAGGAGCGAAGCTTGTCGGGGAAAAGACGTACGGTAAAGGCACGGTACAGATTACTTTCGAGAAAGAGCTTGGAGACGGAAGTAACATCAAGATGACGATTATGAAGTGGTTAACTCCAAACGGCACTTGGATTCACAAGACAGGAATTGCGCCTGATATAGCTGTAGAGCAGCCTGCTTACTTCAAGGCAGCTCCATTTAGCAAGAAAACAGTATTGAAACAGGATATGACAGGTGATGAGGTCAAGAATCTGCAGATTATGCTCGAAGGTATTGGTCAGGCGCCAGGGCGTACAGACGGGTATTTCAATGACAAGACAGCAACGGCTGTGAAGGCTTTCCAACGTGCGAACAGCCTGCCTGTTACAGGAGAAGTCGATGAGAAGACCGCAATCAAGCTGGAAGAAACAATCTCCAAAGAAATCCGCAGTCCTAAGAACGACTTACAGTTGAAATCAGCAGTTGAGTACCTGCAAGGTGTTACTGCGAAGTAAGAAGTCGGCTCTAACTCAAGGGAACGGTTGGAAAATTGCAAGTGAGGGCAGGATAATCAACCATTTGCGTCGAAAATAGGGAAGAGGTCAGAGTGTTCTGATCGGCTTCCTTTTTTTTTGTTGTAATATGTATGTGTAGAAGGGGATACTCCTATGGATTTGACGTTCACTATTCTCGATCGGTTGTTTCATGCGTTTGTACAAGGATTGATTCAGCCGTTTTATTACATCGGTATTCTCTTTGTTATTTTTCAATATCACAAACAGATCCAACTGGAACGGAAGCTGTTCTCAACCCGGTTGCATTCGTTAATTGACACGACCTGGCGCACGGTTCTTGGTGGGATTGCAGCTGGGTTCTTGGGGTCGGTTGCAATGGCTTTCGTTGGGGCGACCTTAACACAAGAAGCGGTGTGGTGGATATGGGGCGTTTCAGTGGTTCTAGCTCTATTCCGGATCCGATTTCTTTGTATGGCCTATGCAGTAGGCGTGCTGGGTGTACTACATGTCATTGCAACCTTGCTCTTCGGTGCTGATGAAGGGGGTGCGTTTAGCGGCATCATACATTCTCTTCAGGAATTACCGATTCCAGCACTCATTGCCCTTGTGGGTATTCTTCATCTTATGGAGGCCGGATTAGTCAAGTGGCAAGGCACTAGAATGGCAATGCCACTATTCGTGGAGAATAAACGAGGGAGAATGGTAGGCAGCTATCGCATTCAGCAATTCTGGCCAGCGCCTTTGTTCTTGCTCGTTCCATTAGCTGGCGGAGCTTCTGCACCGTTACCTTGGACGCCTTACTTCGGCGGCGACTTGTGGGCAGCGGGTTGGACGATAGCGGCCTTTCCCGTCATCCTCGGCTATGCAGAATCGACACTCTCACGGTTACCGCAGACCAAAGTAGCGGAGAGTGCCAAGCGGCTGCTAATTTATTCGATTCTTGTGATTGGACTTGCAGCACTTACAGAATGGCTTTCCCCTTTGATTGCACTTGCTTCCTTCTTGGTGATAGGTTTGCATGAAGCGATCATTTGGTTAGGTAATCAAGCAGAACGCAAAGAAATGCCGCGTTTTGTTCATGGGGATAAAGGATTAACGATCCTAGCAGTATTGCCGAACGGGCCAGGTGTCGAGATGGGTCTTGAAGCAGGCGAGGTTATTCTCAAGGTTAACGGAGCTCCTGTGAATACACGCATTGAGCTGCATCAAGCATTGAGCATAAATCCTGCGTATTGCAAATTAGAGGTTCTTAACCTGGAAGGACAAAGTAAATTCGTTGGTCGAGCTTTGTTCACTGGAGATCATCATTTGTTGGGCGTAGTGCTGTGTCCGGACGATAGCGTTCGTTATTATGTTTCCACGGAAGAGAGCAGCTTGATTGGTCTGTGGAAGAGGTCCTGGAAAGGCTCTAGGGCTCGAACGCATTCGGGAGAGACGATTTAGATTAAGTGTTGGTTAGGTGTTGAGGGAAGGGAGACGGGCGTGTCTCTCTTCTTGTTGTTTTTGCTTACGCTTCGATTTGCAAGATAGATTTAATGGGTGTATAATGGATGGGAACAAACATTCGTAAATGTCCAAATCCAATAGATGAAAGAGTTGACGCCAGGGTGAACAATGATAACAAGGAGATTGTCGTCAATCCCCAGTTGTTTGAACTGATTTCAGAATATGAACCAAAAGGTGACCAGCCCCAAGCTATTGATCAGCTCGTAAAGGGCATACTTGAGGGCAAGAGGGAACAGACCTTACTCGGAGCAACAGGTACGGGTAAGACGTTTACAGCTGCCCAGGTAATAGCCAAGCTGAACCGACCGACATTAATTATTGCCCATAATAAGACGCTTGCTGCTCAGCTATGCAGTGAGTTTCAAGAGTTTTTCCCCAACAATGCCGTATCTTACTTCGTCAGCTACTACGACTACTACCAGCCTGAAGCTTATATTGCCTCCTCAGACACGTACATCGAGAAAGATTCCAGCATCAATGATGAGATAGATAAGCTTCGACACTCAGCAACAAGTTCGCTATTTGAACGCAGAGACGTAATCATAGTAGCAAGCGTATCTTGCATATACGGCTTAGGATCGCCACAGGAATACAGGGATCTGGTCCTGTCTCTTCGTGTTGGTATGGAACGACCCCGCAATCAAATTCTTCACATGCTGGTCGATATTCAGTATCAGCGTAATGATTTGAATTTTGTGCGCGGGACGTTTCGCGTTCGCGGGGACGTCATTGAGATTTTCCCGGCTTCACGCGGTGAACAAGCAATCCGGGTTGAACTGTTCGGGGATGAGATTGAGCGCATCACGGAGATTAATGTACTTACCGGCGAGATTCTGGGAGAGCGAGATCATGTGGCGATCTTCCCGGCGTCTCACTTCGTAACCCATGAAGATCGGATGAAGCTCGCTCTTGTCGACATCGAGCGTGAGCTGGAGGAACGGCTTGCCGAGCTGAAGGAGAACGGGAAGCTGCTGGAAGCGCAGCGATTGGAACAGCGTACACGATATGATATAGAGATGATGCAGGAGATGGGCTTCTGCTCCGGTATTGAGAACTATTCAGGACCGCTCACGTTCCGGGAACGCGGGGCTACTCCATATACATTGATGGACTATTTCCCAGACGATATGCTCATTATGGTAGATGAGTCCCACGTTACATTGCCGCAGATTCGGGGTATGTATAATGGAGACCGCGCACGTAAGGAAGTGCTAGTTGAGCATGGCTTCCGGCTGCCTTCCGCGTTGGATAACCGTCCATTGCGCTTTGAAGAATTCGAGAAAAAGATCAGTCAAGCTGTATACATTTCGGCAACACCAGGGCCATATGAGCTCGAGCATTGCCCGACTATGGTGGAGCAAATTATTCGGCCGACTGGCCTGGTCGATCCGCATATTGAAGTGCGTCCGACCAAGGGCCAGATTGATGATTTGATTGGCGAGATTAATGACCGAATCAGTAAGGATGAGCGGGTGTTGGTAACGACACTCACTAAGAAGATGTCAGAGGATCTGACCGATTACCTCAAGGAGCTCGGCATTAAGGTTCGTTACTTGCATTCGGACATTAAGACACTTGAACGGATGCAGCTTCTGCGAGATCTCCGACTGGGTGTTTACCATGTTCTAATTGGAATTAACTTGCTCCGGGAAGGCCTGGACCTTCCAGAAGTATCGTTAGTCGCCATATTGGATGCTGACAAGGAAGGCTTCCTTCGCTCAGAGCGGTCCTTAATTCAGACAACGGGTCGCGCAGCTCGGAATTCAAGCGGCCATGTTATTATGTATGGGGACAAGATTACGGATTCAATGGATAAGGCGATTCGGGAGACCAACCGTCGACGTGCGATTCAAGAAGCTTATAATGAGAAGCATGGGATTACTCCGCAGACGATTCAGAAGAAGGTTCGCGATGTGATAGAAGCGACCAAGGTGGCTGAACAGAAGGCGGATTACTTAGGCAGCTTCAAGGAAGAGAAGATGTCCAAGAAGGATCGGGCTTCACTCATAGAGCGGCTTGAGCAGGAAATGAAGGAAGCGGCCAAGAACCTGCAGTTCGAGCGAGCGGCTGAGCTAAGAGACGCCGTGATGGAGCTCAAGGCGCTGCAGGCGTAATTGTTGGATATTGAAAGGATGATAGCTGTGGGACACGATCAAATCGTGATCAAAGGAGCCCGTGCTCATAATTTAAAAAATATTGATATTGCTATTCCGCGGGATAAATTTGTTGTTTTGACCGGACTAAGCGGATCAGGCAAATCTTCGCTTGCATTTGATACGATCTATGCGGAAGGCCAGCGCCGATACGTAGAGTCTCTGTCCGCCTATGCCAGGCAGTTTCTAGGTCAGATGGATAAGCCGGACGTCGATTCTATTGAGGGCTTGTCACCGGCAATTTCGATTGATCAGAAGACAACAAGCCGTAATCCGCGATCTACAGTGGGAACCGTTACGGAGATCTATGATTATCTTCGGTTGCTGTTTGCCCGTATAGGCAGACCGCATTGCCCGACTCATGGGATCGAGATTACTTCACAGACAGTAGAGCAAATGGTTGACCGCATTATGGAGTACCCGGAAAGAACGAAGCTGCAGATCTTAGCACCTCTTATTTCCGGTCGTAAGGGTGAGCACACGAAATTATTTGCGGACATTCAGAAGCAGGGCTTCGTTCGCGTAAGAGTTAATGGAGAGATCCGTGATCTCTCCGAGAAGATTGAGCTGGATAAGAACAAGAAACATTCCATTGAGGTTGTCGTTGATCGGATCATCGTGAAGGATGATGTTCACAGCCGCTTGGCTGATTCTCTGGAGATGGCCCTCAAGCTGTCTGAAGGACGAGTTCTTGTAGACGTTATGGAGCAGGAGGAGCTGCTGTTTAGTCAAAAGCTCGCTTGCCCAGAGTGCGGGTTCAGTATTGAAGAGCTTGCGCCGCGAATGTTTTCTTTCAACAGTCCGTATGGAGCATGTCCGGATTGTGATGGACTTGGTGTTAAGATGATTGTAGACCCTGACTTACTTGTCCCTAACGCAGAGTTGACGATTGATGACGGGGCATTTGAAGCATGGGCTGGCAGCACATCGAACTATTACCCGCAATTTTTGGCATCCGTTTGCCAGCACTACGCAATTTCTCGTGACGTACCCGTCTCTTCGTTAACAGCCGAGCAAATGAAGAAGCTGTTGTATGGAACAGGCGGAGAGAAAGTGCGATTCCGTTATGAGAATGATTTTGGCCATACGAAGGAAGCGATGGTGCCCTTTGAGGGTATTGTCCGCAATCTGGAGCGTCGTTACCGAGAGACCGGCTCTGACGGGATCCGTGATTATATCGAGCAATATATGAGCGCCAAGCCATGCCAGAGCTGCAAAGGGCAAAGGCTCAAGCCTGAGAGCTTAGCTGTGACTATCAACGTTAAGAATATTGCTTATGTAACGCAGCTGTCGATCGGAGAAGCGTCTGAATTTTTTGATTCATTGACACTAACGCCGAAGGAACAGACGATTGCTCACCTTGTATTGAAAGAAATCAATGCGCGTCTCGGCTTTCTCGTCAATGTTGGACTTGACTACTTGACGCTCAGTCGTGCTGCAGGGACTTTATCTGGCGGTGAGGCGCAGCGTATCCGTCTGGCCACGCAGATCGGATCTAGCTTAATGGGTGTGCTCTACATTCTGGATGAACCGAGTATTGGTCTTCATCAGCGTGATAACGACAGGCTCATACAGACATTAGAGCATATGAGAGATCTAGGGAATACGCTCATCGTTGTAGAGCATGACGAAGATACGATGATGGCAGCAGATTACATCATTGATATTGGTCCTGGTGCAGGCATTCACGGAGGGCAGGTGGTGGCCGCCGGAACTCCGAAGGAGATCATGAATGATCCGAATTCCTTAACTGGACAATATTTGTCAGGTAAGAAGTTCATCCCGGTTCCATTGCCTCGCCGCAAGCCGAACGGGAAGTGGTTGGAGATTCGCGGAGCTAAGGAGAACAACTTGCGCGGCGTGAACGCCAAATTCCCGCTTGGGGTGTTCACTTGTGTAACAGGGGTTTCGGGTTCCGGCAAGAGTACGCTCATTAACGAGATTCTATACAAAACACTCGCCCGCGATCTCAACAAAGCAAAGGTGAGACCAGGAGAATACAAAGAGCTTAAGGGTATCGAACATGTCGAGAAAGTGATCGATATCGATCAATCCCCGATTGGACGTACACCGCGCTCGAATCCCGCTACTTATACCGGATTGTTCGATGATATTCGGGATGTATTCGCGAATACTACTGAGGCCAAGGTTCGCGGTTATAAGAAGGGTCGGTTCAGCTTTAACGTAAAAGGCGGACGCTGTGAAGCATGCCGCGGTGATGGGATCATTAAGATTGAGATGCACTTCCTGCCCGATGTATATGTTCCTTGTGAGATTTGCAAAGGCAAACGATACAATCGTGAGACACTGGAAGTAAAGTATAAAGGGAATACAATTGCTGGCGTGCTTGAGTTAACCATAGAAGATGGCTGCGAGTTCTTCAAGAACATACCGCGTATTCATCGCAAGCTGCAGACCCTGTTGGATGTGGGCTTGGGGTATATGAAGCTAGGTCAACCCGCAACCACACTATCAGGCGGTGAAGCTCAACGTGTGAAGCTGGCTGCAGAATTGTATCGACGCAGTACCGGGAAGACTTTATACATCCTGGATGAGCCTACGACAGGGTTGCATATCGATGATATTGACCGTTTGCTAATCGTCTTACATCGTCTTGTAGATAGCGGAGAGTCTGTGCTAGTTATTGAGCATAATCTAGATGTTATTAAGACAGCGGATTATATTGTCGATCTTGGACCTGAGGGTGGGAATAGGGGCGGCTTGATCGTCGCCGCTGGAGCACCAGAAGACGTCGTCAAGGTGCCGGAGTCATACACAGGCAAATACTTGAAGCCAATCCTGGAGCGCGATACTGCACGTACCGTACAAGCTCAGGGGACCGATTCGGCGGAAGCTAAGGCTGCCGCTAGCAAGAAGAACAGCAAACAAAAAGAGAATGCCGTAGTGTAATTTAGCTAGCTGGCGTTCGTCGAGTCCAGTTTGTGTTAGAATTCAAGGAGCCGCAAGGCTCCTTTGCTGTATCCCTCATATAAAGGAGGAAATCATGTATATACAGAAGCTTTTACAGGAAGAGGCATTGGAAATCTACAAATGGAAGTATCCGGGCATATATGCCTTCTATAATTCAAATGAATCAGAAGAAGGATTAAGAGAACTGATGGAGAATTCGTATTATTCTGTTAGGAATGAGCAGGAAGAGCTTATAGGGTTTTTCTGCTTCGGGTCTAGCGCTCAAGTACCAAGCGGAGTTAGGCAAGGTCACTATACGGGTGAAGATCTAATAGATATTGGACTTGGCATGAAGCCGGAATGGACTGGAATGGGGAGAGGCCCTATGTTTCTTGAAGCTGGGCTAAGTTGGCTAAGAGACAATCCTCATCCCCCACACCAGGTACGCTTGACTGTAGCTGATTTCAACGCGCGAGCCAAAGCTCTGTACAAGAAGGCAGGATTTAAGGAGATCGCTTCTTTTGAAAGTAACGGAACCTTATTCCTTATTATGACGCGCAGGTTATAGAAGAAGTGTAACCCTAACACTGGTGTGAGGAAGAGACATTGAATTTCCGCAGGGCTGCTGTTATAAATATTGGAAGGGAAGGACATCTTATACTTAATGAAAGACGGTTCAAATGGTGACAAACTTGTTAACAATAGAGAAAGGACTTGCAACCGTTGACGATGCAGGATAACATAGATGAAGATGAGTACACTGTGTAATAACTATAAGGGGGTCCCTGGCTATGTTCTTAGCTGAAGAAGCTGCTCAGACAGCAAGCCGTTTCCAGACATTTGATATTTTTGTCATTTTGTTTACGATTGTTCTTGCTATCGCGTTGTTGCGCCTGTTGGCGGCACCGATCAAAAATAAATTTGCCATTGGCTTCGCTGCGGTAAGTTTGATTACGTTCTTAGTGATGGACGTTCTTATGGTGAAATACTGGTTAAGTTAAGAATCATTTACGAGTAAATCAAACAAGCCTACTGGTAGACGCACTTCTGTGCTATACGGTAGGTTTTTTTGTTTTCTAGGCTGAAAAAATGACACCGCTTTCTATTGACAGGAAACATACAGTAGGTATACTTCAAGCATAGGTATTATACATGTATGATAATAGGCGGAGGTAGAGATCAATGACGGTATTTGAAGCGCAAAGCCAACAGTATAAAGAAGCAGGAACACCTTGCCGGAATTTCAACGTATTAGCATCAGCCGTAATTAATGACCCGCGGGATGGAAGGGAGAAGCTGGTCCTCTCTAATTTTGCTGCAGGACAGACGGGCAATCTAATCTTCATAGACACCTTGACGGGTGAAGGGGAATCACTTGAATTACCCGGGGACGATGGCGCGTGGGGATTAGTCAATTGGTATGACGAGAAGTTAGTTGTAGGGACTTGTCCTAACCATGCATACTTGCACTGTCTGGATCTAAGAACAAGGGAATGGACGGAGTCTCTCAAGGTAGAGGGAGAGAAATATTTTTGGGATATGACATTAGGTTCAGATGGGAACATATATGGAGGAACCTGGCCGGGATGTTCCTTGATCTGCTATGATCCAATTCAGCATACATTGGTTAACTTGGGCCGAGTATCGGACAATCCGAACAATCAATACAGCCGTCCGGTAAATGGCAAGCTCCCTGGCTATATTTTATTTGCTGGCGGTTATGATCAACCCTTCTTAAAGGCATTTCATATTGAGAGCGGGACATTCCGTGACTTTGGTACTCCTGGATTTGTGGTAAAAGAGGTTCATGAGAACTTCATCTGTACTTTCAAGGGGAATGATCTGGAATTCTATGACCCGCTTACGTTTGAGAGATTGGATCATTCAGATGAACTTGCAGAGAAATTGACAGGCAAACAGATTACATTCCCGAATGGAAAAAAGATACGGGCGATCCCTCTATCCGGAGGCCGTTGGGCAGGAATAAGAGGACAGGATTATGTAATCATTGATAACCTGGACGAGGTTCCAGAATTGAAGCGAATTCCAGTACCTGCGCCAGCAACTCGTATTCATACGATTACGGCGGATGCAGAAGGGAACATATGGGGAGCTTGCGGGTTCGGTCAAACTATATTTCGGTTTAATCCTGCTGACGGTTCCTATTGGAATTCTTCCTCTGTAAGCGATTCTGGCGGAGAAGTATATGGAATGCGATTTGTGGAAGGTAAATTATTCATGTCTGCCTACGTTGGCGGCGATCATATTGTGTATGATCCAACTCAGCCCTGGGATCAAGTGAACAATGTAAATCCGAGAGCCCTTCGATCTGTAAGTCCGGATTATGTGAGACCAGAGGGAAGGACAGTCATTGGACCGGATGGAGGGCTGTGGACGGGCTGGTCTGCTAAATATGGCACATATGGCGGAGCATTGTCTCGTATCCAACCCGATACTCTCGAGGTAAATGTCTGGAAGGATCAGGTCGAAGGTCAGCAGGTGGCAGGAGTCGCGGCAGATCAGCAATACGTATATTTCACGACCAACGGAGGAGCCAGCGGCTTGCCATATCAAGAAGTAACCTGTCACTTCGGAGTGTGGCATCCTGAAAAGGGACTTGTCCATACCGTTCAGCTAGAAGCAGGAATGCGAACCGGCAATGCAATATTGGCCGTAGGAGGCAAAGTATTCGTAGGCGTCGGCAACGAGATCCGCGTGTTCAATCCGGAGCTGATGGTATTCGAGGAGCAGCGCACGATCCCCGTAGAGCAGCCATGCAGTTGGCTTGTAGCTACATCACAAGGGGAAGTCGGGGCTTTCAGCGGTGAGCGGTTATTGTTGCTGGAAGCGTCAAGCGGGATAGTGAAGCGTGAGGTCCAACTGCCTGGCCCTGTAAAGGCGGCTACAGAGCATCCGGATGGGATTTATTTTGCAGTGGAATCGGTGCTTTACAAGCTAGAGGGTAATTCTTCATAGAGAGATTAAGGCTTACGATGTGTTAATAGAATAAGGAAATAGTAGTGAAGCAAGGAAGCGGGATGTGGGATTCCCGCTTCCTTGCTAATAGGACACAGCTCTTCCGACCGTTCCTTACGAAGGCATACAGTCATAGACCGAGCAACCCTTTATAAATACGCAGCACCGTATCGGAATTGCCGCTGTACACCACAATCGCCATCAATACGATGATTTGGGTTTTCGCGCAGCGGAAGTAGAAATAGGCGGCAGATACTTTGCGCCGTTGAACGAGTGATTGCTGCAGGATATTTTCCAACCCAATCCACAACCCGTGGTACACCCCCCACAGCAAATACAACCAGCTGAATCCGTGCCACAGCCCGATTAGCACCATAATGAGCAGAGAGACGCCTGCTGCCGCCCATCGGGAGGACAGCTGCCGCGAGAAGATCATGAAGATATGGTCGCGGAACCAATCCCCCAAAGTGGCGTGCCAATTTCTCCAATATTGCGTCAAGGTAGGAGAGAGGAAAGGCTGCTTGAAGTTTTCAGGAATGGTATAGCCCATCAACCGACCGAACCCGATCGCAATATCGGAATAACCGGAGAAATCGAAGTAGATCAACGCATAGAACCATACCATCAGGAACAAGCTTCGCATCGGATCGAGATCTTGCTCAAGCACGGATTTGAATACAACGGTCATGCCGGCAACAAGAACAACTTTTTTGAACAACCCGAGGATGATCCGTTTGACCCCTGCCTCAAAGTCAGCCGCTTCAACCGTATAAGGCTTTTTGGAATCTGCGATAAAATCCCGGAACTTGAGAATAGGCCCGGAGGTAAACGTAGGGATGAATAACAGATAGTTGACGTAATCGAGGATAGGGGCGCGTCCATCCCGTCCAACATAGTAGGCGAAGTAGAACGAATCTATTACTTTTAACACGGTATAAATAAGGCCGAAGGTATAAATAACGTCAAAATAAGCATGCTCGAATACACCCATCCACAGCAGCCGGACAGCTACAACCGCACCAATATTGAGCGCTATAAGCGAGAGAAACCAGAACCTGCGCCATGATCGCACATTACACAGGAATACATAAGCTCCATAGTTAAGTAACGTGTAGGCGATGGAGAAATAGAACAGCTTCTGGCTAAAAACTAGCAAGAAGCACAGGTTGAAGGCGAGCACGAGCACTCTTTTATTCGGTTTCCAGAAGCGGGTCAGCATCAAGACGGCGATCATGCCGAACAGAGCGACCAAGGCGTACATATTTAACAAATAGGACATGCAAAAGCTCCTTCTCCATGAAAAAGCAAAGCTGTTTGTGCTTGGCAGCTACTTTGGAACCGGTCAAAGATCAGAATCCTTCGTAAATAAACAACCCTTTACCCGTAAAAGCAAGGAGCACAGCGATCAGCATAGCCAGATAGAAGATTACTTCGACGAGCTTGCGGAAGACTTCAGCCATGTGTCCACCTCCCGGGTAAATTGCGGCGCGCCGGTTTCCATATTCAGGTGCACCAGATCGTGAAACTTGTCAGCTGTATAGCGGTCAGAGACATCGAGCAATGGAACATTGGCGGCTTCGGCTGTGCGCCGGATATACTCTTTTAGCGGATTCCAATAACCCGGATGCGGATAGGCCTGATCTGGATTGATCGGCATGATGACGAGCTTAAGCGGAAGCTGATGCTTCTTGCTATACTCGACGACCCAGTCCAACGCGGCGAGATTATCCTTCATATCATCCAACGTCATCCAGTTGAAAAGCTTTTCGTAGCGTTCCCAGTCGGTTCTGAGCCTGTCAGGCTTACTTGGCCCGTAATAATGCTCTTTATCAATCCAACGAGGCTCATAGGTTTGCAGGTCAAGCTCGCCGTGTTTCACGCCTTTCCAAGCGTTCACCGCCAACTCTTTCCCTGAGTCTTTGAAATAATCCCGATAGAAATAGACGTAAGGCTGATACCAGTGCTTGAACCAGGGATACGTGTTATCTGTGGTTAGCTGATCGAGCATCGTATGAGCGTCAATACCAACAACTAGCTGTCCTTCTACCTCATAAAGCCCCTGGCGGAGAATTTGCTTCAGATCGGTCAGCTTGCCATAGGCGAGCCCCATCTCCACGAGCGGCACCTGAGCCGCCTGTTCTTCCATGTAGGCTCCGGTAACCGCTGAATTTCCATAAAAAACGGGACCCGAACGATCCCATTGGTGGTGATACAACGTCTTGGTAAAATCATTCTTATAGAAACGCCGCGAGGACGACATTGGATCCCATAACGAGAGCAGCACATCGAACAGCACGAAGGAGGCTAGCAAGAGAAGAATAAAGCTGTTTGAGCTAAGCAGCCCTCGTATAGGGCTCCAAACGTTATGCCTACTCTTATTCTCCGGGTCTGGTTTCGAGTTATGGCCCTTGTCTTTGCCGCTGCTTTTATTTCGGCTGCGGCTTTGAACACGACTCAAAGTGACGTAAGTTTCCGTCTGATTGCTTGACCCTGCCCCGTTTGGGACGGTTGGAGTAGGATCATTGTCTGAATGGTTGGACATGGTTCTCACTCATTTATTAGATCGATTTGGATTGCCAAGCCTTGTATTGCTCGCGGAAGGTAACCGGCCAATGCTGCTCCTCAAGACCATACTGGGCAAGGAAAGCGAACACCCACCGCTCAATCCCAAAGCCTAGACAGCCGGTTGTAGCGGGACGTTTGCCTGTCTTGATGTCGAATGCAGTACCGAATGCCGTACTATGGAAGTTAACCGAGCTGCAAGCGATCGACTTGTTGATGTGCGGAATCGTAAGCCTCATCTCGTATTTCATTTCTTGATTGCGTTGGAACGATGCTTTGACTTGAAAATCATTGGTGAAGAACGGATCGTTTGCATTCTCAATTACACAATCGAGCTCCCATTCTTCCGCCAATTGCTTCAGATGTTCAACGGCCTTCAGGCGATTCTCGCGGACAAACTCTGGTTTGCCAACAAAAATAACTTCCCTCATGCTGAAATCTAGCAGTCTTCCAAAGTCCTCATGGTTATGTGATTCATATCGATGGCATTTGGCAATCGCAGTCGCAATAACACCATCACCGTCCAATACTTCGCCCTGCAGACCTTCATAGCAATGATAGCAAGTGGAAGGATTCATAGCGAATTTGGGTTTAGGCATATTCCGGTTCAAATCGAGTTCTGCATTAGGCTTCCAGCCGCCCGATTCCCGAATCGATTGAGAGAACGCCTCAATTACATCAAGGTCCTCCCGCAAGTGAGAGAGGAAGTGCAGATGCTCTGGGAACGAGGTGAAATGATTCGTTTTATCCAGGGTAGTCAGATGAATAACGGCTGGATACGTCTCTTCCTTGGCACCGAAAGCATGCGCGATCTTGGTTACGAAAGAATAGTCGAAGAATCGCATCAAGCTGGAGAAAGGCTCACGGAACAGGAAGAGTCCGGCCTCTAGAACTTTAATCGTCTTCTTATCTACCAGTTCAGCCATGATGTCGCCTTTGTAAGGCATAGGACCTTTTCGCTCGTATAGGATGTGTTCCTTGAAGCCGAAGTCCCCTTTGGAGAATCGTTCCTTTAACCGTTCCACTTGAGCGATAATGTGATCATTGCCGTTCTCCGAGCGATGTACAATGTGGAGGTCCGTTCCGTCCAGCCAGATCTTCTCAATCGCTTCGTCTACAAAAGAAGAGGCGTATTTAAGCTGCCCGTGTTGGTTAGGATCAAGGCTCTGCAAGGAGACCGTGCATTCCATTTGCTTCGTTTGCTCCATGATGGCCTTACCTCCCTGTCTTTTTCACGATGAACTCAGCAATTTCTCTAATAGTGTTGAGCGAGTATAACATCAGATCCTGATTGGTGACTTGCAGGTTATAGGTTTTCTCAATGTGGGCAATTAACGCGGTGGCGCCAATGGAATCAATATAACCGTAGTCGAACAGATGGACGTCAGGCGTGAAGTCACTGTCATCTGCCTCGACCTCGTAACGTGTGCGTATATGTTGCTCTAGCTCGTGCAGGATGGAGTCCATTATTCGTTAATCCTCTTTTCTACATTTATTAATTGTGGTTCTATTCTTTGTGCAACGTGATGGAGGTCATATCCCCGAAATGTGTAACGATGTAATTGTAATTATTCTCCGCTTCGCTGGAGTCAATCTTCAGATCGTTCCCTTCAATTCGCAGAGGAGTCGGACTGAATATTTTGATTTGCTGCATGCCTTCCGATAAAAGGTTAATTGTCCATTGGCTGTCGCTCTTCTGGATCTTGATCGGCACATTCGATCGCTCTACGTGCATAGTCGGATTGCTCCAGTCTACGGACACGGAAGTCGTTCCCTGCAGGCCGACGTACATCTTCTTATCATTGGTCATCACAATATCAGAGCTGGTTCCAAAAGGGATGTTGGTGTAATTCTTGCCAGGTTCGAACATAACCCCGACTGCATCGCGATACTCCTTCACCATGTCGACAGGCACATTGCTGTTATCGGCCTTCACGGAAAGGGTGAGATGCTTGCCGTTGCCGAATCGGTTCCTGGCTGTGTCGATCAAATAAACGAGCCAGCTTCGACTCACTTGAATGTCACTCTTCATAGCTGCCATTGTAGCCCTAGCCATCTGAGGCTCGGATACGAAGTTATAATCGTACTCCGAACGCAGCTTATCGAAGAATTGAGCGAATTCGGTCAATTCATTCAACTTAATCTCGTCTTGGTATTCAATATGCTCGAAATAATCAATCGGCATATCCAGCTTGGCAAAAGAATAGAACAAGTCGGAATTATCTTTCTTCGGATCGAGCGGATTAAGCTTAAGCTTCATCCCTGGTGTATGAAGCAGCATCGGGTGCTTGAGAGCCTCATCCTTGAGAAGGAAAGGGAAGCCCCATATGAAATCCTGTCCCCATTGCGGATCGAATGGATCATTCGGGGGCTTAAAGCCGAAATTAAACCAAATGTCAGCTTCATTCTCGTTCCGCAGCGTCTGTAATTGATCGCTGTTATTGATCCGCCATGTATGTTGATTCGTGCCGGTAAGTGTCCAAGGGATGCCTAGGGCGGCGAACGCTTTGCGGTGCAGGTCGATTTCTTCCTTCTCCTGCTCGGCGCTTACGTAGTTGTGCATGAACAGATGCGGATACAGCTCCAGCTTGTTCTGCTTGGTATAAGCTATAAAATCATGGAGCTGTTGCTTGAAAGGAAAGTCAGGATCATCGATCGCAACAGGCTTGCTGTATTCCACTTGACCGACTACCAGATCCTCTTTGCCGTCATGATTCAGATCCATCCACACCGGCACCGAGAATTGACCGCCGACAATCGCCTTGCTGCCCATCTGGTTGCTAGTCTTGCCTGCGATCGGCCCTTGCTCGGCCCAACGATCCAATCGGTCGAGTTGTGTATAGACGAGCACGTCGCCTTCACTGTTGCCGATCGCCAAGTCCGGCTTGCCATCGGCATTCAGGTCTTTGATCGACGGAGCGGCGTATTTCGCCGGAATGTCGACGAGCGTGACGCCCGCTTCGAATCGCAGCGGCGAGCCCTTAATGCCGCGGTACAGCGTCACGCGGCCGTTCTGATCACCGACGACGAGGTCGGTGATGCCATCGCCGTTGACGTCGCCGAGTGCCGGCGCCGCGTTGCCTGCCGTCGCCGAGATGGGCG
>FWWL01005383.1_pt1 | contig 20058 bp, 24 predicted proteins | sample 2228331 | NCBI WGS metagenome assembly FWWL01 (sample SAMEA103939775, study PRJEB20133) | metagenome | reverse complement strand
CGCTTTTCAGCTCTCCAATGGGCGACGGTCCAGCACAACCTGGGCAACCTGTTCTCTTGCCGCTACGAGCGCTCTGGGGATGAGAGCCACGCCGAGGCCGCCGCAACCCACTACCAGAACGTGCTTGAACAACACAAACTGCACTCCCTGCCTTTGATCTTTCCGTTCCGTGCCCAGAGAATGCTCACGCAGATCCATTTCCGTCGGCAACGATGGCTGCTCTGCCTGGAAAGTTACACCCAAAGCCAGGGGTTTCTCGAAGCGCTGCTCGCCATGCAAACCTTCCGCAGTAGCAAGGCCTCCTGGCTTTCCGAAACCCAGGGCATGACTGCTCAGGCGGCCTGGGCGGCCTTGCAGCTGAAACAGCCCATTCAGGCGGTGGAGATTCTCGAATCTGGCCGCGCTCAACTGCTGCGCGAAGCCCTGGAACGAGAACGCCGCGACCTGCACGCCCTGGCTGGGACGGAATACGACCAGTATTACCGTTCCTTCCTGCAGGCCTCGGCTGAAATCGAGCGCCTGCACACCCTGGCTTTTGAGCACCGCCCGCCGGATTGGAGCGCCCAGCTCAACCGCGCCCAAAGGGCCCTGCAGCAAGCCATCGCAGACCTGCAAATCAAGGTGCCGGGGTTTGACTACTTCCTCAAGCCCCTGCCCTTCGAGGAGATCCAGAAGCAAGCTGCCGATGCTCCGCTGGTCTACCTGGTGGCAACGGAATACGGCGGTTTCGCCTTGATCGTGCGCGGGCAGGGCGAGCCGCAGGAAGTGGACCTGCCGGATCTGCGTCAGCAAACGCTGGTCGAGCGGGTTGAGGGGTACCTGAGAACCTACGAACAGTGGCTGAATCTGGGGATGATACCCAAAATACGGACCGCCTGGGAGGATGAACTGAATGCCCTGCTGGAGTGGCTGGGCGAGGCGGTGATGAGCCCTGTGCTGGCGACGCTCTCCGGGGAGGAGCGTGCGGTGCTCATCCCCGGTGGACTGCTGGGGATCCTGCCGCTGCACGCTGCCCGCCTGCCGCAGGGTGACTACGCCCTTGACCGGATGACCTTCACCTACGCTCCCAGCGCCCAGGCCCTCTACCATGCCCGCCTGCGGCTAAACGGCGGGGGGGAGTATCTGCTGGCGGTGGACAACCCCCGCAAGGACCTGGCTTTTACCTCCTGGGAGGTGCGGGCAGCGCGGCGTTCCTTCCCGGAGCGCTGTACCCACCTGGCTGGGGAGAAAGCCACCCTCGAGGCGGTCAGGGAAGCGCTGGGCGAGGCGAGCATCCTGCATTTTTCCACCCACGGCAGAGCGGGCTGGGGCGACAGCCAGGAGGCAGGATTGATGCTGGCAGGCAACGAAGTCCTGTCCCTGCAGGAGGTGTATGCCCTGCGCCTCGAGCGGGCGCAGGTGGCAATTCTCTCCGCCTGCGAGACGGCGGTCCCCGGGCTGAAAGCGCTGGACGAAGCGCTATCCCTGCCGTCGGGGTGGATGCTGGCGGGGGTGCCGCGGGTGATCGGCTCGCTGTGGTCGGTGGACGACCTGAGCACGGCCCTGCTGATCACGCGCTTCTACGAGTTGTGGCGCGAGGAAGGTAAGCCGGTCGTCGAAGCCCTGCGCGAGGCGCAGATCTGGCTGAGGGACACCCCGTGGGAGGAGTTGCGTGCCTACTGCCGCAGTTACCCCGACCGCGAGGTGGGGCAGGCATTTCACCGCCACCTGAGCGGGTTGGGGGCAACCCGTGATTTTCGCCAGCCGTATTACTGGGCAGGCTTTGCCTGCGTGGGACTTCCCTGAAAAAGAAAGGAGTGAACCATGTCTGAAGGAGAAAGATTTCCGCTGGGAGTATGGATGAAACAGATTGCGCCGCGCCTGCCGTCGAAGGAGCAGCGCGAGCGCCTGCAAACCCTGCTGGAGCGGGTTGAGCGGGGGGATATTGAAGCCGAATTCGACCTGGACGATGCCGTCCAGCAACTGCCGTCCACCGCTCAGGACTGGCTGAGGGAAAAGTATCAGGGGTATCTGCAAAAACAGCGGGGCATGGAACTCCTGCCCGGGCAGATCAGTATCCTGCCCGCCAGTCAGCGCTGGGTGTGCCAGAAGGGAGACTGTGGGGAGGATGAGCCGGTGCTACAGGAGGGGGAAGAGCCGCCGGAGTGCCCTAGGCACCACAGGAAGATGATCCGTGCCGATCGGAGGACGGGGGATGCTGGATGAGTTCTGGGAATCGCTGGGAGAGGATCTGGCGAAGCGCTGGGTGGAGCACCTCTTTGGACCGGCCGGGTTGTTCTGGCTGGGAGGGGTGTTGTTGCTGGCGCTGGAGCAGAGAGTAGGAGAGCAGGCAGTGGCGGCATGGCTGAACCTGAGCGCGTGGGTACAGGGAGCGCTGGCGGTCATTGCGATTGCGGGGGTGGTGGGGAGCGCCCTGCTGATGCGGCTGTTCGTGTTTCCCCTGCTACGGGTACTGGAGGGGTACTGGTGGCGTCCCCTGCGGATGTGGGTCACCCGTCGGCTGGCGAAGCGCTGGCAGAAGCGTTATGAGCGGGCACGCGCGTTGAAGAAGAGAGAAAGCGAAGCCCTCACAGAGGCGGAGCAACTGGAATTGATCGAACTGGAAGGGTGGCTGCATCAGTACCCCCGTCGGGTAGTGGATCTGATGCCCACCGGGCTGGGCAACCTGCTGCGGGCGCGGGAACTGGGTCCGCGGGACCGGTACGGGCTGGATGCGGTGGTGTGCTGGGCACGGCTGTGGGGGCTGCTGCCGGGTGATCTGCGGGAGGACCTGATGCAGGCGCGGGCGGCGCTGAACCGACGGGTGGAAGCCTTTGGGTGGGGTGTGCTGTTCCTGTTGTGGGGGTGCATCTCCCTGTGGGCGATCCCGGTGGGGGTGGTGTGGATGCTCATTGCCTATGCTCAGGCGGTGCGTGCCGCCGGTCCATACGGCGAACTGGTGGAAACGGCCTTTGACCTGTACCGCTGGCGATTGTACGATGTGTTGGGGTGGCAGCGACCGGCAGACAGCGCCTCGGAGAAAACCTGTGGGGAAGCCCTGAGCGAATTTCTGTGGCGCGGCACGCTGAAAGAGCCGAAGCGCTACCTTACGCCACACCCCCCGCAGGAGGGGTGAATAAATTTGTTCTGAATTTTCCAGCCTGTTGAAAGTCACATCGCTGGGTTCGAGTCCTCGGCGAGGAGCCTTTTTTATTTAACCGACTGAACAAGGGCGGGGGTGGACCGCCGAAGGCGACGGGGTTTCCCAATACTGGTTACTGCCCTGCCCGATTCTGGATTCCGAATGTCCACCTCTCCCTGCTCTGCCGTGAAGCAGGTTTTTACGCCCGCATAGCAGTTGTTTTGTGCCGAGAGAGGGGGTATAATCTAACTAGTCAGACTGGTTAGATAGGAGGTGGAGGATGAACATCTGGCAACTGCAGGACGCCAAAAGCCGCTTCAGCGAACTGGTCGAGCGCACTCTGCGCAATGGCGCACAGATTGTCACCCGCCGCGGCAAGAAGGTGGTGGTGATGCTTTCTTACGAGGAATACCGTCGTCTGACCGCGCCGCGGGGCAACCTGGCGCAGTTCCTGCTGGAATCGCCGCTGGCGGGTTCGGAACTCCCCATTGAGCGGGACCGCAGCCTGCCGCGGGAGGTGGATCTGTCATGAACTACCTGCTGGATACCTGTGTGCTCTCCGAGTTTACCCGCCGTCAGCCGGAGGAGCGGGTGGTGGGCTGGCTTTCGAGCGTGGATGAAGAAACCCTGTTCCTGAGCGTGCTTTCGATTGGCGAGATTCAACACGGGATTGAGCGGCTGGAGGACTCGCCGCGCAAAGAGGCGTTGCGGTCCTGGCTGGTGGATGAGTTGATCCCGCGTTTTGAAGGGCGCATTCTCACGCTGGATCTTTCGATCATGATTGAGTGGGGGCAACTGGTGGCGCGGTTGGAGCGACAGAGACGCAAGATGCCCGCCATGGACAGCCTGATTGCCGCCACAGCCCTGGCGCATCACCTGACGCTGGTCACCCGAAACAGGGTGGACTTTCGCCACTGCGGCGTGGACCTGTTCAATCCGTGGGATGGGTATGCCGGTTGAGGGGGAAAGGAACAAAGGGGGGATTTTATATACAAGTTTCATTGCAAAGTGCCAGGGCTTTCTTAAAGTAGCCCCGAGGGTAGAAAAAAGACCTTTCTCGTGTAATCTTTTGTTGCTCAAACAAAAAAACATACACAGAGGAAGGTCTAGATGGAGTCTACCACAAAACAGGGTGTTGTTTTCGATGCAGGCAGTTTGTATGCCTATTTTCAAACCCTGAAAGATAGCCGTAAGCCCAAAGGACTGCGCTATCGCCTGGCGGATCTATTGGTGATGATGGTGATGGCAAAAATATGTGGGGAAGATACGCCCAGTGGGATCGCCGAGTGGGTGAAACATCGTGGGGCACAATTCAAATCCTGGTTGAAACTGGAACGTGAGACGATGCCGCATCACAGTACTTATCGGCGCATCTGTGAAACCGTGCTGGATGTGGAAGCCCTGGAAGAAATCGTGAGCAGGTTCTTGAGCGATAAGCGCTCTTTGGGGAAACAGGTGTTGGTGAGTATAGACGGGAAGGTGTTGCGCGGCACGCTGGATGAGGAACAAAACGGCACTTATCTATTAGCCGCCTACCTGCCCGCAGAAGGGATAGTGCTGATGGAAGTGGCGATTGATGGAAAAGGCAGTGAAATCCCGGCTGCACCCCAACTCCTGAGCAAGATCGATTTGCGCGATAAGATTGTCATGGGGGATGCGTTGCATACCCAACGAGCCATTTCTGTCCAAATTGTCGAAGGCGGCGGCGATTATATCTGGATCGCCAAAGGTAACCAATCTCAGATGGAAGAAAACATTCGTCTGTGGTTTGAGCCAGACCCAGCACCTGTGCCAGGTAGCGCCAATTTGCCCAAGGATTTTGCGGTTGCCAAAAAAGTCAGCAAAGGGCACGGGCGGCTGGAAGAACGCACGCTCACGGTCAGCAGCCAGTTGGCCGAGTTCCTGGATTGGCCTTACCTCCAGCAAGTCTTCAAATTAGAACGCCGTATCACCACCCTCAAGACCGGCAGAATTCAGCAACAAACGGTTTATGGCTTTACCAGTTTGAGCCGAGATGAGATGAACCCAGAACGCTTGCTGGATACCATTCGGGCGTATTGGGGCATCGAAAACGGTCTTCACTATCGCCGAGACGTCACCTTGAGGGAAGACCGAACCCGGATGACCAAAGGAAAAACCGGACAGGTCATGGCTTGCATCAATAACCTTGTGCTTGGATTGCTCATCGGCAAACACAAATTTCGCTACTTGCCGCGGGCACGTCGCCTTTTTGCCGCTCAACCTGAGCGCGCTTTCGTTCTCCTCTCTCGACTTTAAGAAAGCCCTGGCATAGGTTTGTGGGGGAGTTGATGAATTAGATAAGAAGTTGTATTTTATAAACAATATTGTGTAATTCGTGAGGTTGACCATGGAGCGCTATCAGGTTTTGCTTGATCCGAAACAATTAAAGCGTGTCAGGCGTATTACCGAACAGCAGCGGCGTTCGGTTGCCAGTGTCCTGCGCCAGGCGCTGGACATTGGTTTGGATATGCTGGAAGGCAAGAGCGACGTGTGGGAACGGCGGATGAGCATTCTGGAAAAAGCCCGGAAGCGGGTCCAAAACCTGCCGTTGATCGAGTTAGAACTGGTCAATACCGACCGGCAGGAACGGGAAGACGAGATGGAGCAGGTATGGCGGTTGTGATTGACGCAAATCTTGCCCTGGCTTTGTTCCTGCGTCTGCCTTACACCGAGCGGGCTTTTCGCATGATGGATTACCTGCGGGAGCGTCGTAGCGCCCTTTCGGTTCCGCAGTTGTGGGAGTACGAATGTTTGAGTGGTTTTCATCGCGCTGTTCGGATCGGGGTGATTCGCCCACAGGAGGCGGTTGAGTGCATGGATGATTCAATGGTTGGCCTCAGGGGGGATGTTTGAGCAGAAGAAATTATTGCTTATCCATATACCACGTGTTATTGTGAAGCAAACTCCACATTCCACACCCTTGAAATCAGAACCATAGCCTTATAAGAACGTTGTATGTTGGATAATCCTTGAAATAGAAGGATTGATAAAGCGTTGCAGCCAACCAATTCAAGAAGTCATGGAAATAAACTAGCTCGATCTCTGATAAATGGATCAATTAATAAGCAATTTTGCTTATGGGGGCATACGCAATGCTGCGCTATGGTCAACGACTCTCTTTTCCTACAATCAATTAAGATTGTTTTGAAGTAAGAGTATCGTATGCTTACCCCACCATTTTTAGTTGTTGAGATGGGTTGTGATCAGGTTTTACCGATCATTATCAAAAATTTATCTCAGAGAGGTCTAAAAGTTTTGCTTACTTTTAACTTACACTCCATCAGGTCAAATCAACAAGGTTACTCTTGTCCTCATCACGGAACAGAACAATGTGATTGTCAGATGATTGTCTTGCTCATTTACGAGAATCGGGAGGGACCCATCACATTACTGTTGCACGGTAGTGATGGGCGAACGAGTTTTTCAATTGATGAACCACCTTCCATAATTACGAGTAGCGAAAATATAAAATCAATTATCCAGGCTATGAATTTTCGGAACATGCATGCGTCCTATTCTTTAAAAAATTCTTGATATAAAAATTCAATTCTTGCCTTAACGTAACAGCGCAAGGTAAGAACATTTTTATTGGTAAAGGAGGTTTATTTTTACAGTGAAATTAATGCATTGGATTTACTTTATGAGTATTGGTGTGCTACTGGCATCTTGTACGGCTACCGCTCGTCTTCAAGAAAAAGGGGATGTACCAACGAGCGCCTCCAAAGTAGCTACGATGGCCTCTACTCCTGCCACAGGACGTATGGTCATGGAAAATCCTGAAGCAACCCATATGATGTCACCAATTACTGCCCCAACGCTTCAAGCAGCGATCCCTAATGACGGGCAACCTCATGAGGGTGATGGCACTTACTCCATCACCGCCAATTTCAGTATGAGTGGAAATTGGAAGATAACAATTTTCCTGAGTAGGGACGGGTTATCGGATTATCAAAAAGAATTTGAGATTCGGATTCAATAGACGTTCATGGAATAAAGATGGCGAAGGTCATTGGTTCCCAGAAACAAAGGATTGGCAAGGGGAAAGTGTATTTAGATAGCCTAAAGAGAAATGATATGCCGTCGGAATCCTTACTGCAGAAGGGTATTGGTATTGTATTCAACCGCTGGTTTGAAATTTTTCTATTCTTATACGGCGTTTGGGTATTTACACCATTCCTTGCGCCCATAATGATGAAATTGGGTTGGGGCGAAGCCGGTAAATTTGTTTATTGGATCTATTCATTTTTTTGTCATCAGTTTCCCCAACGTTCTTTTTTTCTGTTCGGTGAGAAACCAATGTATTCGCTTGTTGAGATCCAAAGTGCATGGCATAATACCTTTGACCCTTTCCTCCTCCGTCAATTCATTGGTAATTCACAGATGGGATGGAAGGTTGCCTGGTCAGATCGCATGGTTTCGTTTTACACAAGCATTTGGTTTTTTGCCGTCCTCTGGTTTCCCTTTCGTCACAAAATCAAACCAGTTTCATGGGCGGTATTCCTTCTGCTTTTCACACCCCTTGTGATTGATGGTATAACCCATCTAATCAGTGATTTTGCCGGTATCGGCAATGGATTCCGAGATTCAAACGAGTGGCTGGCTAACCTGACCAATCATTCCTTCCCTCCGACATTTTACAGTGGAGATGCAATTGGTTCTTTTAACTCTCTTATGCGGTTGACAAGCGGTATTTTAGCTGGGTTTGCCGTTGTATGGCTGCTCTTTCCCGCCATGTTTTTATATCGAATTAAACTGGATCAACTGAGAAGATGGGGATATGACTAAATCAACTGGTAATTCCAAAACTCTAATCCGCATACTGCTGGCTGACGATCATCACCTTGTCCGCACTGGCATTCGCCAGCTTCTAGAATTTGCCGAGGATATACAGGTAATTGCCGAGGCAGGAGACGGCGAAGAAGCCAAAATGCTCATTCAGGTAGATCAACCTGATGTTGCCGTACTGGATATCCAAATGCCAAAAAGCAGTGGAGTTGAGGTTACCCGTTGGGTGCGAAAAAATTACCCGGAAGTGGGTGTTTTGATTCTGACCGCCTACGATGATGATCCATATGTCATGGCAGTATTACAGGCAGGTGCCAATGGGTACATTCTTAAAACTGCGCAAGCAGAAGAATTAATTCAGGCTGTACGCGACGTCTACGAAGGTAAATCTGCGTTAGCTCCAATCATTCAAAAAAAATTGATGTCGAATATTTTCAAGTCAAATGAATATAAATTGGTGGAATCCCTTACCGAGCGAGAACTGGAAATCTTACGACTGGTTGCCATGGGATATACAAATAAAGCCATTGGTGCTCATCTTGGGATTAGTGATCGTACGGTTCAAGGCCACCTTGCCCATATTTTTACAAAGTTGCAAGCAGCCAGCCGAACCGAAGCTGTGATGCGTGCCGTATCACTGGGATTGATTTCACAGGATATTGGCACAATGACAAACGAATAAAATGGATTCAGCATGGTTAATGATTCTAATAACTCCAATCGTCTGATCTTTGTTCTCAGGAAAAGTTTAACGCTGCGGAAGATTGCAACCATAATTTTGCCTCTAACACTAATTTCAGTGATCATTGCGGTAGTCAGCGTGGTTGCACATCAGTGGGAAATGCGATTGCATCTTTCCGAAGAAGATTATCGAATTGCTACCGATCCGGCGCTGGAATTGACATTAGTTGCTCCCCTGGTTTTGATTCCCCCTTTGCTGTTCTCGGTTGCTGCCCTTTGGTTTACAACCAGCCAGATCATCCAGCCTTTACAAAGGTTGGAATCTCAAGCATCTGCTTTGGCATGGGGAAATTTCGAAGCCATCCAACACCCTGTTGGTGGAATTCCAGAAATCAAGCATCTGCAACTGGAATTGGCGGAAATGGCACGAAAACTCAAAACCGCTCAGGAAGGTTTGCATGATTATATTGGAGCAATTACCAATGCCCAAGAAGAGGAACGTGCCCGACTGGCACGTGAATTGCATGATGACACCATCCAATCTATCATTGCTTTGAAACAACGCGTTGCCCTGGCTCAAAAATCTGTGCTTAATGAACAGGGGAAACAATCCCTCAAGGAACTAGAATTGCTGGCTGAACAGACCATTGACAATCTTCGTCGTCTAACACGAGGACTACGCCCCATCTACCTTGAAGATTTGGGGTTGGTAACTGCGCTTCATATGTTAACCCGGGAAATCGAGCAAAGTAATTCAATTCAGATAGCATTTCATCTAAATGGAAAAGAACGACGCTTGCCCTTTGAGATTGAATTATCACTCTATCGTATTGCGCAGGAAGCACTCAACAACACGATCAAACATTCAAATGCCCAATTTGCCAGTTTGATTATCTCCTTCTTCGAATCTGAAATCGTTCTGGAAATCAGTGATAACGGTCGGGGTTTTAATGTGCCACAAAGTCCCACTGAGTTTGCTATACAGGGTCATTTTGGATTACTTGGTATTTACGAACGCTCTATCTTGATCGGAGCCCAATTAGAAATCCACTCCTCACCCGATAATGGTACTCATCTTCGGGTCAGGCTATCATAAAAAGCCCACATTGTGTGTTTTTGATAAAAGTTAACCGTGAGCCTGACTGAAAAAGATATGGCTCATAGGTAAGAGTTTGGCGTAGGCAAAATTGCCTATGGCGTATAAGGTCTTTTAACGCTTACTTGTTGAAAATTCCTGTTCGATAATACCCCTGATGAACTTTTGCTCACGATCGTTGAAGGGTGCTTAAAAGTAGAAGTCCCTGTTGTGCTGGCATCATAACGCACAACATGATATTGCATTCAATAGATCCTGGCAGAGGTCTCGATCGATTTTATAAATTGTCTTATTGGAAAGGATGTCCAAAGATGAAATGGATAACAATCATGATTTCAGCGGTACTAATAGGTTTGATGCTCGCATGGGGATGGAATCAATTCCAAATCACAGACTCGCCTTTTAGTCGGCTCAGCTTTTGCTCGCATTTATGGTCGGGCAGTAATGACATTTCTGGTATGGGACCGGGGATGATGAATTTCGATGATTATCGCAGGCGTAATTCCCTTAAAGAAAATCGCATATCTTCGGAAGAGGCAATTGCTGCTGTGGAACAATATTTGATTACATTGGGCGATCCCGACTTGAAACCCGGCGAGATGATGGAATTTACTGAGAATTTTTACTTTTCGGTTGTGGAAGAAAGCAGCGGAATTCATGCTTTCGAGATCCTTGTTGATCCTCAGACAGGGTTTGTATTTCCAGAGCCAGGACCCAATATGATGTGGAACCTCAAATATGGTCATATGGGTGGAATGATGGGTTTTCGAATCACGCAGTCGCAGCGTGAAATGCCGATTGACATGAGTGAGGCCGTGAATCTAGCGCGAACGTGGTTGAATGAAAATATGCCAGGCATGGCAATCGAGGAGGAAGGCGATCAATTTTACGGTTACTACACGCTCCATGTTATTCAGAATGATCGAATTTACGGGATGTTGAGCGTGAATGGTTATAACGGACGGGTCTGGTATCACAACTGGCATGGGAATTTTATCTCTATGAAGGAAATGGAGGAGTGAACATGAAAAAAATCAATTGGCTTATGCTTTTGGTATTCGTTGTTGTGATGGGGTTGGCCTTTTTAGCCGGTGTCACGATGTTCGGATTTTCGAGAAATGGCATTTCCGGTTTGTTTTTTATGCCCGGCAGGCAAGGAGGAATACCCGGTTTCGGTGGTCATATGGGATGGGGATTTTCCCCGCCAGGATGGTTGATTATGGGATTTGCGATGCTTTTTATGTGGCTCATACCTGTTGGGTTGATTGCCTTGGTCATTTATGGAATTGTGGCTCTGGTTCGGGGTACTGGGCACTCTTCTACACCCCTTACCCAACGCACCTGCCCCAATTGCGGAAAATCCACTCAGGCTGATTGGCTGACATGTCCCTATTGCGGGACTGCCCTTAAGTAATCCGGTATTATCCTGCAGGTAGTTATCATTGCGCTACAAATACCTACCGTATGACAGGTATTTGTAGCGTCGGGGGCAAAATGCGCAATTATCTATCCTCTCAGTACAGTCGGTGATACATTTACCAGACCATTATCTTGTAAATGGGCTGAACAGGATAATTTTCATAGTTTTTTCTTTGACCGAAGAAAGGAAAACAAAAATGACCGATGACCCCCAAAAGCAATCTAACCATGAATTGAATGGAGAGGGTCATGTAAAACCCTCGAGTCACACAATGGAGGATGAGTACGCTAACCAAGGCATTTCCCACCATACTGTTCACAAATTAGGAAAAAATCAGCCTGAACATTTTCAGAAACACCATCCTCAAGATGTAAAGGAAAATCACACCCACCATGCCGACCATACCGGACATGAGCAGATGTTTCGGACTCGCTTTTGGGTGAGTTCCCTCCTTAGCATCCCCGTATTGCTTTTCAGCAGCATGATACAGAGATGGTTCGAGCTTAGTCTGCCGTCGTTTTTTGGAAGCGAATGGATTCCTTTTCTATTCTCTACAATAGTTTTTATCTATGGGGGAATTCCTTTTATAAAATTGGCTATTCCTGAATTGCGAAATCACAACCCCGGTATGATGACCCTTATCTCGCTGGCAATATCAGTGGCTTTTGTTTACAGCGTGGCAGCGCAGTTGTTCAATATTGGAGAGGTCTTTTTCTGGGAGTTGGTGACATTAATTGACATCATGCTTCTGGGTCATTGGCTTGAAATGAGGAGCATTCGTCAAGCATCCGGTGCATTAAGCGAGTTGGCAAAATTAATGCCCGATACTGCCGAGCTTGTAATAGATGAGAATGGTAATACACAAATTCTTCCTGTTGATGAACTTAAGTTAGGGGATGTCGTACTTGTTCGCCCAGGTGCCGCCATTCCTGTTGATGGCGAGGTAATAGACGGAGAGTCAAGCGTCAACGAAGCCATGATTACGGGTGAATCAAAGCCCGTTGATAAGGCAGTTGGTTCAAAGGTCATCGCAGGGACTCTTAACGGAGATGGCAGTTTGCGAATACGAGTCACCGCCACTGGTGAACAGACTGCCTTAGCCGGTATCATGCGTCTGATAGAACAAGCGCAAAAGTCAAAGTCAAAAACCCAAGTGCTTGCCGATAAAGCAGCAGGATGGTTGTTTTATTTAGCCTTAGGTGTTTCCGTTATCACTGCTATTGCTTGGACTATTGCGGTTGGTTTTAACATCGAAGTTCTAAAACGGGTTGTGACTGTATTGGTGATTGCCTGTCCCCATGCGTTGGGTCTGGCTGTACCGCTGGTTGTTGCAATTACCACATCCATCGCGGCGAAGAATGGAATTTTGGTTCGCGATCGTCTTGCCCTAGAAGCGGCCCGAAATATTGATGTAGTTATTTTTGACAAGACCGGTACTTTGACAGAAGGTAAATTTGGAGTGGTTGGAATTTCCACCGATGGTTGGCAAGAAGATAGTGCACTGGCTTTGGCTGCCGCGATTGAGAGCGACTCAGAACATTTGATAGCGCGTGCCATACGTAATGAAGCAGAATCTCGTCAGATTGCCTTGCCGACTGTCAGCCAATTCTCGGCACTCAAAGGCCGCGGCGTTCAAGCCATCTATGAAGGTAAACATGTCTACATGGGCGGGCCGAGACTATTGGAAATGTTGGGGATTTCCCCTTCCTCATCACTGACTGCTTTTGCAAATGGAGCGGGTCAAAAATCTCAATCGGTGGTTTATCTTATCGTTGAAAAACAAGTTGTTGCAGCGTTTGCGATAGCCGATGTAATCCGTTCGGAAAGTAAAGTTGTTGTAAACCGCCTCCATGAAATGGGCATTGAAGTAGCCATGTTAACCGGTGATAGTCAGCTGGTGGCAAAGTCTGTTGCTGCTGAGTTGGGGATTGACCGTGTGTTTGCCGAAGTCCTACCCGAACATAAAGAGCAAAAAGTTGCCGAATTGCAATCTCAAGGAAAACGGGTTGCCATGGTTGGTGATGGAGTCAACGATGCTCCAGCACTCACTCGCGCCGATGTGGGAATTGCCATCGGTGGGGGCACCGATGTTGCCATCGAGTCAGCCGGTTTGATTTTGGTAAAAAGTAATCCTTTGGACGTGGTGAAAATTATCCAATTGAGCCGGTCTAGCTATAACAAGATGGTACAAAACCTTTGGTGGGCAGCCGGTTATAACATTGTTGCCTTACCTCTGGCGGCAGGAATTCTTGCACCCTGGAACATTTTTCTTTCTCCAGCGATTGGCGCCTTGTTAATGTCGCTCAGTACAATCATCGTTGCAATCAATGCTCAATTTTTACGTCGAACTGCTCTCATCCCATAAGGTCTGTGAGGAATTTATCGCATTCTATTATTAGATTCCCGAATCCAGGAATTTAATCACACTTTTACATGACATCTAGCATAAGCAGAATGGCGCATGATCTTTTCCGCTTTTCTGCGCTGTGCGCCCCGGTAAAAAATTGCTAGGATTGGGGTGTTCATTCTCTAACAAGGTAATAGAAATGAAAGAACAAAAGCATTGGCTAATCTTGAGTATCTTGCTAATAAGTGTTCTGCTCTCGGCGTGTTCAAGTGCAATCGATAATCAGGAACCTCTTGAACTGGCACCATTATCTCAAATGCCCAAAGAGGTTCGAGATGCACCACTAGCAGTTCAGCGTGCTTACCGTTTTGCCACGGCTAACCCCGATTTGATGAAACAAATTCCATGCTATTGCGGATGTGGTGCAATCGGCCACACCTCCAATTATGACTGTTATGTTTCGGAAGTAAATCCAAACGGTGAAATAATCTTTGATAATCATTCGCTCGGTTGTTCCATTTGTGTGGATATTACCCAGGATGTGATGCGATTACTGAAAGACGGGAGTACTCCACAAGAAATCCGCAATTATATTGATAACACATATTCGAAATATGGTACACCAAATTTACCTTGAGAAAATCAAGCCACATATGTTGTTGATTTTATTTGTCATTGCAGCGCTCATGATGATTCTGGCTCCCTTCCCTATTGCTCATGCGCCATCACAACATCGATATTTTGTCATTGAAGCCCGACAGTTTGCCTATTCTCCAGCCGTGTTGCGGGTTAATCCCGGTGACACGGTTACCATCAAGCTGGTGAGCAGCGATGTGGTTCACGGGCTTTACGTGGATGGGTACAACGTTTCTATCAAAGCCGATCCAGGACAAAGCAAAAGTCTGACGTTCGTCGCTGACAAGTCCGGTTCCTTTCGTCTGCGATGTAATGTGGCTTGTGGAGCGATGCACCCTTTTATGATTGGCAGGCTTGAAGTGGGCTTTCATGAATGGCTTTACCGGTCTATAGGGTTGGCAATTCTTATAAGTGGTGGGGTTTACTTCAATGCAAGAAAAAAACAGGCATTATGACCAAGATTGACCTGACTCAGAATCAAAAATTGAAAAACCTTTTGAAGGGCCGTTATCTGCAAACGGCACTTCAAATCATCATGTTGACAGGATTTGTTTTTACCATACTGGCAGGATTCCTTGGAACACCTGTGGGTAGCCATAATTTTGGCTTGATCTTTGTATGGATTGCCTGGTGGGCGCTCCTGATTCTGATGATTGTGCCTTTCTTTGGACGTGGTTGGTGTGCTGTCTGTCCTATCCCGTTGATCGGAGAATGGCTTCAGAGGGGGGCAATCCTAGATCCGCATTCCAAACGTCCATCCTTTATTCCTCGTCGGATACCGCGACTTTTCCGTAATATCTGGTTGCAAAACTTTTTCTTCATCGTACTCGCCTTATCCAGTAGTGTTTTGCTTACTACTCCTAAGACCACAGCTTTTGTGCTGTCTGGAATGTTTGTAGCCGCTATCCTGTTGACTTTTTTATTTGAGCGACGTGCATTTTGCCGTTTTTTATGCCCCGTGGGTGGATTTATAGGCTTGTATTCTCAATTTGCTCCATTGGAATTGCGAGTGCGAAACCCAAAAATTTGTTCGACATGTAAAGAGAAACCTTGTTACAACGGTTCCTCCCTGGGCTTCGGTTGCCCATGGGGTTCCTTTCCTACCGCATTAAAAAAGAACACTTATTGTGGTTTATGCATGGAATGTCTGCGTACCTGCCCTAAGGACAATATTGCCGTCAACCTACGGCCTTTTGCAACAGACTTGAATACCCCCTTGAGTCGTTTAGACGAGGCATTCAAGGCTTTTATCATGTTAGGTGCGGCAATGGTTTATGCGGGAGTTTTTCTTGGCCCCTGGGCAACCTTAAAAGACGCTGCTTATGCCATTGGTAGTCCGGGATGGTTTGTCTATTCATTGGGATTCCTATTAACAACTCTTGTGCTGTTACCGGGTTTGTTTTGGGTTTTAGCACGTTTTACGCAAAGATATGAATCTCGCCAGCAGATGGGTAAAACGGAGTTTGCCGCCCTGTCTACTGCGGTAATTCCACTTGGCTTGACGTTCTGGATCGCATTTACTTTATCGTTTGCTATGACGAATATTTCCTACGTTCTGGTTACCTTATCCGACCCGCTGGGGTTGGGTTGGAATCTGTTGGGTACAGCAAATATTGCGTGGCAACCCATGGTGACCTTTCTCCTCCCTTATCTACAAACGGCTATATTGTTAATCGGGTTGGGATGGTCTGCTCGCATTGCCCAAAAAATTACTGAACCAATGGGGATATCCGCCTTTCCGATCATAGTATTTGTCTTTAGTATGACAAGTTTAATGATGTGGTTGTTGCTATGAAAATAGAAATAATTTTTCGTTGGTTGGTTATTACTGCATTGATGTTAACAGCTGGGGCGACACTCTTTTTTTGGTCGAAGGCATCTCTAATTCATGCCCGCATACCAGAAAATGGAGGCTGGTCCCCGAATATCATTAAGGCTCAAGTGGGAAAACCTCTCAAATTGAAATTTACTTCAGATGATGTGGTGCATGGTTTTGCTGTTGGGCAGTATCCGATTCCAGAGGTGGAAATTCTACCCGGCAAAATTAGCGAGGTAACCATCACTTTTGACAAACCGGGTACATACACTTTCTATTGCACCAGGTGGTGTGGTGTTAATCATTGGCGGATGCGTGGGATCATTGATGTAGAGGGAGAAAGAACTGGTGTTCAAACCGTTTCGCCTCCCCTTTATGTAAGTCTTAACCTTGATCTTGACGCTGAACTCGAAGCTCCATCCGTTCCCGATGAAACACCCTCTCCTATTCGTGGTAAAGAACTGATTCAGCGAATTGATCTGGATGATCAGCTGCTTTCTGCAGATTATTACCGGAAACACTCGCCCTATCAGGTTTTCGAAACTTTATCCTCCACGAATTTATCCGAAAACGAACGATGGGATATTGTCGCTTACCTTTGGCAAACCAATACCACTTTGACAGGTCTTGAAACTGGGAGGGAATTGTATGCCCAAAACTGCGCTGCATGTCATGGAGAAAACGGCGCGGGCGATGGCGTTTTTGCTGATGACCTGTTGAAAGCAGGACAACAGGCTGCTCAAACAATGAACGGCGAAATGGAAATGACAATGCAAGCTCCTTCGGATTTTACCAATCCTCGACATTTATTAGCAAAAAGCCCGGCATTCCTACAGGGGAAAATAATACGTGGCGGTATGGGAACAGGAATGCCAATGTGGGGTTCCATCTTTACCGAACAGCAATTGTGGGATCTGGTTGCTTATCTCTATTCTTTTTATTTCAAATATCCTAATGAGGAGGTGCAATGAGCAAAACATACCGAAAACCCAGAAAGGTTCCTTCATACAAGCAAAAAACCTTATGGATTTTTGCTGCCGTCGGAGGAATATTGCTATTGCTTGGAACGTTGATCCTTGTAAGTCAGCGTGAGGTTGCAGGGGGTACGCCCAAGATTATGGTAGATCATCAAAAGATTGAGTTGGGCTATCAGCCTTTTGAAAAAAGGGTGGCTTTTTCCATAAAGGTTACCAACACAGGGGATGGTACTTTACGCTTTACCGAACAACCTTATATTGAAGTGCTGGAAGGGTGTTGACCACCTAAGTTAACCATCGGTTCGATGGTACTTAAACCTGGCGAGTCCACCGTTGTGCAATCAACAATTTTCACAATGCACGAAGGTATGGGAGGTTTACATAATTTTGCGGTTCATCTGCCAACCAATGATCCGTCAAATCCAGATGTTTTAGTTAATGTATTGTCTGTATGGGGCCCGTGATCTTCTGAGAGAGGTGACGTAGACTTGATTTTACATTCTATATTACACTACCGGTCTTTTTGACCTGTTTTTCGATCGCAAAGGGCTGTCTGGGAAGATACGCAGACAGCCCTTTTATCACGCTGGGTGAACCCACTGTTTGGCAGTGGCATAATTTTGTTTCCTGACGCTCCAAAGAATACCGCTGAAAGAAGAAAATTAAGAAAACGTCATTACAGCCTTATGACTCCATACCAAAGTCGTGAGTTATGGATTAAGAGACCAAAGTGAATATTGCTAGTTCGAATATGACCCGTAGGTTACTTGACTCCGCTGAGGGGATATAACCACCGAACTAGCCATCTTGGCGAAAAATCCGGACAGCGATCTGTGGTTGGAACGGTGGGAGTGGCCGAATGAGGCTTCCATGCGTGGGTATGTGTAGGTGTTGACAAGTGTGCAATTGTGTATAAAATGTAATTACACAACTAGAAAGAGAGGTGTTGTATGTTGTTGCGTACACAGGTGTTGTTTGACGAAGATACGTTGCGAAAACTGAAAGCCGCTGCCGAGGAACAGGGGCGCAGCGTTTCCGATTTGGTGCGGGAACTGGTGGAAAGCGGGCTGGAAAGTCGGCGTCAGCAGGAGATGCAAAGGTTTGAGGCAGTTCTGGAGCAATTGCGTCAGATACGGGAGGCGAACGCAGCGAAGTACGGCGAGGTTGAGCCTGATCTTCTGGAGAAAGTGCGAGAAGAACGTGACCGAGAGATGGAGGAGTTGTTGTGGGGATCATCGTCCTTGACGCAGGAGTAGTGGTGCCGCTGATGATGCCTCATCCGTTGGCGATGGCGGCGGAGCGATGGGTGCGCTACTGGAAACGGGAGTATTATCGGCTGGTCTCTCCGTGTTTCATGCCGGTAGAGGCGGTATCTGCTCTGCGGCAGGCAGTGTACGCTGGCAGATTTGATCCCCGGCAGGCGCTTGAAGTGGTGGAAATCGTGATGAGACTGGGGATCGAACTGGTGATTCCGAGTGGTGATGGATTGCAGTCGGCGCTACGCTGGGCGGAGCGGCTGGGGCAGAGCAAAGCCTACGATTCGCAATACGTGGCGCTGGCGGAGCAGTTGAAAGCCGAGTTGTGGAGTGCAGATGAGCGTCTGGTGAATACCCTGAAATCTCAGGGGATTTCCTGGGCACACTGGATCGGAGAGGTATCGGAGGACTGAAGTATGGCTGTGGTTACCGGTCAAGGGCTGAAGATGGCAGCCAAAAACGTGATGCTGTTCCCGTTTCGGGCGCTGGTGTTTGTCTTCAAGGGGCTGGTAGCGGCGCTCACCGCCCTGATCACCGTCCTGCTCCTTGCGCTGGTGGTGATCTCGCTGGTTTTGGGCAGTGTGGGCTGGTACTTCTACGCCGTCAAAGCCAACCAGCCGATGCAGATTGACCCACGCTTTGCCAAGACCCTGCCGCCGGAGGGCATGACCTTCCGCCAGTTCTGGCAGGATCGCTTTGCCGGATGGGAGAAGATTGACGAGCGACGCTACCAGGCGGGCGAGTCGAAGTCTAAAGATACATGCCAGTCTAGTGGGAAAATGTTGTTTGCCGTAACTTCTGTTGTCAACGCTCTCCGCTTCTACGAGATCCGCTTCCGTCCCAACTCTCCTGCCGCCAGGGACGCCATCGCAGGAGCGGAGGGAATGCTGGCTCCTGACAATCTCTCTCTGCTGGATGCGTTCTGGTGGCAGATGGAAAATGAGATGTGGTGGTTTTGGGTTACAACCGAAAGACCGACACAGACCAATCCCTGCTATCTCCCCCCGCCGAAATAACCGCTTCAGACGATGAGCCGGGTCCACGTGACCCGGTTTTTTTTTGTCCAAACGTCAAAAATACTCTTGACAAACCAAATTCAAATGTGCTAAATTTTTCGGTGAGGAACGGGGCATGCGGCTCCGAGGGCACGAGAAGCCCGAAACGTGAGAACGCTGTTTGTATTTAAGCGGCTCTCCCCAGTCAGGGAGAGCCGTTTTGTGTTAACCGGAGGTGAAGCGTGGAAATCAAACTGTCAACCGTCAAAAAAGCGTTAGTCGTCCTGCTGGTGGTCTTTGCGGCAATTGCCGCCGTGCGGTTTGTCCTGCCGATGTTCAATACCGCCCAGGCAGAACCCGAACCCACCCCCGTCCCGGACGGACGGGAAGCCGCCATCGCCGGTCTCACGGCGTTGTTTTCGGTGGATGTGACCACCGGCTACGATGCCTGGCTGCAATCGGTGTGTGCGGTCTCTAACGAGAACGGCTGTGCCTTTGCGGAACTGTTCACCAATTGGGACAGGGTGGTGGAGACAAAAGCGCGCAGCGAGTACCGGGTGCAATCGGCGGAACTGCGCAAGGATTTGGGCGAGCGGCAGGTGTGGATGGTCACGGGGACGATCCGAGACCTGAACACCGGCGAAGAGAAGGGCGGAGAAATTCCCGTGCTGGTGGTGAGGGAGAACGGCGAGTGGAAATTCGACCATTTTCTGTTCGAGCAGGAATTGCAGGCATTGGAGGCTGAGCCATGAAGCGGGCGATGTATGCAATCGTTTTGTTCGTTCTGTTGGCGGTGAACATTCAACCCGCCAGAGCGGATTGGGGCGACTTCTTTGACGAGAACGGCAACCTCAAAGCGGGTGTGGTGGATTTGGGTGAGCAGAAAGTCCCGGCGGACTGGATGCCG
>FWWL01004709.1_pt1 | contig 20058 bp, 19 predicted proteins | sample 2228331 | NCBI WGS metagenome assembly FWWL01 (sample SAMEA103939775, study PRJEB20133) | metagenome | reverse complement strand
AAGACCGCCATCGCCGTCGGGCAGGCCCGGGGGGTAGTCCTCCTGGCGGCCGCCCTGGCCGGGGTGCCGGTGGTGGAGTACACGCCCCTGGAGGTCAAGAAGTCGGTGACGACCTACGGCCGGGGGCGGAAGGACCAGGTTGGCCAGATGGTGGCGATTATCCTCGGCCTGCCGGAGGTTCCTCAACCGGACGACGTGGCCGATGCCCTGGCCATCGCCCTCTGTGATTGCCTGCGGGCCGAAGCCGGTCTGGGGGTGGGAAGATGATCGAGGCCCTGACCGGCCGAATCGCCCGGGTCGGGCCCGAGGACCTGACCCTGGAGGTCGGCCCCGTAACCCTGCGGCTGGCCGTCCCCCCGGGCTCCGGCGACCGGTTCGGGCGGCCGGGCCAGGTAACCACCGTCTTTACGTCCCTGCAGCTTCGGGAAGACGGGGTGACCCTGTACGGTTTTCCGACCGCGGCCGAGCGGGACCTGTTCGAGGCCCTGCTCGAGGTGAGCCGGGTTGGGCCGAAGGCCGCCTTAAGCATCATCGGCCGGCTCGGACCGGACCGGTTCTGGCAGGCCATCGGCTCGGGCGACGTGGCCCTGCTGGGGGCGGTTCCGGGCATCGGAAGGAAGACGGCCGAGCGGCTCATCTTCGAGCTGAGGGGCAGACTCCCGGAGGCGCAGCCGGCCCCGACATCCGCTGAGGACGCCGAGCTGGTAGCGGCCCTGACCGCCCTGGGCTACTCGGCCGCCGAGGCCATTGCCGCGGTCCGGGCGGTACCCCCGGCGGACGGCCTTTCGCTGGAAGAGCGGCTCAGGCGCGTTCTGGCCGCAATGGCCAGGCGGGCGGCCCACTAACCCGGGCCTGAGAAGGGCAGGCTTCGGAGAATCCCGAGGGTCTGACGGGCAAGGCTGCTGCCGAGCAGGGTTGTTACGGCCAGGTAGGTGACCGCCGCGACGGCCAGGGCCGCGGCGAGGCGGCCGACAAGACCGGTTGGGGTGAAGGCGAGGGCGAATGCGGCCCCGACCACCATCAGTTCGCTGGCCAGGATGCTCCTGAAGATGTCCCGGGCGAGACCGGTCCGCAGGCCGCCAAGCCGGCCGTTAAGCAGCGCATAAAGGGCCGCAAACTGGCAGATTTCCGAGACGGAGAGGCCGGCGGCCAGCCCGCCGTGGCCCAGGACCCGGAAGAGCACGAAGCCGGTCCCGGACGTTACCAGCAGCCCGCCGACCCCCACCCCAACCGGGGTAAGCGTATCCCCCATCGCGTAAAAGGTGCGCACCAGAATCTCCGAGCCGACCTCGGCCCACAGCCCGAGGGCGAAGAACCAGACGGCCCAGGTTGTGGCGGCCACGGCCGCCTCGTCGAAGTTGCCCCGCTGGAGCAGCACCCGCACCAGCGGCTCGGCCAGGACGATGAGGCCGGCCGAGGCCGGGATCGCCAGGTAAAGGCTTAGGCCGAGGCCCTCGGCCACCGTCCGGCGCAGGCCATCCCGGTCGCCGGCGGCCCAGAGGCGAGAAAGCTCGGGGAAATACGCCGTTCCGAACGGCAGGCCGATCACCCCGAACGGGACCATGAGCAGCGTCCAGGCGTAGCCGAGGGCCGCCACCGCCCCGGGCGAGATGAGGGACGCCAGTGCCGTGAGGACCCAGAAGTTGAGCTGGTAGACGGTCAGGCCGGCGGCCCGGGGCAAAAGTAACAGCAGCACCTCCCCGACGTCCGGCCGGATGAAATCAAAGTTGGGCTTGAGGCCCGGGCCGTAGCCGAAGGCCCGGGGAAGCTGGATGCCCATGTGGAGGGCACTTCCGGCCACCACGCCGACGGCCAGGCCGTCAACGCCCAGCCGGGGTGCCAGCACCAGGGCGGCCACGATGATGGCCAGGTTGTAGAGCACCGGGGCGATGGCCGGGAGCAAAAACGCCCGGTGGGCCTGGTGGACGGTGGTTAGGACCAGGCTGAGGCTGAAAAAGAAGGGCTGCAGAAGCATCAGCCGGGTGAGCTCGACGACCCGGGCCCGGGCGGTGGGGTCAAATCCGGGCACCAAGACCCCAACCACCGCCGGGGCTAGAGCCCATGCCGCCAGGACCAGGACCAGGGCGGCCAGGCCGAACAGGACGAGGAAAGTCCCGGCGAGCCGGTAGCCCTCGGCTTCCCGGCCGCGGCTGACGTGCTTGTAGAACACCGGGATAAAAGCGCTGCCGAACGCCCCGGCGGCGAGCAGGTTAAAGATCAGGTCGGGAAGCCGGAAGGCTGCCTGGTAGGCTGCCACGTCCGGGCCGATCCCGAACTGGCCGGCGATAACCGCCTCCCGAACGATGCCGAGCAGACGGCTCAGGACCCACCCGGCCATCAGCAGGGCGGCGCCGGTCAGGGGCCCGGTGTTCACGCCTCCCGGGGTTTAAGGCTCAGCTTTTTGAGGACTTCGGGGTTGGCCACGTGTTCCGGCTGGAAGCCCCGCAGGATGTCGGCCGCGGCCCGGCCGACCCGGAGCTTGATGTCCCGTCCGCTCCGGTCGGAGTAATAGGCGGAGTGGGGGGTGAGAATCACGTTTTCGAGGCGGGTAAGGGGCGAATCGGGGGGCAGGGGTTCTTCTTCGAAGACGTCGAGGCCCGCCCCGGCAATCCACCCCTCCTCCAGGGCCCGGATGAGGGCCTGCTGGTCCACCACCTTGCCGCGGCTGGTGTTGATAAAATACGCCGTTGGCTTCATCAGCCGGAACCGCTCCGCCGTAAAGAAGTGGTAGGTCTCTTCGGTCAGGGGCAGGTGGGACGAGACGTAATCGCTTTCGGCGAGCAGGTCTTCAACCCGGCCAGCTCGCCGGACCCCGAACCGCTCGAAAACCGCATCCTCAAGGTACGGGTCGTAGGCGACGACGTTGAGGCCGAAGGCCTGGGCCCGGGGCGCTACCCGGCGGGGGATATTGCCGAACGCCACCAGCCCCAGGGTCTGCCCCCGGAGGGGCCCCATCGGGGGAAGCACCGACCTCAAGACCGCCGGGGTCCATTGTCCGGTTCGAACAACCCGGTCCAGCCGGAAGAGCTTGCGGTTCAGGGCCAGGAGGAGGGCCATCGTATGGTTGGCAACCTCGTCTAGGCAGAAGTCGGGGAAATTGGCGACAACGACGCCGAACTCGGTTGCGGCCCTGAGGTCCACGGTATCGACCCCAACGCCGTAGCGGACGACGCCCTTGAGCCGCGGCAGGCTGGAGACCACCCGCCGGCTGATCGGCTCAGCAATAACCAGCAGAATGTCGGCGTCCCGGCCGTGTTTAATAATCTCGTCCTCGGACCGGAGGGGTCCGGGCTGAATTATCTCGACGTCGAGGCCGGCAAGCCCTTCCCGCTCCAGCTCGAGGGGCTCGTCGGGGGCAGCCCCGGTGTGGAGGATTTTAAACTGCGCCATGGCAACCTCCCGGTTCAGCCAACGATATCCTCGCCCCCGTCCACGTTAATGACGCACCCGGTAACCCAGTAAGTGCCGGGGTGGCAGAGGGCGACGATCGCGCTGGCCACATCCTCAGGCTCGGTCAGCCGGCCGCTCGGGTTGCGCCTGAGGGCCTGCTCGATCAGCTGCTCGTGGCCCGGGATCTTCCGGAGGGCCGGCGTGTCGGTGACCCCGGCCCGGATGCCCAGGACGGCAACCCCTGCCGGCGCAAGTTCGAAGGCGAGCTGCCGAATGTGGGACTCGAGACAGGCCTTGGCGGCCGAAACCGCCCCGTAGTAGGGGATCACCCGGGTCGACCCCCCACTCGTCATTGCGAAGACCTTGCTTCCCCGCCGGAGCAGCCCCCGCCAGTAGAGGTCCTGGACCCAGTAAACCAGGCTGTTAGCCATGACATCGAGGGTCATTTCGAGCTGGCTCTTGGTGAGGGCCTCTTTCGGGTCGGCTGCGATGTAAGGGCGGAGGGTGCCAAAGGCCAGGGAGTGGAGGAGAACCTTGACGTAGCCGCCGTCCGGGTCGGCGGCGATGACCTCCTGGACCCGGTCGAGGATTTCCCGCCGCTTATCGGGGTCGGCGGCGTTGGCATTAAAGAACAGAGCCCGGCGGCCCTGGGACTCGACGTCGGCCCGAACCTTTTCGGCGTTGGCAAGGGTGGCCCGGGTATCGAGGTGGACGCCGACGATGTCCAGGCCGGCCCGGGCGAGGGCCCTGGCCGTCGCCGCCCCGAACCCGCTCGATGCCCCGAGGATTACGGCCCACTCAGCTTCAGCCATCAGTACGAACCTCCGAAACCAGAAGGCGCCCACAAATTCGGCGGCCGGTTGCGGCAAGGCCGACACGGCCGCCTCACTTGGTTATTACAGTACTGCCGGTCCGATGTCAAACGGAGGGACCCCTCCGGTTCACATCTGGTATAATGTTCGGGCGAGGAAGTCAGCAATGAACGTTGAAGGTCTTGTTCCGGTTCAGACCAATCCGAACATCCCCGAATTCGGCCCCGGCGACACGGTCCGGGTTCACTTCCGGATAACCGAGGGCGGCCGGGAGCGGGTGCAGGTCTTCGAAGGCACGGTCCTGCGGATCAGGCGGGGCGGACCCAGCGCAACCTTCACCGTCCGGCGGGTGAGTCACGGCGTCGGCGTTGAGCGGACGTTCCCCCTCTACTCGCCGCGCATCGAGAAGGTCGAGGTCGTCCGGCGCGGCCGGGTCCGGCGGGCCAGGCTCTACTACCTGCGGGAGCGGGTCGGCCGGGCGGCCAAGATAAAGGAGCGCACCACCGGTACCGGCCGGGGAATGGCCTTCAGCCTCACGACCGCCGAGGCTGAGGCCCCGGAGTCGGCCGAAGAGCCCCAGGGTTAAGGGTCGAACGGCGATTCGGGCGGGTTGTTCCGCCACGACTCGATAAGCTGACGCTCTTCGGGGGCCAGGTTCGCCTTTTCCAGCAGGTCCGGCCGCCGGAAAAACGTCCGCAAAAGCGACTGCTCCCGGCGCCACTGCCGAATCCGGCCGTGGTGGCCCGAAAGGAGGACCTCGGGCACCCGCCAGCCCCGGAAGTCGGCCGGCCGGGTGTACTGGGGGTATTCCAGCAGCCAGTCGCTGAACGACTCCTCCAGGGGCGCTTCTTCGGCCCCAAGCACCCCCGGCACCAGCCGAACCACCGCGTCGACGACGACCATTGCCGGAAGCTCCCCACCCGTAAGGACGTAGTCGCCGATGGAGAGCTCGTCGGTGACCAGGTGGAGGCGGACCCGCTCATCAAAGCCCTCATAGTGGCCGCAAATCAACACCAGCCGGCGCAGGCGGGCCAGCTCCCGGGCGATTTCCTGGTTAAAGACCCGCCCCTGGGGGCTCATCAGGATGATGGCCATATCGGGCGGAACGAGCCGCTTCGGCTCCGGAACCTCCGGTGTCGGCCAGAAGCTCAGGCCGGTAATCGCCTCGACCGCCCGGAAGAGGGGCTCGGGCTTCAGCACCATCCCCGCCCCACCCCCGTAAGGGTAGTCGTCGACGGTTCTGTGGCGGTCGGTCGCCCACTCCCGGAAATTGTAAATGTTGATTTCCACCAGCTGGCGTTCGACGGCGCGCTTTATAATGCTCTCCTCGAACGGCCCCCGGAACATGGCCGGGAAGAGGGTCAGGATGTCAATGCGCATGGGGCCGGTGGTCGGTGGGCTCCTCCCGGAGAAGCTCGACGGCGTGGGGCAGGGCCGGGCCGATAATCTCCAGGGCCTGGCGGACCCCCTGGGGATTGCCGGGGAGGTTGACAATGAGCGTCCGGCCCCGGACCCCCGCCACGCCCCGACTTAACATTGCAAACGGTGTAAACTCCAGACTCTTGATCCGGATCGCCTCGGCGAGGCCCGGAACCGGCCGCTCGACCACGGCGGCCGTCGCCTCGGGGGTCACATCCCGGGGCGCAACCCCGGTCCCCCCGGTCGTGAGGATAATGTCAACCAGCCGCCCGTCCGCCCACTCCCGGAGGGCCTGCATGATCAGCGGGGCCTCATCGGGCACGACCCGGTAGTCGGCCACAACCCAGCCGGCACCCTCGACGACCTCCCGAATGGCCCGCCCGCTCAGGTCTTCCCGCCGGCCGGCCGCAACGCCGTCACTTACCGTCAGAATTGCAACCCGAATTGCGGCCATTTAAGACGCGAGCCGTACGGCGCAACGGTTCGGCCCGGCCTCCAGCTCGGCGACCTGGGCCAGCTCCGGCACGAGCCCGGCCCGGTTGAAGCCCTGGACCGTCCGAAAGTTGGGCGGCTGTTCGGGCAGTCGGGCCAGGACTTCCCGCACAAACTCGGCCTCCCCCACCCGGGTCACCGGCAGCCTGTCGAGGACGGCCCCGAGCCGCTCGGCGAGCGGCTCGCCCCAGCGGTACGAAACCGCGTCGCTGAAATGGCCCGGCAGGACCAGAATCTCGGGCGGAAGTTTGCTCACCCGCTCGGCGTAGGTCCGGTAGAGCTGGCGCGCCTGGGCCTCGGCATTTTCCCGCAGGTCCGGCCGGCCGATGCTCTCAATAAACAGCGTGTCGCCGGTGAACACGGCCGCATCCCCGAGCTTGAAGGTGACCGACCCCGGCGTGTGGCCGGGCGTAATGAGCGCCACCAGCGAAACCCCGTCGGCCAGCGGAAGCTCAAAGCCGTCGTCGAGGGCCACAAAGCCGTCGAATTCATACGGCTCCAGCCGGCTCAAAAGCAGGGCAGCCCCGGTCCGGCCCGCCAGCTCCCGGGCCCCCGAGACGTGGTCGGCGTGAAGGTGGGTGTCCAGCACGGCCACAATCCGGGCATCCCGCTCGGCCGCAAGCCGGATAAACTCGTCCACGTGGACGGTCGGGCAGATAACGACGGCCGCCGACCCGACCCGAACAAGATAGGCCAGACAGCCCTTGGCCGGCCGCCTGACCTGGATCACTTCAACCCCCGGCAGGCCGATGGGCACCGGCACCGCCTCGTAGACGGTGTTCCAGGCAACCATCCCCCCGGCCAGGTTCCAGGCTTCGATACCCCGGCTCCGGAGGACGGCCGCCGCCCGGGCCGACCGGTTTCCGTGGGCGCAGACGGCCACCACCGGCCGGTCCGCCGGGACCTGCACCCGGTCGGGGTTCGCCTCGACCTGGTCAACCGGGATGTTGACGGCCCCCGGGATATGCCAGGCGGCGAACTCCTCCGGGGTCCGAACGTCGAGGATAAAGACCGGGTCGCCCCGGATAAACGTGTCCCGCAGGTCGGACGGGGCCATGTCCGGCGGTACGGGCTTCTGACTCAACGACATCGTCAGGCTCCTTTCTGGCGCACCGGGCGCCCTAACTTTATAGTACAATACGGGACCGTTCGGGCCATGCTCGACGTCGGAATCATCGTCGTCAGCTACAACGTGGCCGGCCTGCTCCGGAAATGCCTCCGGTCGGTGCTGGCCAGCCGGGGGGTGAACCTGGCCGTCTGCGTCGTCGACAACTGCTCGGCGGACGGTTCAGCCGAGATGGTCGCCGCCGAGTTTCCACAAGTCCACCTGATCGTGAGCCCCGAAAACCGCGGGTACTCGGCGGCGAATAACCTGGGCATCAAGTACTTTCTGACCCGGTCGCCCCCGCCCCGCTACATTCTTCTGCTCAACCCCGACACCGAGGTCCCGCCGGATGGCATCGCCCGGATGGTAGCTTACCTGGACGGCCACCCGGAGGCGGGGGTTGCCGGACCGAAGCTGGTCCGGCCGGACGGAAGCCTCGACCTGGCCTGCCGGCGAAGCTTCCCAACGCCCGAGGTTTCGTTCTACCGGATGGTGGGGCTGAGCCGGCTCTTTCCGAAGAGCCGGCGGTTCGGCCGCTACAACCTGACCTACTTGGACCCCGACGTTGAAACTGAGGTCGACTCGGTGGTCGGGGCCTTCATGCTGATCCGGCGGGAGGCCCTGGAAGAGGCCGGCCTGATGGACGAGGAGTTTTTCCTTTACGGGGAGGACCTGGACCTGGCGTTCCGGATAAAGGCCCGGGGCTGGAAGGTCCTCTACTACCCGGGCGTCGTGGTGCTCCACCACAAGGGCGAGAGCACCCGCCGGTCGAAGCTTCTGGCCGTCCGGGAGTTTTACCGGGCAATGTTAATTTTTTACCGCAAACACTACGCCCCATCGAACCCGCGTCCGTTGCGGTGGCTGGTGACGGCCGGGATCTACCTGCGGTGGGCCGTTGCGTACGGCGTCGCCTGGGTGCGTTCGGCCCTCCCGGCACGGAACGCGTAACCGTTCAGTCGTGGCGAATGTCGAAACAGCCGGCCGTGGCCGGCCATCAGCATGGCATCTTAAAGTTTAACCCCTCTTTCCGTACACCCTACCGGTCGGAAAAGTAGGCTAATAACTGCGTACAGAGACTCAAGCGGGTCTGGATTCTGGGGGTCCTGGGTCCAGCGGCCTGCGGTGGCACCAGCGGCCGGGGCCAGTCGTGACCGGCGGGTTTATTCGGGGCTTGCGAAAAGAGGTGCTAAAATTTGAGTTAGCAAGCGTGCTGGTAGCGGGCTGAGCGGTGCAGATTTCTGAGAAGGCGCGACGGATGCGGGCGTTTGTGAGGCGGTGTATTGAGGCCAAGGGGCATCTGCCTACACTCCGGCATGACGGCCGGCAGTCGCGTCCGACGCGGGTGCTACGGGACGGTGAGGCGTGAAGGCAGCCGGGATGGCTATGCTGATGTCGGCGTTAGGGTGGCTGGTGGTGGCGTGCGTGGGGCAGCCGGCGGTGCTGGTGGAGTACCGGCGAAGCGGCGGGATTATGGGGCTGAGAGACCGGCTGGTGGTGTACGAGGACGGCCGGGTAGAGCTGGAACGGCGGGGGGCGAGGTACCAGTTTACGCTGGGGTCGGAGGAGCTGGCGCGGCTACGAGGGGCGCTGGAGCGGGCCGGTTTTGGGGCGCTGCGCCCGGAGTATTTTCCATCAGGCCCGTGGGCCGACCTCGTGGAATTTACGCTGGTATACCGCGGGCGTACGGTGCGGGGGGTTTTGAGTCCGGAAGTCCCCGAGGGTTTACGGCAGGTGCTGGCGGAGCTGGATGGTCTGGTCGAGCGGTGGCGTCCGCAGTGATGGGGTGGTTAAGCAAGCCGCCGGGTACCCCTTCGGCGGGGCGGCGGATTATAGTGGGCGCGACGGATGCGAGGAAGCCGCTCGGCCCAGTCATGCTCCCCAGCGGCCGTCGGGACAGGGACACAAGCTCGAAATTCAAGGCCCAAGAACTCAACCCTAGCCCGTGCCGTAAAGCATGACCTCACGGGCCAGCTCCCGACCCTGCTCGGTGAGGACCAGCAGGCCGTTCCGTCGCTCGACCAGGCCCGCCTGTTCGGCGAGGCGGGCAACCGCCGCCGCGAACTTCGGCTCCCAGCGCAGGTGGGCGGGCAGGTCCTCGGCCGCGGCCTCCGCCGCCTCGGCGGCGGTCCCCTCGTGGGTGAGCAGGTGCATCACGAGCAGGCGGAGGGCGAATTCCCACCGCTGGCGCCGGTAACGCCAGGCACGGACGATAAGACCCTGGCGCGGGGAGCCGAGAAAGGCCAGGCCGAACAAGATACCCCCTACCGTAGCCATTGACCCGGCAATGGACGTGTCAAACGTGTGGGCGACCCAGTACCCGCCGACGGCCGAGGCTGCCCCGAGCAGGACGGCGAGGCCGATGACTACCGGCAGCCGGTCGCTCAGGAGCAGGGCCGTGGCCGGCGGGACGATGAACAGGGCGACGGCCAGCACGACCCCGACCGCGTCGAAGGCCCCGACGGCCGTAACCGAGACCACGCCCAGGTGGAGGGTGTGAACGAGGGCAGGCGGGAAGCCCAAAATCGCGGCCAGCGCCGGGTCGAAGGCCGTCAGCTTGAGCTCTTTGTAAAGGGCGGCGAGCATGGCCAGGTTAACCAGCAGGATCGCCCCCATGACCCAGGCCCGGCGGGGCCCGAGGTCAATGCCGTCGGCCTCGACCCGGTCGAACGGGGCGAAAGCCAGCTCCCCCAGCAGCACCGCGTCGACGTCCAGGTGGACGTATTCGGTGTAAAGGGAAATCAGGATGACGCCGATGCTGAAGAGGAGGGGGAAGACGAGGCCGATCGCAGCATCTTCCCGGACGAGGCCGGTCCGGAGAATGACGGAGACCAGGCCCACCGTAGCGAGGCCGGTCAGGGCGGCCCCGGCCACCAGCAGGGGGGAGTGCAGGTCGCGGGTTACCAGGAACATAACCACAATTCCCAGCAGGACGGTGTGGCTGATGGCGTCGCTTATGAGGGAGACCCGCCGCAACACCAGAAAGGTTCCGGATAGGGCACAGGCGGCGGCTGCCAGCGCCGCCACCAGCTGAATCTCAAGCTGCAGGCCCGTCATGGGTCCCCCTCACCCTGAGCTCCGGCCCGGCCGTCTCCGGCCCGGCCTGCCGGAGGAAATCCAGGACGACGGTCAGCCCCTCGGGGGTTAACGCCACCCGGCCGTCTTCGAGACGGCGGAGCCAGTGTCGGGCCGCCAGCTCCCGGAGGCTTCCCTGCACGTTCGGCCCGACCAGGGCCTGCAGAGTCCCGGCCGGGTGGGGGTAAAACGGGTCGCCGTGCTGGCCGGCGAGCCAGTAGAGCTGGGCCAGGACCCGCAGGGCCCGGACCATCCGCTCACGGCGGCCGGCGACCAGCCGCTGCCAGACGAGGCCCCGGTGGGGCGCAAAGAGGAGGGACCCGTACACCAGCAGGCTGGCGCAGACGACGATGGTCGGCCCGGTGGGGAGGCCGTCCCCCAGGCTGCTCAGGAGGACGCCGCAAATGCCGGCGAGCGCCCCGAAGAAGGCGGCAAGGACGACCATAACCCCGAGGCGGTCGGTCCACTGGCGGGCGGCGGCCGCCGGGGCGATGAGCATCGCGCTCATGAGCACAACCCCGACCGTCTGGATCCCGGCGACAATGGCCAGGACCACCAGGCTGGTCAGGACGATGTCCAGCACCCGAACCGGGAAGCCCTGCGCGGCGGCGAACGCCGGGTCGAAACTCAAAAGTTTAAACTCCTTCCAGGCCAGGCCGACGGCCGCCAGGGCCAGGGCCGCAACCACCCCGACCGTCGCGACGTCCCGCTGAAGGAGGGTAGCCGCCTGGCCGAAAAGAAACTTGTCCAGGCCGGCCTGGGCGGCGGTTGGGAGCCGCTGGATGACCGTCAGCAGAACCAAACCGAACCCGAAAAAGACCGAGAGGACGATCCCCAGGGCGGCGTCGGACTTCAGGCGGGTGTAGCCGGTTACGGCGATAACGGCCAGCGCCCCGACCCAGGCCGCCAGGGCCGCCCCCAGCAGAAGCAGGGACGACTCCTTGCTCCGGGTGATCAGGAATGCCAGGGCGAGGCCGGGGAGGGTCGCGTGGCTCATCGCGTCCCCCAGCAGGCTCTGCCGGCGCAGGAGGGCGAAACAGCCCAGGACCCCGCTGGTGACGCCCATAAGCAGGGCCCCGGTCCCGACCGTCCGGACGGTGTGGTCGGTCACCAGGCTAATAAACAGGTCAGCGGGTCCCATCATGCCCGCCTGGTTTCCAGGATTACCGGGCGGCCGCCGTAGGTTTGCCTGAGATTCTCCTCGGTGAAAACCTCGGCGACCGGGCCGCAGGCGACCCGCCGCACATTCAGCAGGAGGACCCAGTCAAAATATTCCCTGACCGTCTGCAGGTCGTGGTGGACGACCACGACCGTCTTGCCGGCCGCCCGCAGCGACCGCATCACGTTCAGGATCGCCCGCTCGGTCAGGGCATCGACCCCGGCGAACGGCTCGTCCATCAGGTAAATCTGGGCGTCCTGGACCAGCGCCCGGGCAAGGAAGACCCGCTGCTGCTGGCCGCCGGAAAGCTGGCTGATCTGCCGGTGGGCCAGCTCCCGCATGCCCACCTGCTCCAGGGCGGCCAGGGCCAGTGCCCGCTCCCGGGCGCCGGGCCGGCGGAACCAGCCCAGGTGGCCGTACCGGCCCATCATCACCACATCCAGCACGTTTGTCGGGAAGTCCCAGTCGACATCCCGGTGCTGGGGCACGTACCCCACCAGCCGGCGGACCGCTTTCAGGGACTGGCCGAAGATCCGCACCGTGCCCGCCGCCGGGCGAACGAGGCCCAGAATCGCCTTGAGGAGGGTGGTCTTGCCGGCCCCGTTCGGCCCGACAACCGCCATCAACACCCCGGCCGGAACCTCGACGTCCACGTCCCACAGAACCGGCCGGTCGCGGTAGGCGACGGTAAGGTCGGTTATTTCGATGGCCAGGGCGGTCTGGGAAGCGGGCTGCGTCATCGGCTGCCTCCCGAAACGGTTTCGCCGGTTAAGGCTTCGACAATAGTTCGGACATTGTGCCGCACCATGCCCACGTAGGTGCCGGCCTCGCCGTCGGGCTCGCCCAGGGAATCGGAGTAAAGCTCGCCCCCGATTCTCACCTCCCACCCCCGGGCCCGGACGGCCTCCTGGACCGCCTCAATGTTGCGGACCGGCACGCTACTTTCGATAAACACGGCCCGAATCCGCCGCTGAACGATAAACTCGGCCAGCTCCTGGACATCGGCGATGCTGGCTTCGGCCACCGTGCTGATGCCCTGGAGCCCCCGGACCTCAAACCCGTAGGCCCGGGCGCAGTAGCCGAACGCGTCGTGGGCGGTAACCAGCACCCGCTGGTCGGGCGGAATGCGGGCAACCTGCTCCCGGACCCAGCCATCCAGCTCGGCCAGCTCCCGGAGGTAGGCCTCCGCCCGGGCCCGGTAGGCCGGGGCATAGTCCGGGTCGTGTTCGGCCAGAGCCTCCGCAATATAGGCGACCACCCGCATCCACAGCCGAACGTCGAACCAGATGTGGGGGTCCGGGTTGCCGGCCGACCCTTCCGGGTAAAGCAGGTCGGCCGGGTCGATGGCGGTGCCCACGGCGTAGGTTGGGACCCACCTGTTCATCCCGGCCAGGATGTCGGCCATCTTTGCCTCAAGGTGAAGGCCGTGGTAGAAAACGAGGTCGGCCCGGGCGAGCCTGAGCACGTCGCCTTCCCGGGCCTTGTAAAGGTGGGGGTCAACCCCCGGCCCCATCAGGGCGGTTACCTCGACCCGGTCGCCGCCAACCTGCTTTACGGCGTCCGCAATGATACTCGTGGTCGTAACAACCCGGACGGGCCGGTCAGCCCGCCCGGCGGGGTCGCTGGGCCCCCCAACCGGGGCGCAGGCCGCAAACAGCAGGAGGGTTAGCACGCATCCAATCAGGGCCCGGCTGCCGCCTAACCTGCCGCGTTTCATGCGCCCCCCGCCGGGAATCAGTCCTGGCCGGGGACCGGCTCGACGAAGACCCGGCTTGCAACTTCCCGGCCGACCGCGTGGGTGCGGTCCCCAGCCCGCAGGTGAACGGGACCGTTAAAGGGGGCAACCTCAACCACCTCCACCGGCGCCCCCGGAATCAGCCCGAGGCTGGTGAGGTAGCGCAGGAGGGCCGGGTCGCTGTCGGGCACCCGGCGGACAACGGCCTTCGAGCCGGCCGGCAGTGACCCCAGGGGAACATAGGCGGGCTCCCGGATGGTCCCATCCTTGGACGGGATGGGGTCGCCGTGGGGGTCCACCGTCGGATACCCCAGGGCCGCGTCGATGGTATCCTCCAGGGTATCCGAAAGGGCATGCTCGAGGCGCTCCGCCTCAGCATGGACCGCCTCCAGGGGCATATTCAGGGCCCGGGCCAGGAAGAGCTCCCAGAGGCGGTGGTGGCGGATAACTTCCAGGGCGATGCGGGCGCCGGCCTCGGTGAGCTCAACCCCCCGGTAAGGGGTGTAGCGGAGGAGGCCCATGTCCGCCAGCCGCTGAATCATGCTGGTTGCGGCCGGAAGGCTCACCCCCAGCCTTTCAGCAATCGCGGACGTGGAGGCCCGCTGCCGACGCTGCTGGACCTTGTAAATAACCTTAAGGTAATCTTCGACAGCCTGTCTCATCCGGTCTGCCCCCGACGGCAGGGTTTAAGCCTGTTTAATTCTCGACCTAAGCATACTGCGGTTTTAAGTTTTTGTCAAGCTAGACCCCGCCCGCGGCCGGGTTCCGGGGTCGGCCGCCGTGGTCGCCGCCCGGAAGGCCGATGCCCCGGTAGAAGAGCCGGCTGGGCCGCCCGTGTCGGGACGTGACGACCCCGAGCCGTTTCATTGCCCGGCCGAACACTCTCCGGCTCACCGGGGTGAGGCCCCCCTGCTCGCACCACCCCACGTACGCTTCATAAAGCTCGCGCGCCTCCACCTTCAGGTCCTCGCCGACGGCGCACCCGGCCCGCAAGAAAAGCCCGACCGACCCTTCAGCCGGCGGCCCGGGGCTGAGCAGGCGCTCAAGAAGGGTTTTCCGGTCCCGGAAACCAAGGCCCAGGGCGGCAGCAACCGCCTCAAGTTCGCTCCGGCCGAATCCGAGGCCGGCGAGCTGGCCCAGGCCCACAGCCACCTTCGGCGGGACCCGCGGCGGCAGTTCGACCGGTCGGGCCGGGGGTTCGGGCCCGGACCGGCCCGGCCGGCGGGGTACCGGTTCGGGCTGGCCTTTGAGGGCCCGTTTCAGGGCAGCCCGGATTTGAACCAGGCTGTAGGCCCGGCCCACCGGCAAATTTGCAAACCCGTACCGGCGCAGGTCCACCGGAAAATGCCAGCCGTCCACCACCAGCAGGGTCCCGCAGAAGAGGGGCATCAGGAAGCCGGGACCGGCGAAGGCCGGGTCCCGCTCAGCCCTGGCCGCCCGGGCCAGGCCCTGGAGCAGGCGGACCAGCTCGACGGCCTTATCCTCGGGCTTGTTAATCACCCACGGCTCCTTGAGCCGCCAGAAGGCGATGTAAAGGGCGTCCGGGTGGGTCTCCACCCGTTCGGTCACCTCCCAGACGTGGTTCACGGCCAGGTCGGGGTAGCCGCGCAGGGCGGGCTGGTCCTGGGCGGACGCCAGCTTGGCATACCAGAGGTGAGGCGATTCAACCTTCCAAATCCCGGTCGGTTCCAGCTCCCGCAGGAACGGCTCGGACCACGGCGCCCGACCCCGGTAGACCACCCACAGACAAAAAACCTCCCGGATAACCTCCAGTCCCGAGGCCGGGTCCCGGACCTCGAAGGAGAGGTAGGCCACGTTGCGGTGCGACTCCCAGCCGTCCTCTATCCACGCCCTCAGGTGGCCCGCGTCGGGGCGGGGCCCGGGCAGGCTGAGCCTGCGGGGTAGCCCGGTTCGCCAGGTGTCCGCGGTGTGCTCCCCGAGGAGCAACCCCTCCACCGTGGGCATCTTCCCCACGCCGGTTGCGGCCAGCAGCCAGTCGATGTGGCCGCCGTGGGCGAGGTGATACGGCTCAATGGGGACCTTACTGAATGGGTAAGGTTCGGCGGCAAGGTAAGCGTAGCGGCGGATGGTTCGCTCTTCAACCGGCATTGCCGTCGGCTTCCGGTCCCGCATCATCGTGGGACGCCGGCAATTTCGGCAATGGGAACCGGGGGCCCGATGTAAAAGCCCTGGGCGTAGTCGACGCCCAGGTCCCGAACTTTCCGGAGGGTCGCCTCGTCCTCCACCCACTCGGCGATGGTCTCCCCGCCCAGGTCCCGAATCAGGGCGGCGATGGCGGTCACGATCTTCTGCGCCGGCGGGTCGCCGGGCAAGTCCTGGATGAGGCTGCCGGCCACCTTCACGTAATCCACCGGCAGGTGGCGCAGGTAATGGAACGATGAGAATCCGGCCCCAAAGTCATCGAGGGCCAGCCGGTATCCCCTGTCCCGCAAGACCTTCAGGTGCCGGCGGAGGGCGCCCAGGTCGGCCAGGACCACCTCTTCGGTAATCTCCAGAACCAGCCGGTCCGGATCCGCCCCGGCCGATTCCAGCAGCCCGAGCATGCGTCTGACGGCGTCCGGGTCGTTGAGGGTCCGGCCCGAAACGTTCACGTGGAGCCGCAGGCCGGCCGCCTTCCCGAGCCGGATGGCTTCGGCCAGGACCGCCAGGTCCAGCTCCGTGACCAGTCCCAGGCGCTCGGCCGCCTCCAGAAAGGCGGCCGGCTTAAGCAGATTCTCCCCCACCCGCAGCCGGGCCAGCAGCTCGTACTGGGTGACCCGGTCTGCCCGCAGGTCCAGGATCGGCTGGGCGAAGACCTCCAGCCCGTTTCCGGTCAGGGCTCGGGCAAGCTGGTCACCGGGGAGACTCGGGCACCAGCCGGAGTCCGTTTCGCAGACCCGAACCTGGTCGCCGCCCTCGCCCTTAGCGGCATACAGGGCGCGGTCGGCCGCCGCCAGCACCTCGTCAACGCTTCGGCCGTGCTGGGGGAAAAGGGCCACCCCGCAGCTCGCCCCGAATGTCAGCCGGCCGCCGCCCAGCAAGGCAGTCCTCCGTTCCCGGACGGCCCCAAGGAGTCGCTCGGCGACGGTCCGGGCCTGGTCGGCGTCGGCCGGGAAGAGGACCGCCCCGAACTCGTCACCCCCCAGCCGGGCCAGCAGGTCGCCCCGCCGCAGGCGGCCCGTCATCAGGGCGGCCAGCTCCTGCAGCAATTGGTCACCCGCCTGGTGGCCAAGCAAATCGTTCACGGCCTTGAAGTTGTCCAGGTCGATCAGAAGAACGGCCCCGGTCTGGCCCCGGCGCTCGGCCAAGCTCAGCCGCCGGGCCAGCTCGGCCCGGAAGCGGTGCCGGTTGAAGGTCCCGGTCAGGCTGTCGTGTTCCGCCAGGAACCGGACGCGCGCCTCCGTCTGCTTCTGTTCGGTGATGTCCTCAACGACCCCCTCGTAGTAGGCGACCGCCCCGGAAGCATCCCGGACCGCCCGGGCCGATTCCCGGACCCAGATCGGGGTGCCATCAAAGCGGCGCCAGCGGACCTCAAAGCCGCTGACGGTCCCCTGACGGTCGATAAGCCGCTGCCAGCGGAGCCGATCGTTCGGATTGACGTAGATGGCCGGCGCTGGCGTCGCCAGCAGGGTCGCCCGGTCGGGGTATCCCAGCAGTTTCACTAGGGCGTCATTGACCGCCACGAACCGGCCGTCGGGCGTTGAGCGGTAGGTCCCGGCGGCCAGCCGCTCCACGAGCTCCCGATACTGCTGGAGTTCAAGGAGCCGGCCCAGAACGTTGGCGGCAATGCCGCTCAGCAGGACGGCGAGGCGGATCTGGTCCTCCCCCACCGGCCGGACGTCAAGCCAGTTAATCGTCACGACCCCGACCGGCTGCCCGTCGCTGAGCATGGGCAGGAGAAGGCTCTGTCTTACGCCGGCCCGGCGAACTACCTCGGGCACGAAAAAGGGGCGGCTCAGGTTCCCCAGGTCGGAAAGCAGCGGCCCCCGCATGTGCAGAACCCAGGCTGGCCCGTTGCTCTCCGGCGGATTGAGGGGAAGCTGCAAGCGCCCGATGTGGGCCTCCGTCCACCCCCAGCCGGCGGCCAGGGTCAGGTATGTGCCGGTCGGGTCCACCACCAGCAGGCCGAGGGCATCAGGTTGGAGAATCCTCCGCAGGAACGAAAACAGCACCCGGCCCAGGTCCTCAACTGTAGCCACATTTAGCAGGGCGGCCGCCAGCTCTGCGGCGTCGTCTTGCTCCCGTTGCCGGGTGGCTTGGGTCTCGGACAAGGCCAGGGTCCGGCCAACGGCAAGGCCTACCAGGCGGCCGACGATGTCGAGGACGGCGCTCAGCCCGGCCGGGAGCTGAGGGGCACCGCTGGCGGCCAGGTTCATCACCCCGAGAGCCCGGCCCTCGGCCAGCAGCGGGACGGAGACGTGGGCTCCCAGACCGCAGGTGGGGAAGCCGGCCGCGGCGGCCCGCTCGAGCCGTTCGCACCCTTTCGACCAGCTTGTCGAGACGTCGCCCGCCATCACCCGGCGCTGGCACCGGCAGGGCGACCACTTCAGACCGGCGTTGTCGTCGGCCGTCAGGCGGGACCCGATAGCCGGAGGCCAGGAAGAATCCTTCGGGTTCCCGCCGGAGGAAGACCCAACCCGCCTCGAAGCCAAGACCCTCCGCCACCAGCGCTACCACCGAATCGAGAAGCGGACCGGCACTCCGGTGACGGTTAAGCTCCTCCGCCAGAGACCGAAGAACCCCAAGATAATGGTCCCAGCCCTCCGGCGGGCCTCCCATCGCCGGCTCGTTGTGCCACCTGTCCGGTTCGCCCTTTCCCCCGTTTCTCCAACTTCTGGTCACTGCTGCCTCCCAGGAGAAGATTGGCAGGCACCCAAAGGAGCGGAGGCAGGCGGCGAGGGCCTGGGGGGAGGCGAATCGCGTTCCCCGGCAGTCGGTGGCCGAAGGCGACACTCCGCATCCTTCGCCTCGCTCCGCTCCGGCGTGGCTTCCACCCGCCTTGCAACCCTTGTGACGCCTGATTACCCCGATAGATCATACTCCGACCGGCCCCTGTTCGGCCACCGCCCACCTGTTTTCACCTGGCGACCCTCCACCCCACCAACATGCCATCTAACCGCCCTCCAGCCCAAAGGCCCTCACCGGCCGGTAGGTCGCTCCGGCTGGACCCAGCCGACTCTCCATGAGCACCACTTCCCGGACCGGCATCCGCCCGAACTGCCGGGCCGCCAACCCATCCTCCACCGGCGGCAGGCCGGTCGGGACCTTCAGCCGACCCAGGGTGATGTGGGGCACAAACTCCCGGCCTTCCGGGGCGAACCCCAGCGGTTCCAGGCTGGCCTCGACCTGCCGCTGAAGGCGGGCAAGGCGGCCGGTGGGTTCCTTCACCCCCACCCAGACCACCCGGGCCCGGCGCGGGCCGGGAAAGAAGCCCAGCCCCTCAAGCTTGAGCTCAAAGGGCCCCACCCCGGCCGTTGCCTGCTCCAGGGCCCTAACCACCGCCTCAACCCGGTCCGGCCCGACTTCGCCCAGAAACTTCAGCGTCAGGTGGATGCCGGCCGGGTCCACCCAGCGCACCTCCACCCCGGGCCACGCCCGCCGGAGCCGGCCCTGCAGGTCGGCCAGGGCCGTTTTTAACTCCCGGTTCAGGTCGACGGCAACGAAAAGTCTCACCCCGGCCCCTCCAGCCGCAGCAAGGTGCGGGCGTTGGCCCCGAAAAACTTTTCGGCCCCCGGTGACTCACCTGCCGGCGAGACGCCCGCCCGGCTCAGATAGTCAAACATCCGGCCGTAACTTATGAGCGGAAAATCCGTGCCAAAAAGCAGCCGGTCCGGACCGACGATTTCAAGCACGGCCTTTACCGCCGACGGTTCATAGAGAAAGGGCAGGGCCGCGGTATCAAACCAGACGTTGCGAAAGGCAGCCTTCACCTCGGGCATGAGGCCGTAGAACGGCAGGCCGCCGCCCAGGTGGGCGAACACGAACCGGACTTCGGGAAAGCGGCCGTAAAGCCGTTCCAGCCGGTGGGGCCAGACGGTCCCCTTGCCCGGGTATGAATGGCCGACCGGTTCGCTGGCATGCACGGCCACGAAGAGGCCGAGCCCGGCGGCCGCGTTCAGAACCGGCCCCAGGCCCTCCGGGTGGTCCAGGTCGAGCCCCTGGCCGTCGGGCATGACTTCCCCGAGGCCCACCGCCCCGGCCCGGACCGCCCGCTCCAGCTCGGCAACGGCCCCATCCGGGTCGGTGAACGGTACCATCACACAGGGATAGATCCGGCCGGGAAAGCGCCGGGTCGCATCCAGCAGATAATCGTTCGTTCGCCGGCAGAGCTCCGGGTCCGACCAGCCGAAGTTCATCGCCACCGCCGCCCGGACCCCGGCCCGGTCCAGGGCGTCCACCAGGTCCTCGGCCGTGGCGAGCCGGGCCGAACGGCGGCCGTAAAGCCAGGCAAAATACGGCTCCCGGTTAAACCACGCCTCCCGCTGCCGGACGATTTCCGGGGGGAAGATGTGGACGTGAAAATCGATAATTTCACCGACCAAAGTCTGCCCTTTCGGAAAGCTGCCGGTCAGTCCGTGGCGGTCACCAGCCGAAGATAACATGTTTGGGCATCCCGGCAAGCTGACCGCCCCATTTCGTCTATAACTATAATCGGCAGAAGATTGCGATATTTCAGGTTTATCCTCGGCCTCGGCGTCAGCGGGGCGGCCCTCTTCCTGGCCCTGCGGGAGGTGGATTTTGCGGCCGCCCTCGGGGCGCTCGGGCAGGTCCGCCCCGACCTGGTCGGCCTGGCCCTGCTCCTGGTGCTCGCCTCACTGGTCATCCGGGCCTGCCGCTGGCAGGTCCTCTTCCCGGCGAAGGCCCGGCCGGCCGT
>FWWL01005378.1_pt1 | contig 20068 bp, 15 predicted proteins | sample 2228331 | NCBI WGS metagenome assembly FWWL01 (sample SAMEA103939775, study PRJEB20133) | metagenome | reverse complement strand
CGTTTGCCGGAGCAAAATCCCGTAGTCTGCGCTGGAAGGCCACGCGCCGTCGTGGCCGCGGACCATGATGGATGATCCATCGGCACTTCGGCGGACGCGACGGCGCGCCTCCCTCCAATTCTGATGTTGTACCATTAGCCATTCGGAGAGGTCGGTGCCGTCGTGGCTGCGTCAGACCACAAAAAAACTGGGTAAACTCCAGAGCAAGGAGTTTTTTCAGGCCCCGGCGTGTGTTGGGTACCGGCGGGGCAATCGGGTAGAAGTTGTGTCAAGAAAAACTTCAGAGTTAGTCGGCTAAATAGACCCCGTCTTCTATCCGGGCAAACTGAGATCAGGCTAGCCATACGGCCAGGTTGCAGGTTGGGGCAGGGAGGTCAACTCTGCTGCAGGTCAAGGGGCCAATCAATCGCACAATCGAAAGCCCAAACAAACAAACAAGGAGCTGCCCATTAGCGTTCCCGGTAGGTGATTCGCCCCTTGGTGGGATCGTAGGGAGAAATCTCCACCCGCACGCGATCACCCGGCACAATACGGATGAAGTTTTTCCTCATGCGCCCGGCCACATAGGCAAGTATTGTGTGACCGGTATCGAGTTGCACCCGAAAATTCGTATTCGCCAAAGCCTCCGTCACAACACCTGGAACTTCGATACCTTTTTCCTTTTCCTTAGCCATAACCACCTTCCACCCAAAGACACCATGGAACAAAATCCCTACCGCCCAAACGACCACCGCTTGGGAGTGAAAACAGAGGAGGGACACATTGCTCTCACTTTTTCATCCTACCACGTGGACAGCGCAACTCCAAGTGTCGGACAGGTGTGAGCCGCCAGCGTAAGCTGGGGATGAATTGGAGGGCCACGCGCCGTCGTCGTTCCGCAAAACGGTAGGTGCAACGCATGCGTCACCCCATGTTCGCGAGGGGTGTTCCGTCAGATCTGGAGAGACGCGCGCCGTCGTGTCCACCGACATGCTGGTTGATCATCCATTGTGGTTCACGGCCACGACAGCGCGTGGCCCTCCAAACATTTCGTTTGGATGTAAAACATTTGGTTTGAACGTGAAACATCTTGGTTTGTACGTGACGGCGTGTGGCCTCCAAACGATGGATTTGTTCACGACTCCCAGGGGCGACCTCACTCCAAGGTCTAAACACGTCATTTCAGAATCAATTGCCGCCCACTCGCGGGTGTGACCCTTCTGGTTGCCCGCTCTTGATTTCGGCGACGGGCAGCGACACGGTTTGCTCCTCCCAACAAAAGCCACACATGAGGCAAAGTGCCGATTTTGCCCGACCCAACGTACCTTTGCAGTTAATCACGTCGCTGTGGAAACAACCGCAGCCTGGCTCGTAACTACAAAAACTGGACAATCTCCAGAGCCGGCGAACATGTTACCGAACCGCACAGTTGACCACCGGAAAAAGGCCCGTTACGCTGGTTGCATCCGGGGGCTTCGGGAGCGTAATGATCCGATTAGCACAACGGGCGAACGGCATAAGAGTTCACACCTTTTGATTTGAGGAGCCGAGAAATGGGCGAGGCGCGGATCGTCTCCTTTATCAACTACAAGGGCGGCGTCGGCAAGACGACCACAACCTACCACATTGGCTGTAGTCTGGCAGAACATCACGGCCATCGCGTGCTCCTGGTCGATATCGATCCCCAGTCGAATCTTTCGCTCCTTTGCATGAATTACGATCAGTACGATCAATTCCGCCAGCAGCGGGGGACCATTCGGGATTTGTATCGTCGATTTCGACAGGAGGGCCGCTTGGGTACGCGGGATTTCATCGTTCGTGAGCCTATTCAATTAAACAACGGTCCCCTGAGGAATCTCGATCTGCTCCCGTGTGATCTGGATATGTTGGGTGAAGACATTGGCGGAATCCTGCCGGTGGTCTCCGCAGCACGGACGGGGAACGCATTTCAGGTCTTGGAACAAGTGGCGGAACGTGTCTTGCGAGAATGGGATTTTTTGCGTTTGGCGCTCGATGAAGTCCGTAACGAGTATGACCATATCCTCATCGACTGTCCGCCCAATCTCTATTTGATGACCCAGAACGCCCTGGCCGCCTCCGATTGGTATGTGGTCACCGTGGTTCCGGAACACCTTTCGTCGATTGGGGTGCCTATTCTCATTCGTAAAATACGGGACATCCGGCAGCGGATTGAGCGGGTGACGGCCATCCTTGGGAGGGAGGTTTCGTTTGCCCGGTTTGCCGGTATTATTGCTGTTAAGATGCGTCGGGCGGGCCAACATCAGGATGTGCTCAAACGGCTCCGCGAGGAATTGTCGCCTTATATTGACGATGATCCGGTCTTCACTACGGCCACAACAGAATTGATCGGCTATAGCGAGGCGGCCGAGCAGAACCTCCCCGTGTGGCATGCCCGGGGAAATAACCCGCTTGCGGCAGCGGAACGGCGGGAATACGAAGCCATTACCGACGAGTATCTCAGACGCTGTCACGGCGGTACACCATGAGAAGACGGCAATGAAACAAGGGGCGCCCTTTTCCAGGGCGGTCCAAGGAAGTGTTTTCTGGTGTCGATGCGAAAGGATGGATTATGGCCAAGAAAGAACCTGCCTCCACGTTTGACGTTTTTCAGGATATCGAGTTCATTTTTGGCGTATTACCGTCGCTAGATTTGCGCAATGAGCTTGTTGCATCATTCAACAAGGTTATTGGATTTTTGGGAGAGATGCTTGCCGCGCTCGAAAAGATACCCACACGAGATGAAATGATTGAGAGAGGCATTCCGGAAGCAATCGATTGCCTCAAGCGCTTCTTCCAGAACCTACAGAAAATTGGCGAAGTCGATTCGCGTCAGAGGAAACCACGAGGTATTAAGAAAGAGTTTGATGTAGAGGCATTTGTGAAACAGCTTTCGAACATTTCCGGTGAGCAGATTGAAAGCGCATTACGGGACTCGGGGTTGACGGTTAGCCAACTGAAAGAAGTGCTAACGTATATCGGGGGCTCTACGCGGGGTGCCAGCAGGAAAGACCAGGTCATCCAGCGGATCGTGGATGAAATCCGTACCCGGCGGAATCTGAGCGGCTTACGCGATGGCGCCACCCCTTAAGCCCGGCGGGATCAATGCCTATTTTGCAAAATCAATGCACGATTATGGTGGGGACACCGCACCGCTGCGTGTCCCCACCGTATGCGTTTTATAAGGGGCTATAAGCTAATCACCGGGGTTACTCAATGAGTTCCTCCGCAAATTCTCGGCGCAAGACGGCAAGGGCCTGCCGTCCCGCGTCGCCACTTACGACCACATTCAAGCGAACCTCGCTGGTGCTGATCATTTCCACGTTGATCTGAGCGGCAGCGAGGGCCTGGAAGGTGCGACCGGCCACGCTGATGTGGCTTTTCAGTCCCGTGCCGAGAATCGACAGCTTGGCCACACTGGGGCGACCAGTGGGCGGGGCGGCCCCGATTTCCTGGGCGAAGGCACGGCACGCCGTCAGCGCCTCTTCGTACGAGCTTTGCGGCACCGTGAAACTCATGACGGCTTTGCCTTCTCGTCCAACACTCTGGACGATCATATCGACGACGATGTTCCTGTCCGCCACCTGACGAAACAGCTTGGCGGCCAGGCCGGGGCGGTCGGGAATCTCGCTCAGCGTGATGCAACCTTGCGTTTCGTCCAGGCAAATCGACTCAATGACAAGGTCTTCCATGCCGTGGAGGCGACCGATGATCCGGTCGCGGTCGTTGGCGACGACCTCGGGTTGAGTTTCCTCGGCGAGACTCGGAGGTTCCTTATGCAGTTCGAAGGCTTGGTGAACCGTCCGCAGGGCCTCCACGGCCTGATCCCGCTGCACCAACACGGAAATCTTGATCTCACTGGTCGTGATCATGAGGATATTGATCCCCTTGTCGGCCAAGGCCTGAAACATCCGCTGGGCCACGCCCGGTTGTTTGGCCATTCCCAGACCGACCACCGAGACCTTGGCGACGTTTTCGTCATAGGTCACACCCTCGGCACCGATTTCGCGGGCCGTTTCCTCGACAATCCGCAGGGCGGTCGGAAGTTCCTCCTGGAACACCGTGAAGGAGATGTCGGCCCGACCGCCTGCCGCCACGTTTTGCACGATCATGTCCATGGGGATATTCCGGGCAGCGAGTCGCGAAAAGATGGCCGCCGCATTGCCGGGCTTGTCGGGCACACCGCGGACGGTGACGCGTGCCTCCTTGAGGATGGCGGCTGCCCCGCATACGGGAACGTCCCGCGATTCCGGCGTCCAAGAAATGATGGTTCCCGGCAAGTCGCTGAAACTGCTCCGCACGTGAACCGGTACGGAGAACCGCTTGGCAAACTCGATGGATCGATTGTGCATCACGCCGGCCCCTGCTGTGGCCAATTCGAGCATCTCGTCATAACTGATGCGGCTCATCCGGCGGGCCTCGGGGACCAGTCGCGGATCGGTCGTATAGACGCCATCCACATCTGTGTAAATCTCGCAGGTTTCCGCACGTAAGGCCGCCGCCAGGGCAACCGCCGTGGTATCACTTCCCCCACGTCCCAGGGTTGTAATATCGGCGGTATCGGTGATCCCCTGGAATCCCGCCGCGATTACGATATAACCCTCATTGAGCAGTTGCCGAATCCGGTCTGTGGAGATCGATCGGATGCGGGCCTTGGTATGGGTGCTATCCGTATGAATGCCCATTTGGGCCCCCGTCATGCTGATGGCCCGATGCCCAAGACGATGGATGGCCATGGCCATAAGGGCAACGCTGACCTGTTCACCGGTGGAGAGCAGCATATCCATTTCCCGCGCCGGAGGCTCAGGATCGATCTGCTTTGCCAATTCGATCAAGTGATCGGTGGTGTGACCCATCGCGCTGACGACGGTTACCACCTGATAACCCTGAAGATGAGCCCGAATAGCCTTTCGGGCAGCCGCGAGAATCTTTTCTGCGTCGGCGACACTTGTCCCACCAAATTTTTGCACTAAGACTGCCATTGTGCGCGATCCTTGTTCCAATCTTTAACTCGACTGTTTCTGACTGCACATTCGAAAAAGGAATCCCTTTCGCCCGATCAGGCATCCTGCCGGTGATCGTGCGGCTATCGTGAGGAGACACTCACGGTGCCGATTCACCCCGAAGGAAGTACTCCATCACGCGCCAGCCCTCTTCGAAGATCATCCCCGATTGTTCTGCCACCCGCTCGTTGTAACCCGCCGATCCACTCTTAGGAATTCCCGTTCCCGCGATGGCAAAGGGAACGTAACCGTGGGCGTGGGTCTTCAACCTGAGCGGTGTGGGATGATCGGGCGAAACAAGAATCCGATAATTACCATAACTCTGAAGGGCCTCCCACAGTGGGGCCACTATCTTGCGATCGATCTCCTCTAGGGCCCGGATTTTCGCCTCGGCGTCACCTTCGTGGGAGGCCTCGTCCGTGGCTTCGATGTGAACACATACCAGGTCCACTTCCTTGAGGGCCTCAATAGCGAAGCGTCCCTTGGCCGCATAATCTGTATCTGTATAGCCGGTCGCCCCGGGAACATCAATCCGCCGCCATCCGAACAAGGCGGCTAGGCCGCGGAGAAGGTCAACCGCGGTGATCATCGCCCCGGTGACCCCATACCGCTGTTGAAACGGCGGCAACTGCGGGACTCCCCCAAGTCCCCACAGCCAGATATTCGTAGCGGGAAGTTGTCCCTTCTTTTGTCGGGCGACATTGACCGGGTGATGAGCAAGGATTTCCTCGCTTTCGCACATCAACCGAGTCAACAAGTCACTGCCGGGACCGCGGGGATAGGCATCCAGCACACTTTGATCGGTCAGATCATGCGGGGGAACCGTCACGGTATCATGTGAAAACGGCGCCGGCCTGTCCCCACCGCGATAGATCAAAAGGTTCCGATAGCTCACACCGGGGACGAACTGGAGTTGCGGCGTTCCCAATTTCTCTTGAAGGGCGGCCATCAACTGCCGGGCTTCTTCGGTTGAAATATGGCCGGCCGTGAAATCTCGCATCACCTGGTCGATGATGGTGACAAGGTTGCAGCGGATGGCCCAATCGTTGGGGCCAAGCTGAATACCCTGGGCGGCTGCCTCGAGCGGTGCCCGTCCCGTGTAATATGCAACCGGATCGTAACCGAGGAGACTTAAATTGGCCACATCCGAGCCCGGCGGCAAGGAACGTGGAACGTGATTGGCCTGGCCAACCACCCCGGCCTGGGCAATGGCGTCCATGGCCGGAATATCGGCGGCCTCAAGGGGAGTCTTTCCCCCAAGACTTTCCTGGGGTTCGTCGGCGCAGCCGTCGGGGATAACAATTGCGTATTTTCTCATATCGTTGGAACCGTTAACTGGTAGATTTACTTACGAGGGAGCTCGGCGGTTAAAGGTTCGCAGCGGAAAGCCCTCCATCAATCACGAACCCGCATCCACACGCTGCCCGGACGAACCACCGGCAACCTGTCAATTTCGGCCATCGCCTTCCGCATGGGGCCTTCCGCCGCCGTATGAGTCATGATAACCAATGGCACAACGCCTTCCGTCTCCTCTTCCGTCTGATGTTGGATGACAGAGGCGATGGAAATCTGGTTACGGCCCAGGATACCGGCGATCTCGGCCAAAACACCCGGTCGATCTTGCACGTGGAAGCGAAGATAAAACCGACTTCGTGCCATGTCCGGATTCCGCAAGCCGATGTGAGGGCCGTCATCGCTCCACAATCGTAGGGTACGGAAGGTGATGGCTGCGCGACCGACCGCGGTGTCGATGATATCGGCGACCACTGCCGAGGCGGTAGGCATCTGTCCTGCTCCCAGGCCGTGGAAAAAGACCCGACCCACGGCATCACCCACGATGCGGACCGCATTATATGCCCCACGGACCTCGCCCAGGGGGGTTCCCCGACGGACCAAAGTGGGTGAAACGTGCAACTCAAGCTCACCATCGATTAATTCCGCGACGGCCAATAAGCGAATGTGATATCCAAGCTCGCCCGCATACCGCATATCCTCCGCCTGGACGGTATCAATCCCTACCCGCGGGATATCCCGCCAATTCACTTGGGCACCAAAGGCGAGCTGGGCGAGGATCGCGAGCTTTTGGGCCGCATCGGCACCGCTTACATCCATGGTGGGATTGGCCTCGGCGTAACCCAGTCGCTGAGCCTCGGCCAAGGCGGCGGCGTATTCCTGACCGCGTTCTTCCATTTGGGTCAGGATGAAGTTGCTCGTTCCGTTGAGGATGGCATGGATCGAGGTGATCTCGTTGGCGGTCAAGCTTTCCCCAATCGCGGCAATGATGGGAATCCCGCCGGCCACGGCGGCCTCGAAGGATATGGAGCGTCCCAGCCGTCGTGCGGCCTCAAAAAGCTCCGGTCCGTGCTCCGCCAGCAAGGCCTTGTTGGCCGTGACCACGTCTTTGCCGTGCTCCAAAAGCGACAAGACGATAGAACGCGTTGGCTCCACCCCGCCGATGAGCTCAACCGCTACCGCAATACTGGGGTCGTTGATGACGGCATCCAAATCATCGGTCAGAAGGTGCTTCGGGACGGTGACGTTGCGGGGCCGAACAAGGTCCTTGTCCACAATCCGAACAAGCTCGATGGGCCGCCCTGCCCGCCGGGCAATCCGGTCACCGTGTTCCAATAGCAATTTTGCAACACCGGAGCCGATGGTTCCGAACCCGATGATGGCGACTTTGAGGCTTTCCATATTGGGTGCCTATTCCCGTGATTGCCACGAAACGTGACTTTTCCGATAATCATCTGCGACAAAATGGAACGCTTGGCCAGGCGTGGGCGGCCTGTTTTGCCAAAAGCTGTAAACCGTTATCCTAGGTTGACGCTCGAAAAGCCGTCAAGATGTTCCCGATTGGAGATCACACAATTACACAATGCAGGCCGAGGCCACTGCGGAGCCCCCATCGCAAGACGGCAGTAGTGCATCACCGCGGCCCCCAATCCCCTGCCGAAAGACGGAGCGGAATGGCGACGCACCGTGGTTTTCCCACAAACATTGGGCCCTTGGGGGGCCACGCGCTTCCGTCGGTGTTTTTACCGTTGGAGGGTCGCGCGCTTCCGTGGGTATTTTTACCGTTGGAGGGCCACGCGCCGTCGTGGCCGTGAGCGACAATAGATCATCAATCGGTAGGACAGCGGACGCGACGGCGCGCGTCCCTCCAATTTTTGATGTTGGATCACCATCCACTCTGGAGGCCCCTACGCCGTCGTGGCCGCGTCAAACGGCAAAAAACTGGGTAAACTCGAGGTTCCGGCTGTGGAAAGGGCTTCTGGCCTTTGTTGGTTGTTTGTCTGGGCTTTAAAAGAACGCAGGACATGAGACAAGTTTTGGGGACATAGGATTCCCTGGACTAGGTTTCCATTTACGGGGAGGTCGCCGATGAAAACGTTGATTGCTATGGCTCGTGGCACGACGAGCCGGAGCGGCCATTTGACTTGGGTTTTGTGGTGGTTAACGCCGGCCTTACTGGCTTCGCTGGGGCTACTTCCTTCCGGGGCTGTGCAGGCAAGCTCCGAAAGCGGCAAGGAGCGTCCCAATGTGGTCCTCGTCATTACCGACGACCAGGGGTATGGGGATTTAGGGTGCCACGGTAACCCGGTCATCAAGACCCCTAATTTGGATCGACTGTACCGGGAAAGCGTTCGGCTGACCGATTTTCACGTCGATCCCACGTGTTCGCCCACCCGCGCGGCATTGATGACGGGTCGCTATTCCTGCCGAACTGGGGTTTGGCATACGATCATGGGCCGTTCCATCTTACGGCGAGACGAGACGACCATGGCCGATGTCTTTCGCCGGGCCGGCTACCGCACGGCGATCTTTGGAAAATGGCACCTGGGCGACAATTATCCCTATCACCCATGGAATCGGGGTTTTGAGGAATGCCTGATCCATTTTGGCGGCGGTATTGGTCAAGGTCCCGACTATTGGGGAAACACCTACTTCTCGCCCACACTTAACCACAACGGTGAGTGGAAGAAGCAGGACGGGTACTGCACGGACATCTTCTTCCAAAAGGCCATGGAGTACATCAACGCGCACCGCGATGAACGCTTTTTTGTCTATCTTCCCACGAATGCCCCTCATGCCCCGCTTCAGGTGGAAGATCGCTATGCCGAACCGTACCGCCAAGCCGGATTGCCGGACGCTTTGGCACGATTTTATGGGATGATCACCAACATCGACGAAAACGTGGGCCGCTTGATGGAGCGTTTACAAGAACTGAATCTGGAATCCCGGACAATTCTCATCTTCATGACGGACAACGGCACCGCAGGGAATGGCTTCAATGCGGGTATGCGGGGGAAGAAGGGCTCCCAATACGATGGCGGTCATCGTGTCCCTTGCTTTATCCGCTGGCCTGGGCATCTTCCGGCCGGCCAGGACTTCTCGCATTTGACGGCGCACATCGACCTCTTTCCCACTTTGCTTGACCTGTGTGACATCCCGGCTCCCAGTGAAGTGAAATTCGACGGGATAAGCCTCAAACCGTATCTTACCGGCGAGAATGCCACGTTTCCGGAACGGACCTTATTCGTCCAGGTTAACCGCATCGATCACCCGGTTCCTTGGCGGTTGTCCGCCGTCCTAACCGAGCGATACCGGTTGATTGACGGTCAACAGCTTTACGACATCAAGGATGACCCCGGACAAACGAAGGACATCGCGGCGACCAATCCCGAGGTCGTGAATGAACTTCGCGCGAGGTATGAGGCCTGGTATGCAGACGTTTCGCAGCGATTTGGCGAATATTGCGAATTGGTGTTCGGTTCCGACGAGGAAAACCCGGCCACGTTATGTTCTCATGACTGGCATGGCGAATTGGTTCCCTGGGACCAATCGCAGATAGCGAAGAGGATGGTGGGTAACGGCTTCTGGGTGGTGGAATTCGCCAAGGCCGGGCGATATCGTTTTGCCCTCCGCGATCGTCCGGCGCATGCCTCCTCCAAACTGCCCCAAGGAAAGGCCCGGTTGGTGGTGGAAGGATTGTTCGACCACGAAAAGCCGATCCCGCCCGATGCCGAAGAAGTTGTCTTTGAGGCCGACCTGCCCGCGGGCAAGACTCGGCTGCAAACATACTTAACGCTTCCTGACGGGACCGAGCGAGGCTTCTATTTCGTAATCGTTACGCGGCTACCTTGACAGTCCCTGTTAGGCGTCATGGTTGATAGACTCAAGCGTCCCCCGGGACGTGGGAAGCCTGGGGATCATTGGCCGACCGTTCCAATTCGGCCACTTCTTGCGAGAGTCGCATCGAGCAAAACTTGGGTCCACACATGCTGCAATACTTGGCGTTGGGCGACGTGCCGGGGCGGGCGGTTTCCTCCCACATTTGCCGTGCCCTTTCCGGATCGATCGCCAGTCGAAATTGCTCGTTCCAATCAAAGCGGTAACGGGCACGACTTATGGCGTCGTCCCAGTCGCGTGCACCCGGTCGATGCCGTGCCACGTCGGCGGCGTGGGCCGCAATCTTGTAGGCCACAACGCCTTGGCGGACATCCTCCAGTGTGGGCAGGCCCAGGTGCTCGCGAGGCGTGACATAGCAAAGCATAGCCGCCCCATACCAAGCCGCCATGGCAGCCCCGATGGCGCTCGAGATGTGGTCATATCCCGGGGCAACGTCCGTAACCACCGGTCCGAGGACATAAAACGGGGCCTCGTCGCACCACTCCATTTGGAGCCGAATGTTCCGCTCGATCTGGTCCATGGGGATGTGACCTGGCCCTTCAATCATGACCTGGCATCCCCTCTCACGGGCCCGCCGTGCCAACTGACCCATGACTTTCAGTTCCGCGAATTGCGCCTCATCGCTGGCATCGGCAAGACACCCCGGCCGAAGGCCGTCCCCCAGACTCCACGTCACATCATATTGCCGCATGATGTCGCAGAGGTCATCAAAGTGGGTGTAGAGGGGGTTCTCGGCCTGGTGGACGCTCATCCATCGGGCGATTAAGGCCCCGCCCCGGCTGACAATGCCTGTCACTCGCCGCGATGCCAGAGGCAAATGCTCCCTTAGCAGGGCGCAGTGGATTGTCATGTAATCCACGCCCTGGGCCGCCTGCTGTTCCACGACATCCAAGAAATGCTGCGGGGTCATCTCGGCAATGTCGCCGAGTTCCTCGGCGACCTGGTAAATGGGAACCGTCCCCACGGGCACGGGTGAGGCATCGATGATTCGCTGCCGAATAGCCGCGATGTCCGGACCTGTGGAGAGGTCCATCACGGTGTCCGCACCCAAGCTGATGGCACAAAAGACCTTTTCCAGTTCACACGCCACATCGCTTTGAAGGGCCGAATTCCCCAAATTGGCGTTGATCTTCGTACGACATGCGATCCCTATGCCGATGGGGCGCAGGCCCTTCTTGAGGTGAATCTTATTGGCCGGTATGACCATGCGCCCGCGGGCAACCTCGTCCCGAACCGTTTCCACCGAAAGGTGTTCCGATTCGGCAACGAGTTCCATTTCAGGTGTGATGATTCCCGCCCGGGCGGCTTCAATCTGAGTTGACATTTTTTCCGACAATTTCCTGAGTTCTAGATATGGTTAACCATGAAAGCCTCCTCGCTGAGCGGCAAGGAGGGCCAACTCTTTAATCATATTGCATTCCCCAAATCGAACAACCAACACATAGGCTGGAGTGTACCCACTTTGCAGCTATGAGGCACGCTTCCCACGTTTCGATAGCAGCGCAATCAAGTGTAAATCTGCGTTGGGCGACCCAAAATCCATAGTCCCGCCTGGAGGGCCACGCACCGTCGTGGCCACGAATCACGACGGATCATCAATCGGCACCGTCGGCGGACACGACGGCGCGAGTCCCTCCACTCTTAATGTTGTATCATTACCCATCCTTGAGGGTTCGACGCTCTCGTGGCGACGGCAAACCACAGAGAACTGGGTAAACTCCAGACATACGGGCGATTTGCTGATTCCATCTTTAGGAAGACATTGTTCCGAACGGGCAAATTGGCCTATGCCGCTTGATTCTCAGGGCACGGATGGAATCAGGACCGGGAAACGCCGATCTCAGTACGAAATTTGGCCCAACAGATTCCCATCTTTCGCATCCGTGACCGCAATGTATGGGGATTGATGCCCAGCAAGGCAGCGGCTCCCCGGGGCCCTTCAATCCGCCCTGCACAACGCCGCAGCGCCTCTTCGATATGCCTTCGGATCACAGCATCGAGTGTGGGAAAGTCTTCTTCTTGTGGTTGTAAAGTTTCCGACCTAGGGACGACAGGCACCGCGGTGACGCCCAAGGCCTTGAGGACTTCCAGCCTGCGACCGTTACCCAGGATCGCTGCCCGATCGATGACGGCGGCCAATTCCCGGATGTTCCCCGGCCAATGGTAGGAGAGCAACGCCCGAATGTCCTCCTCGGTGGGGAGTTGCAACGGGAGCCCAAACCGGACCGCAGCCCGCTGGGCAAAATGCCGGGCCAAGGCGGGGATATCCTCCGGTCGCTCGCGGAGGGGAGGCAGATAGATGGGAAAGACGGCCAGGCGGTACCAGAGGTCCTCCCGGAATTGACCCTGGCGGACCATCTCCTGCAAATCGCGGTGAGTGGCGGCCACAACCCGAACATCTACTGTAATCGGGTGGCACCCTCCCACCCGTTCAAATGTCCCGTCCTGAAGTACCTGTAGCAACCGGACCTGGGCCTCGAGGGGTAATTCCCCGATTTCGTCCAAGAATAATGTCCCATGATTAGCCCGCTCAAACCAACCTTGATGGGTTTCCACTGCGCCCGTGAAACTACCCCGCTCGTGACCGAAAAGCTGGGAGTCGATCAGCTCGCGGGGAATCGCCCCGCAGTTGACGCGGAGAAAAGGTCCCTTGGCGCGGGGGGAGCGCTGGTGAATGGTTCGGGCGATCAGTTCCTTTCCGGTGCCCGTCTCTCCAAGGAGGAGAACAGGGGCATCCGACATCGCCACCAGCTCCACCCGTTCCATGACGTGCTTTAGCCCCGTCTCGGCCCCGACGATGGCATCGCTAAGCGACTGCCGACCGAGCCTCGCCAGGAGTGACCGCTTCTCCGCCTCGGCAGCTTCCCGTAGGGTAGCCATTTCGCGGAGACGTTGGTCATTCTCCAAGGCAACCGCAAACGGTTCGAGAAGCTGCCGGACGAGGTTGGCATCCTCTTCGGAGAAGCTCGCCAGGCCAGGTTCCCCCACAACCGCCAATATCCCCGTGGGCGTTTGTCCGGCCAATAGGCCGCCAATGAGCATGGGGGCGTGGATGTCACCGAACAGTTCGCGGACATCGAGCCCATCAAACGGTCCGTCCTGGGGGACCTTCCATAGGATTCGCCGTGAAAACCAATCGAGAAGCCGGGAGACGGTCGCCCTGGAGAGGGGTGTTGTTCGGGGACTCAACCCCGGTGGGGCCTTGGGAGCTACCGCCACGGTTTGCAACTGCATCTGGCCCAGATCAAGTCGCCGTACGATGAGTGCCTGAAACGTCATTTGGGAGGACAAGACCTGGGCGATGGCCGCAGCCGACTCCGTGATTTCGATATGCCGGCAGGCCTCCCGCCAGATGCTCACGAGCGTTGCCTGAATGTCCATGGAAAAGGGTTCCTTGCCATCGAATTTGGCGCGGTCCGATTGGAAAGATTCACCAAAGTGTCCATTATATTTCACGGCGGACCTTGATTAAAGACGGATTTCGGCCGTCATATTTCACGGCTAAATCTCTGCGGTTTTCCGTCAATTGCGTAAGTATTGATTTAAACGAAACTTGCGATCTTGTCAGAAATCCGGCACGGTGTTTGCGTCTGCTCAACCGTCTTCGCGTAAGGCCGTCTGATGAGGTGGGCGACAAATATCTCTAACGAAATTGGTTTCATACGCCATGGATGCCAACGGGAAGTGCAACTCGACGAAAAACATGCGGTGGGCTACCCCTGGTCGATTGAGCCTGATCTTCATGATCTTTGTGGTGGCGATCCTGGCTGGGGCGGGATGTGGCCACCGAGACAGCACGGTGGTCCTTTTGAATGTGTCCTACGACCCGACTCGGGAACTTTATCAGGAAATCAACGAGGTCTTTGCCAAAAAGTGGTTTGAAAAAACAGGCCAGAGGGTGGAGATTCGCCAGTCTCATGGCGGTTCTGGCAAACAAGCCCGGGCCGTGATGGAGGGGCTCGAGGCGGATGTTGTGACCCTTGCCCTGGGTTACGACATCGACAGCATCGCTACGCGGACACAACTGATCGACCGGAATTGGCAGGACCGTCTGCCCCACCGAAGTTGTCCTTATGTCTCGACGATCGTCTTTCTCGTGCGAAAAGGAAATCCCAAGAACATCCGTGATTGGGACGACTTGACGCGGCCGGATGTGGAAGTGGTAACACCCAATCCCAAAACCTCGGGTGGTGCTCGGTGGAACTATCTCGCAGCCTGGGGGTACGCCCTGAAACGATCCCTCGGTGATCTCAAGAACGCCAGGGATGTGAATTCGCCCGAAGTTGTCAAGGCCCAGAGGGAAGCCAAGGAGTTTGTTCGCCAGATCTTCTCCCGCGTCAAAGTGATGGATACCGGGGCCCGGGCCGCAACGAACACGTTCGCCCAAAGAGGGATCGGCGACGTGTTGATAGCCTGGGAAAACGAGGCCCTGTTGACGGTCAAAGAACTGGGGGCGGACAAATTCGAGGTTGTCGTGCCCAGTGTCAGTGTTCTTGCCGAACCGCCAGTAGCCGTGGTGGATCAAGTCGTCGATCGCCGCGGAACGAGGCAGGTGGCGGAGGCCTATCTTCAGTTCCTTTTTGAGGCCGAGGCGCAACGGATCATCGCGCGGCATTATTATCGACCGACCGCGCCGGAAGTCGCCCAGGAGTTCGCGGGACAATTCCCCCAATTGGAACTGTTCACGATTGATGAGGTCTTCGGGGGCTGGCAAACCGCGCAGAAAGAGCACTTTGACGATGGCGGTCTTTTTGACCAGATCATGGCAGCAACACCGTGAGATGAAATGATGGCCGGTGCGAAGGATCAACACGGCTTTCGCGGCTTTTTCCGGGACGGTGTCTTGCCGGGTTTTTGGCTGACATTTGGGATCACGATTGCCTACCTGGGCGTGATGGTGCTTTTGCCGTTTGCGGCTTTGGTCGGTTTTGTGACGGCTGGTGCTGAGGGCTGGCAAGTATTGCAGGAATCAAGGGTCTGGGCGGCGGTTCGCTTGAGTGTGGGTGGGGCACTGGTAGCTGCGTTGATTGACGCCGTTCTGGGCGTGCTGACGGCCTGGGTCCTTGTGCGGTATCGGTTTCCGGGGCGGCAATTGTTGGATGCCTTGGTCGATTTACCGTTTGCCCTTCCCACCGCCGTCTCGGGGATTGCACTGACCACATTATTTGCTCCGAAGGGTTGGCTGGGAGCTTGGCTCCAACCCTTGGGGGTTCAGGTTGCCTACACACAGCTTGGGATTCTCGTCGCCCTGGTGTTCATCGGTGTCCCCTTTGTGGTTCGAGCCGTCCAACCGGCTATCGAGGACTTGGATCCCGAATGGGAAGAAGCGGCGGCCAGTTTGGGTGCTTCAAGATGGGCCACCTTCTGGCGGGTCATATTTCCTGCCCTTTGGCCCTCCGTCCTGACGGGTTTTGCGATGGCCTTTGCCCGTGGGGTGGGCGAATATGGGTCGGTGATCTTCATTGCCGGGAATCTCCCCTATCGCACAGAGATCGCCCCACTTTTGATCGTGATTAAGTTGGAACAATACGACTATCACGGGGCCGCCGTGATTGCGACCATCATGTTGCTGGTTTCCCTTGGGGTCTTGCTCGCCGTGGGGGCCTTCCAGAATTGGAGTCAGCCATGGCAGAAGGCCACAACACATTGAGCGGGAAGACTATGGCCTCATGTGAATGGACAGATCGAGATTTGCGAGATGCCACGGCCATCGTGACCAAGTCCCACGATGACCTACCGAGTGTGCCTGTCCGTCACCGCACACCGGCCGAGACGTGGTCTTTGTCGCGGCTGGTATTGACGGGCTTCGTCGTTGCCTTTTTGGGAGCCTTCTTGGTGTTGCCGTTGATCGTGGTCTTTGTGGAGGCCTTTCGTCAGGGAGTGAACGTTTATCTTGCCGCGATCACGGATCGCGATGCCCTTGCGGCCATCAAGTTGACACTGGGCGTGGCGGGAGCTGCGATCACGATCAACACAGCCTTCGGACTGGCGGCGGCCTGGTGCTTGGGGAAGTTTCGCTTTCCGGGGCGACAGTTCATCATCGCCCTGATTGATTTGCCGATCTCTGTTTCACCGGTCGTGGTCGGGCTGATGTTGGTCCTGGTCTATGGCCGTCACGGCTGGTTCGGGAGCTTTTTAGAGTCGCACGGCCTGCGGATCATTTTTGCCACACCGGGCATCATCTTGGCCACGGCCTTTGTGACGTTACCGCTCGTGGCCCGCGAATTGATTCCCACCATGGAGGCCCAAGGACGGGAGCAGGAGGAGGCCGCCCGGCTCCTTGGTGCCAACGGTTGGCAGGTCTTTCTTTACGTCACACTTCCCAACATTCGTTGGGCACTGTTATACGGGGTAATTCTGTGCACGGCCCGGGCCGTGGGGGAATTTGGAGCCGTCTCGGTGGTCTCGGGGCACATCCGGGGACTGACGACCACTGTCCCGCTGCATGTGGAAATACTTTACAACGAATACCGTTTTTCGGCGGCCTTTGCCGTGGCCTCGCTGCTGACGATCGTTGGCCTGCTGAGCCTGGCGGGAAAGACCTTCTTAGAACGCATCGCGCAGCACCGGCAAATGGGAATCTAACACAAAGCCGTCTAACCGAGATGGGAACATCGCCATGCAAATCGACATCATTGATGTGTCAAAGACATTTGGACGATTTGTCGCCCTCGATCATATCGACCTGACGATTTCCCAGGGCGAACTCGTGGCGTTGTTGGGTCCGTCGGGGTCGGGCAAGACGACGCTCTTGCGAATCATCGCGGGTTTAGAGTGGCCTGATCCCGGCTGCGGACGCCTGCTTTTCGATGGTGAGGATGTGACCTATCAACCGGCTGCCCGACGGCAGATCGGATTTGTCTTTCAGCATTATGCCCTTTTCCGGCACATGACCGTTTTTGACAATGTTGCCTTTGGGTTGCGGATGCAGCGTCGGCGGCTTGGGCTCACAAAGCAAGAAATCACCGACCGCGTGATGAGCCTTCTGCATCTTGTTCAACTGGAACACTTCCGCGACCGCTATCCGCATCAGCTTTCCGGGGGGCAGAGGCAGCGGGTGGCGTTGGCCCGGGCCCTGGCCGTTCAACCCCAGGTCTTACTCCTCGACGAGCCTTTCGGGGCACTCGATGCCAAGGTTCGACGCCAGCTTCGGACGTGGTTGCGAAAGCTCCACGATGAGATCGGTGTGACCAGTGTCTTCGTGACGCATGACCAGGATGAGGCCCTGGAGTTGGCCGACCGGGTTGTGGTGATGAACGAAGGACACATCGAGCAGATCGGGACGCCCGACGAGGTTTACAACCACCCCAAGACGCCGTTTGTGACCGAATTCATCGGATCGGTCAACCGTTTTCGAGGTTATCGCCAGGGGGAACGCATCCGCTTTGGAACCACCGTAGTCGCGGAACAAGGGCACGAAGCCGTGGTCTTCGTTCGCCCGCACGAATTCACACTCAGCCGTTTTGCGTTTGGCGAGGGCTTTTGGTCGCGGATTGTCCGGAGCCAAACGGTGGGTGGGCTGGTGCGAGTCTGGTTGGAAGCGGAATCCGGCGAGGCGTTTATGGCCGAAATCGACCGCAATCAATGGGACGAACTTGAGGCCGGGCCCGGCGAACAGGTCTTCGTTTCACCTCGTGAAATCCGCTGCTTTGACGTCAAAACAACACCTTGGGTAACACGTTCAAATCGAAAAGTGTCCGCTTGAAGTGACGGCTGGGCTTTTCTGCGACTTGCTATTCGACTACGACGCGGGAGATGGGGCGGGGCCTGCGGAAAACCTTTTGCGGCGAGAACTGGCAAACGCATGTCCGTTTCGGTATGCTGAAGTTGGTGAGTGCTAGCCACCTGCTGTCTTTAATCGGGGAAACGAATCTATGGCCACCTTCTCAAGTGTCTCGCTGCGTTGCCGTCGTCCAACTGCGGTTGGGCAACGGGTGCCGGAACGCCGCAATGGCGGTGTTTTATGTCGATTGATTGTTGCGTCTCTCGTGTTGCTGGGGACCTTCTCAGGCGGTCCTGTGGTCCTTGCCCAGTTCTTTCCGCCAGGGGTTCCACCCCGACCGCAAGAGCGCGGGCGAAATATGGGTCAATTTCCGCCAGGAATGCCCCAAGGCATGATTCCCGGGCGAAATCAACCGCAGGCAAGGGGAGGCGAACAGCAAAGGATCGAAGCCTCGGGGACGATCGAAGTCTTGACCCCGGCGGGTCTGCAGATCATCTCGCCCTCTGGCCAAAAGTGGCAACTTGTTTTGGAACGTGACTGCAAGGTTGAACTGACGGGCAAGGCGTTGCCCGATGTCATTCGGCCCGGCGTGGTGGTGAGTTTCACTGCCGAGATTGAAAAGAAGACTGGGAAGGCCACGGAGAAGGTGGATTCGATCGTGATCTGTTCCATCGATCAGGACCATCAACTGGGCGTGTTTCCGGATCAAGGGCTGGAAGGGGTTCCTCTAGGCGAGGGGGCGCCCGGCGGTGCGATGGAGGGCATGGGCTTCGGTCAGGCCCCGAATGCGTTCCCGGCTCCCGGGGGTGGCTTTGGCAGTTTGGGTGGGCCCGGGGAACAACCTGCGCGGCCCCGCCGGGGACGACAAAATGTCCAGGATGAACCGCCGGTGGAACGCTACCAGGTCTGTGGACGTATTTCTGCCATCACAAAGCTGGGCCAAATCACGGTCGTGGCACCCAATCCACACTTCCGTGCCCCCATTCAAATTGAGCTTGTTGAAAGCCCCGAGATCACTTTGGAGCTATCCGGCCGAGAGGCGTTCTCACTGATTCGACCAGGTTCCAAGATCAGCGGCAGGGGGGTGCAGATTGGGCCCACGGCGGCACGCATGTCTGAGTTAAAGGTGGAACTTGCCGAACCTTTGACCTTTGCACCTCCTAAGAAGGAAAAGCCACACGCCGAGGAACAGGAAAAACCGCATCCCCGGCCAGGGGTTCGCACGCCCACCCAACGCACACCGGAAGACAAGGCTGATGAAGCAGATAAGGAGGCACCACCAGCAAAAGAATCGACCCCTCCGGATCAGAGTGACCCACCGAAGGCGGCCGGTATTGAGCTTCCACCTTTACCTTGAGAGAACGTCGTCTGCGTGCGATGAGTGGTGGCCCCTCCGCAGTGTCCATCCAGCAGTCGATCGGCGAGGACCAACCATCGCGTTCGTTCGGCGCGGAGGTGTGGCAACGTTTGCGGCGGGATCGTGTCGCCCGCATTTCCCTTTGGATTCTTGGGGCCGTTTCCGCCTTGGCCCTTCTAACACCATTGCTGCCGCTCATGCCACCTCGCCTCGTCCGAACCGAACGGCAGTTCCAACCGCCCCAATTCTGGCCATTGTTCCGGCACGGATTTTACGACAAACCTCAATGGGCGGTATCAGAAACCGCAGAAGATGAAAAAACGGCTGCCGAGCGGTTGCTGTCGGAAGGATTTGGGCGACTCGACCCGTTCAGCCAAGTTCTCCTTCACATCCGCTGGAGGGTCTTTGGGGAATGGTCGCTGGCCCCTATTTGCGGTACCGACAAGTTGGGACGAGACCTTTTCTCTCGGATCATGTGGGGGGCACGGGTATCGTTGGCGGTGGGCCTCGTGGCCACGTTGGTCTCGCTTTTCATCGGTGTGACCTACGGCGCGATTGCCGGTTTTGTGGGCGGTTTTCTGGACCGCTTGATGATGCGGATTGTCGATATCCTCTATTCGGTCCCATTCATCTTCTTGGTGATTTTCATCATCACAATCGTCAGTGCCGAGCCCATCCGCAATTTTCTGGAGAGTCGCTGGGGACTGAGCCGTATTATTATCTTCTTCTTTCTCGTGGGGGCCATTTATTGGCTGACCATGGCCCGGGTTGTTCGTGGCCAGGTGATTTCACTTAAGC
>FWWL01005377.1_pt1 | contig 20070 bp, 18 predicted proteins | sample 2228331 | NCBI WGS metagenome assembly FWWL01 (sample SAMEA103939775, study PRJEB20133) | metagenome | reverse complement strand
CCTCGACCGCCTGGACCTCTCGGCTTCCGAACTCCTTGCCCCGATCAACAAGGGCGGTGGAGGTGGGGAGAATCGACCTGACGCTCACATGTGCGTTACTTTTGAAGGATAGCTCTTGGGCTCACTTCGAGGATGTCTATGGGCCAGCTGCACTGTCTCCCTGCCAAGGGGGCGCGGCCCTTGCAAGGGAGATAGGCCGGGACTGCCAGAGCGTGGCCGGGGCCACCTCTAATCCCTTGGTGCGTCCGACAATCTCTGGAACGCAAGCCTGTGATCGCGTCAGGCGGCGGAGGCGGCGAATGCGCCTCTAAAGACACCATATGGGTGTCGGATAGGGTGGGCCTGTAGCGTGAACCAGGGCCGGTACGAGGGGGTGGACCTGGCCGGGCTCAACGCGGTGCTGGCCGTCCACTGGAACCACGCGGGCAAGAACGCCGACTACGCCTCCTTCCGGTGGACCGGGCCGTGAGGGCGAGCTCCGGGGAGCCATCCCCGCGCGGCCACCGCCGGCTCCTGGACACCCTGTTCGGGCTGGCGGCGGCCGCCTGGGGGTCACCGCCTGGCAGGCGAACGCGACCCGAGGGATGCCCATGGGGCCGGGGCTCTTCCTGGCCACGTGGGTGACCATGATGGTGGCCATGATGTTCCCCTCTGCCGCACCCATGGTTCTCACGTTCAACCGGATTCGCGCGGGCAGGCGGCAGCCCGGATCGTTCCCTCTGTCCACCGGGGCCTTCGTGGCGGGATACCTGGTCGTGTGGACGTCCTTCGGAGTTCCCGCGCTGGGGGCCTCGATGCTCCTCGAGGGCACAGGGGCCATGTCCGCAGGACGCGTGGTCCTCGGGGCCCTGCTGGCCCTAGCCGGCCTCTACCAGCTCTCGCCCCTGAAACGCACCTGTCTCACGAAGTGCCGGACGCCTGTCGGGTTCCTGCTGGGTTCCTGGCGGAATGGCCTGGGCGGGGCCTTCCGCATGGGGCTCGAGCACGGGCTGTACTGCCTCGGCTGCTGCTGGCTTCTGTTCGCACTCCTGCCCCCGCTCGGGCTCATGAACCTCGCGGCCATGGTGGTCCTCACCCTACTCGTCTTCGCGGAGAAGGTACTGCCCCTCGGTCCCCGGTTCGGTCAGGCCGTGGGGATCGGGCTGGCGGTAGGGGGGCTGCTCCTGGTCTTGTAGGGCCAAAAACGCAAGAAGGAGGTAGGACGATGCACAGGGCAGGGAACCAGGAAATCGCCGCCGAGCTACAGGGGGGACGTCGGTGCATGAGAAGAACTACTGGCCGCGGGGACGTGATGGCAGAGGGAAGTCGTCCCATCACCCGGGCGGTAAGGAACCCGAGGAGCTCGCCCGGCGCAGCCGGTCCATGATGGCCCGGCCGAGGCCGACTTCCGGCACTGGCTCCGCGTAGATCCGCTCGACCCCGACACCGTCCAGCTCGTGAAGCAGGTCAAATAGGCGCGCGGCCGCCTCCCGCAGATCCCCCCGCGGGGAGAGCACCCGGACCGCGGCGAACCCGTCCTCCGGGGCCTGGTGGAAGGCGAGGTAGGCGCTTTTCGCGCGGGCAGAAGGAGGCACCTGCTCCGGACGGGCGATAAAAAGGCGCGTGCGCGGGGCGTAATGGGCGAGGAGCTGTCCGGGCGCTTCCGGACGGTGGGCCACGGTCGTCACCTCCACCGACCCCAGGACGGCCTCCAGCTCTTCCACCGGGATCGCCCCCAGGCGCAGCACCCGGGGAGGGTTGTCCAGCACGGAGACGATGGTGGACTCGATGCCGTACGGTGTAGGGCCTGCATCCAGGATGAGATCCACGGCGTCCCCGAGGTGTCTAGCCACGTGCTCCGCCCGGGTGGGGCTGAGCCGGCCGAAGGGGTTGGCGCTTGGGGCAGCGACAGGGATGCCTGCGCGTCGGATGAGCGCCAAAGCCACGAGGTGCGAGGGCTCGCGCACCGCCACGGTGTCGAGGCCCGCGGTGACGATCCGCGGCACCTCAGGCCGCCGGCGCAGCACGAGGGTGAGGGGGCCAGGCCAGAACCGCCGGATCAGGAGCTCCGCGGCGGGTAAAACCTCCAGGACCACCTGCTGCAGCATGGCGCGGTCGCCCACGTGCACGATGAGCGGATCGAAGGCGGGGCGGCGCTTCACCTCGAAGATGCGGGCCGCGGCCACGGGGTCCAGGGCGTTGGCGCCGAGGCCGTACACGGTCTCGGTCGGGAAGGCCACGAGTCCCCCGCGCCGCAGGATCTCCGCGGCCTCCTCGATGGCCTCCGCGGTCGCCGCAACCACCCGCGCCATCCCGCCTTACTTTACAATCTAGGGGAGAGGGGAACGGATGGCGCTCGTGCTGAGCTTCCACTGCGGCCGGTGCGGCCAGGAGTACGCGGTCTACTACCCCAAGGCCGTGGTCTACCCCCTCTACGGTCAGGGGACCCGGGAGCAGGGAGCCAAAGAGGACGAGGCGGAGGCCCGCAGTGGCGCCATCGGCGCGCTCCGGGCCCGCGCGGAATCCCAGGGGAAGGTCTGGGTGAACGCGGGGGAGGTCCAGCGGGTGACCTGCGCCTGCGGCAAGGAGCTCAACCTCGACCTCTCCCTGCACCCCCGCATCCCGCAACGCAAACCCTCCGGCCCGCGCCAGGTGGGCCTCATCCCCCTCCACCCGAGCCCTCCTAAGAAGGAGTGACGAACCCCGCCCGACCTTCATTGCCTCTTCACACCTGCGGATAGGCTATGAAAGAGCGAAGACCCTGAGATGGAGGGAAAGAAGCGGTATGTGGCGTGTATCCAGCGCATTCCTGCTCATCGGATGCCTCTTCCTTGGCGCACTTGCCGGGTTACAGGCTGCGCCGACGCCCAACCTGGAGCGGTACGTGGTGGTTCCCTCCCAGTCGGAGGCCCGCTACCGGGTCGGCGAGACGTTCCTCGGGGAGAACCGCTTCAACGAGGCCGTGGGCCGTACACGGGAGGTCCGGGGTGAGATCTGGGTCAACCGGCGCACTCCTGCGGCAAGCCGGGTTGGCCCGATCGAGGTGGACATCAGTACCCTTCAGTCCGATAGCGCCCGCCGAGATAACGCCATCCGGCAGCGGTGGCTCCAGTCCGCCCGATATCCCGTGGCCCGGTTCGTCTCCACGGAGATCCGTGGGGCACCGGCGGCGTACCGGGAGGGGGAGTGGGTGAACCTGCAGGTCGTGGGAAACCTCACGATCCGGGAGGTGACCCGCAGGGTGACGTGGGAGGCGCGGGTGCGGCTTGTGGGTCCTGAGCTGCGCGCGCAGGCAGCGACCACCATCCGCATGACGGACTTCGGGTTTGAGCCACCTTCGATCCTGGGATTCGTGCGGGCGGAGGATGAGGCGAAACTGGAGCTGGACTTGGTGGCGCGGCGGGAGGATCGGTAGACTGTGTTTCGACGGCTCTGGTGGGTTGTCCTTGCGGTTGCTGGCGTCGGGCTCCTCTCCGAGGTCTCCCGCGCTCAGCTCGCCGACCTCCAGGCCATCTTTGAGCGGGTACGGCCCGCGGTGGCCATCACGCGGACCTATTCGGACGGCAGACGCTCCACGGGCACGGCCTTTTTCATCCACCCTCACGTAGCTCTGACCGCGGCCCACGTGGTGCGGGGTCGGGAGCGGATTCTCCTGGAGACGTGGGGCAGGGACGACCGGGAGGCCCAGATCGTGGGCTATGACGCGCGGCGGGATGTGGCCGTACTCCGCACCCACGGCGCTCCGCTCCCCTTCCTGGAACTCGCAGACTCCGCCACCCTACGGCCCGGGGATCCTGTGGCCGTCGTCGGGTCTCCCCGGGGCCGGCCGATCACGATGACCACGGGCCACGTGCTCGCCACGGGTGCTACGCTGCCTGGGCTCGTTCCGGGGATCCTCATCCGCACGAGCGCCTCCGTGGTCCCGGGCCATTCCGGGAGCCCGCTCGTGATCCCTACCGGGCAGGTGGTGGGGGTTGTGATCGGCTTCTCCAACCGGCCCGGGGAGGAGGGAGGACTCGCGGTGGCGAGCGCGGTGATCCGGCAGGTGCTCCCGGACCTCCTGGCAGGTGCCCGGCGGGAGCGGGCGTGGATCGGGATCGTGGGGATGACGTTGGAGCCGGAGCTGGCGCGGCGACGGGGGTTCAGCGTGTACCGCGGCGTGCTGATCTTGGAGGTCGCTCCCGGCAGCCCTGCTGAGGCTGCGGGGCTCCGGGGCGACCGGCCGGAGGGTGTGCTGGGGGACGTGATCGTCTCCGCAAACGGCCGGGAGATCTCCAGCTGGGAGGATCTCCTGCGGGTCTTGGGAGAGCGGGAACCCGGGGAGAGGTTGCGGCTGGGCATCGTGCGTGCCGGGGAGCGGCTGCAGGTGGAGGTGGTGCTGGCCGCCCGGCCGTAGTGGTAGTCTCGTGAATACGACCGTGCTTCTCCGACGGCCGCAGCAACACGGGGATGGATCCGATCGAAGCCGCCCGCATCGCCCGAGCCCAGGAGGTGACGGTGTACACCGTGGGGGTAGGACAGCCATTCACCGGCTACGACCTCTGGACCATCGGCGGTCCTCTCGACGAGGACACCCTGAAGGAGATCGCCCGGATCACGGGCGGAACCTACCACCACGCCTCCAACGCTCAGGCCCTGCGGGAGGTGTACCGGAAACTAGCCCGAGTCGTCGGCTGGAAGCACCGGCCCACGGAGGTCACGGGGATCGCGGCCCTGCTGAGCGCGACCCTCCTGGCAGCGGCCGCGGGAGCGGCCGTACGCGTCTGGCGCCTCGATCGCTAGGCCTTCACATGGGGTTCACAGAGGTGGGTCAGGATGGCCGCAAACGAGGGGAGGTGAGGGAATGGACTTCTCGCGGCTCTCCGACATGGGACGGTACATCCTGGAGGAGTGGGCGGAGGACTACCGGAAGGGGCTCCTGGACCGGCGGGAGTTCCTGCGGCGGGTGGCGGTGTTCGCGGGGTCCACCGCCGCGGCTCTGCCTCTCCTGCGGGCCCTGGGGGACGCGGCGGAGGCGTCGGAGCTTGCAGACGCGACCGCGCAGGTCCCTCCGCCGCAGCAGACCCAGGGGATCACGGTCCCTCCGGACGATCCTGCCATCCAGGCGGAGATCATCTCGTTTCCTGCGGGCGGGATCACGGTGCGCGCCTACCTCGCCCGGCCCCGCAACCGGCCGCAGGCTCCGGGGATCGTGGTGGTGCACGAGAACCGGGGGCTGGTGGAGCACATCAAGGATGTGGCCCGGCGGCTATCGAAGGTGGGATACGTGGCCTTGGCGGTGGACCTGGTCTCCCACGAGGGCGGGACGGACCGGTTCACGGACCCCGCGGAGGTGTCGAGCCTGCTCGGCCGGACCCCACCCACGGCACTCGTGGGGATGCTGGACGGAGGAGTACGCTACCTCCAGCAGCAGTCCTTCGTGCAGCGGGACCGCCTGGGCGTCATCGGGTTCTGCTTCGGTGGAGGGATGACCTGGCGGCTTGCAACCGTCAACCCGGACCTCCGCGCCGCGGCCCCCTTCTACGGGCCGAACCCGCCGCTCCAGGACGTTCCGAAGATCCGGGCCGCGGTCCTGGGCATCTACGCGGGCCGAGATGAGCGCATCAACGCGGGCCTTCCGGCCCTGCGGGAGGCGCTCCAACGGGCGGGCGTGGTGCACGAGATCGTGATCTATCCGGATGTGGACCACGCTTTCTTCAACGACACGGGTCCCCGCTACAACCCGCAGGCCGCCCGTCAGGCGTGGGAGCGGGCCCTGGACTGGTTCCGCAGATACCTGGGGCAATAGGGGAGGCCGGTGCGGAGAGCGCTCCTGTGGCTGATCCTCGCCGGACTCGCAGGACTCGGGGCCTGGCGGGCCACGGGTGCCCTGCAACGGCCACGAGAGATACCGACACCGGCGTTCGGGCCGCCCACCGGCGGCCCTCGCATCGCGGTGATCCGCACGGAGCCTGCCCGCCTGAGCTCCGTGGTGGTCAGAGCGACTTACGCGGGCGAGGTCCAGGCCACGGGCACCGCAGACGTCTTTGCCCGCCTCTCCGGCGTCGTGGAGGAGGTCCGGGTCCGGGAAGGGGACGTGGTGCGGCCCGGTCAGGTGCTGGTGGTGTTGGATCCTCGGGAGCTGCGCTACCAGGTAGAGCAGGCCCGGGCCGCGGTGCGGACCCAGGAGGTGGCGGTTCAGCAGGCCCAGGCCGCCGTACAGACGCAGCGCATGCAGGTGGAGCAGGCCCGAGCCAACCTCCAGACCCAGCAGGCCCGGCTCCGCCAGCTTTTGTCCGGGGCTCCGCCCGAGCAGGTCCGGCAGGCGGAGGAGCAGGTACGGCAAGCCCAGGCCGCCGTGGAGTACAGCCGTGCGCAGCTTCGGCGTACGGAGGAGCTGTACCAGCAGGGGTTTGTGGCCCAGCAGGCGGTGGACGCAGCCCGTACGGACCTTGCGATCCAGGAGGCCCGGCTGCGGGCCGCGCAAGAACAGCTGAATCTCCTGCGCCGAGGACCTTCCGCGGAGGAGGTGGAGGTGGCCCGGTCCCAGGTCCGGCAGGCGGAGGCGGCGTTGCGCCAGGCCGAGGCCCAGCTCGCCCAAGCCCAGGTAAGCCTCCAGCATGCCCGCAGCGTGCTCGCCCAAGCGAGGACCAACCTCCGGCAGGCGGAGGCGTTGCTCGCGGAGCGCATTGTTCGGGCCCCGGTACGCGGAGTCGTAGCGTCTGTGGGCGTAGACCTCGGGGACGGCGTCCCGCCGGCCACGCGGCTTGTGCAGCTCGTGCGGATCTCGCCGGTGGAGGTCACCTTCTCGGTCCCGGAGCGGGACCTCGGGCAGATCCGCCCGGGCATGGAGGCGATGGTGCGGGCAGATGCCTTTCCTGATCGCAGCTTCTCCGGGAGGGTGGTTCGGCTTTCACCGGTCGTCAGCTCGGAGACCCGGACCGCCACGGTCCGGGTGGAGGTGCGGAATTCGGACTTCACACTCCGACCCGGGATGACCGCCCGGGTGGAGCTGACGTTGGCCCGACGGGAACGGGTGGTCACCGTCCCGGTCCACGCGGTGGTGGAACGGGGCGGAGAGCGGGTGGTGTTCGTGGTGGAGGGCAACGTAGCCCGGGCACGGCCCGTGGTGCTGGGGATCTCGGACGGTCGGCAGGTGGAGGTGGTGCGGGGCGTACGGGCCGGAGAGGCCGTGGTGGTGGCCGGGCAAGAGACCTTGCGGGACGGGATGCCCGTGCGTTCCGCGGATCAACCCGTGGGGGAGCGGAGGCGGCGATGAGGCTGAGTGACCTTGCCATCGCGCGTCCCGTGGGGACCTGCGTGGTCTTCAGTACCGTGGTCCTCGTCGGGCTTGCGTCCCTCACCGGGCTTCCCCTTGACCTCCTTCCCGACGTGAGCTTCCCGCGGCTCACCATCGCCACGGACTACCCCGGGGCCGGGCCCGAGGAGGTCGAAAATCTCGTCACACGGGTCCTCGAGGAGGCCGCGAGCACGGTCCCCGGCGTGCAGGACATCCTCTCTACCTCCGCGCAGGGGACCTCCCGGGTCACCGTGGTCTTCCCCTACGGGACGGATCTGGATACGGCCGCAAGTGACCTCCGGGCGGCCATCGAGCGGGTGCGGCGCCGGCTCCCGGAGGACGCCACCACCCCCGTGGTGTTCAAGTTCGACCCCTCCCAGTTCCCCATCCTGCAGATCGGGCTGCTGAGCGCCCGCAACGCCTACTTGGACCCCATCGAGCTCCGGCGGATCGCGGAGGAACAGGTGCTCTTTCGCTTGGAGCGGGTGCCTGGGGTCGCGGTGGCCGAGGTCGTGGGCGGGGTCCGGCAGGAGATCCGGGTGGAGCTGGACCGGGTCCGCATGCAGGCCCTGCGGGTCTCGGAGCAGGAGGTGGCGAACGCCCTCCAGGCCGCCAACCTCTCCCAGCCCGTGGGCACGGTGAGGGAAGGGCCCAAGGAGTTGGGGCTGCGGGTCCTGAGCCAGTATGCGGACCTCGAGCAGATCCGCGCCACTCCGGTGGCGGTGCGCGGGGGGCGGGTGGTGTACGTGCGGGACGTGGCCCAGGTGGTGCGTACCGCGGGCGATGAGACGGGGCGGGTTCGGATCAACGGGGAGGGCGGGGTGCTCCTGGTGGTGCGGCGCCAGCCCGGGGTGAACACCGTGGCGGTCTCCGACGGGGTCCGGCGGGAGCTCAGGGAGCTGGAGCGGCTGCTCCCGCAGGTGCGGTTCGTGGTGGTGGGCGACAGCGCGGAGCTCGTCCGTAGGTCCATCCGGTCCGTCCGGAATGCCCTCCTCGTGGGCGCGGCCCTCGCGGTGGGGGTGTTGCTGGTGTTTTTGCGGGATCCGCGGAGCGTGCTCGTGATCGGCACCGCCATCCCCACCTCCCTGCTGGGAACCTTCGCGCTCATGTCCCTCAGCGGCTACTCCTTAAACCTGATGACCCTAGGCGCCCTCGCCCTAGGTGTCGGTATGCTGGTGGACAACTCCATCGTGGTGCTGGAAAACATCTTCCGGCTGCGGGAGCAGGGATCCGGCGGGCAGGAAGCGGCCCGGCGCGGGGCCCGGCAGGTGGCCGCGGCCGTGACCGCCTCCACCCTCACCACCGTGGTGGTCTTCCTTCCCGTGGTGGTACTGCGCACGGGGGCGGTGACCACCCAGCTCTTCGTCCAGTTCAGCTACGTGGTGATCTTCGCCCTCCTGTGCTCCCTCCTTACCTCCCTCACCCTCACCCCCGTGCTCGGTGCTTGGCTTCCTGCCCCGCGCGCGGGGGGCGCGGGTTGGTTCGGCCCCGTGCGGGAGGGCTACCGCCGCCTACTCGAGGTCCTGCTGCACCGTCGGTGGGTGGTGTGGGCGGGGTGTGCGGCCGCGGCGGTCGTGGGTGTCGGTTCCTTCACGCGGCTGGGTTCAGAGCTCATCCCGCAGCTGGACGAAGGAGAGATCTTCGTCTTCCTTACGTTCCCCCAGGGCACCTCCCTCGAGGCGGTAGATGCACAGGTGCGGGCGCTGGAGCAGGTGGTGCGGCGCTTGGCCCCCGAGGTGGAGACGCTTACCGTCACCATGGGGAGTGCAACCTTTGGACCGGGAGGAGGGGTCAGCCGGGGCTCCCTGCGGCTCCGATTGCGGCCGAGGGCGGAGCGGCAGCGAACCACGGAGGAGGTGGCAGGAGCCCTGCGTCGGGCCCTCGCAGTTCCGGGCGGCCGGGTGGTGGTGCGCACAAGTGTGGGGGCGTTTAACATCCTGCGGTTTGGGTCCACCGACCCCATCGCCGTGGAGATCCGGGGGCATGACCTCCGGGAGGGGATGCGGCTTGCGGAGCAGGTGCGGGAGCTCTTGGAACGCATCCCGGGGATCACGGATGCCACCATCGCCCGGGAGGAGCAGGCTCCGGAGCTGAGCTTGCGGGTGAACCTCGAGAAGGCCGCATCGCTCGGGCTGTCGGCCGCCCGCATCGCGAGTGCCCTGGAGGCCGCGGTGGGGGGCCGGACCGCCACCCTCTTCCGGGAATCCGGGCGGGAGATCGACGTGGTGGTGCGGCTGCGGGAGGAGGACCGCCGGCTCGCCCAGGACGTGCTGGCAATACCCCTCCTCACGCCTACAGGCCAGCAGGTTCGGCTCGGGCAGGTGGCCACCCTCGTACGGGACGTAGGCCCTGCCCAGATCACCCGCCGCGGCCGGCAGCGGGTCGTCACGGTGACGGCGGGGCTTGCGGGCCGGGACTTCGGGAGCGCCGCGGAGGAAGTACGGGCCGCCCTTGCCCGGTTGCAACTCCCGCCCGGGTTCGCGGTGGCCCTCAGCCAGGAGTACGAGGAGCAGCAGCGGGCCTACCGGCAGTTGGGGTGGGGGTTTGCCCTCGCGGTGCTGCTGGTGTACGCGGTGATGGCGGTGCAGTTCGAGCGGTTGCTGGAGCCCCTGCTGATCATGGCTTCCGTACCCTTCGCGGTTGCGGGCTCGTTCCTCCTGCTCGCCCTTACGGGCACGACCCTGAACATCCAGTCCCTCATCGGGCTCATCGTCCTGGCCGGGGTCGTGGTCAACAACGCCATCGTCCTCATGGACTTCATCCTGCAGCTCCACCGGGACGAGGGAGTGCCTCTCTACCGGGCGGTGGTGGAGGCCGCGAGTGCTCGGCTACGGCCTGTGCTCATGACCACCCTCACCACGGTGCTGGCCTTGATGCCTTCGGCCCTGGGCCTCGGAGAGGGTGCGGAGCTGCAGGCGCCCCTTGCCCGCAGTGTGATCGGGGGGATGGTGCTCTCGACCCTCGTGACCCTCTTCCTCATCCCCAGCCTGTACGTGGCCGTGGAGGAGGTGCGGGCGCGCCGCCGGGCCGCGGTTCCGGTGCCCCAACCGGTGGTGGCAGGCGGGAGCGGCCCGCTCGACGAACCCGACGTGCCGCCCCGACCGTAACGACCGTTGTGGAGGGAACGGAGAATGCGTCGTGGTCTGACCATCGCCCTTGTGATGCTGTTCGCTCTTCCTGTTCCAGCTCAGGCTCCGGCCTCCTACACCCTGGCGCAAGCCGTCGCCCTGGCCCAGGAGCGGAGCCCGCAGGTGCGGGCCGCGCGGGAGGCCTTGCGGGCTGCACAAGCCCAGCTTCTCGCGGCCCGGGCCGCGCTCCAGCCCTCCGTGGGCGTCTCGGTCGCAGGCGGTCTCGGGCCCTCCGGAGGGTCCGCCCAGGTGAACCTGGGGGTGAGCTACCTCCTGTACGACGGAGGGCTGCGCCAGGCCCAGCTCCGGCAGCTGGAAGCCAGGGTTCAAAGCGCCCGTGAAAACCTCGCCGCCGTCCAGGCCCAAGTTGCCCTCTCCGCGGTCCAGGCCTACCTCAACGTGGTCCTCGCGGATCAGGTGGTGGTCCTCCGGGAGCAGGTGCTGGTCCAGGCCCGGACGCTCCTTGCGGGTGCCCAAGCCCGGGTCCGGGCGGGAACCGCGCCTCAGGCGGATGTGGTGAGCGCGCAGGCCCAGCTGGCGAGCGCGGAGGTGGCTCTGCTGGAAGCCCAGGCCAACGCGCAGACCAGCCGCGCGCAGCTCGCCTCCCTCCTAGGACTTGATCCGGCCGCGCCCATCACGGTCGTAGTACCTCCTGCTCCGCCCGCGTTCGCCCTCACGGAGCAGGAGGTGCGGGAGCGGGCCCTGCAGCGGCCGGAGGTGCGCAAGGCCCAGGCCGACGTGCTCGCTGCGGAGGCGGCGCTTGTGGTGGCCCAGCTCCAGGGCGGGATCACCGTAAGCCTCGACGGCCGGTACGGGCTTCTCACCGTGGGGACGCCCACGGGCGGGGGAACGTGGTCCATTGGGGCCTCCGTTTCCATACCGATTTACGACGGGGGCCAACGGTCGGCGCAGGTGGAGGCGGCCCGGGCCAACCTCGAGGCGGCCCGGGCTACCTTGGAGCAGGCGCGGCTTGAGGCCCAGCGGGAGGCGGTGCAGGCGTGGCTTAGCTGGCAATCGGCCCTGGCCCGGGAAGCGGCCGCCCGTCGGGCTCAGGAGGCGGCCCAGGAGGCGCTGCGGGTGGCGGAAGGACGGTACGCGGCGGGCGTGGGGAGCATCCTGGAGGTGGCCCAGGCGCGTACCCAGCTGGCCTCGGTCCAGGAGTCCCTGGCCCAGGCCAGTGCTGCCTGGTGGACCGCCCTGGCCGCGCTTCGGAGGGCGGTCGGGATGAGCGTGTTGCCGTAGGGGGATGAGATGAGGCGGTGGTGGCTTGTGGGGCTCGTAGAGCGCCTCCGATTCCGTCCGGCCCTCCTCGCTTCCCGGGCCCGGCTCCGGCTGCTCCTGGCCGGCACCCGGCCTGAGGAGATCGCCCAGGCGGTTCGTTAGGCGGAGGCGAACCTGCGCAACGCCCAGGACCGCGTCCGAAAGACCCTTATCCGGGCGCCCGTGAGCGGCTTCATCTCCCCTATCAACCGGGCGCTGTTTACCGTGATCGGGGTGATGGAGCGCAAGGGTGCCACGGGGTTCGGGGATCGGGACGACGTGGTGTTCATTCCCCTCTCCACGGCCCAGAAGCGCCTGTTCGGCGTGGACCACGTGCGGGCCGTGTACGTGAAGGTGCACGACGCCGCACGCATGGACGCGGTGGCCGCCCAGGTGGAGTCCCTGCTGCGGGTCCGCCACCGCATCCGGGAGGACCAGGAGTCGGACTTCGTGATCCGCAACCAGGCGGAGCTCGTGCAGGCCTTCACCGGTGTCACCCAGACCATCACCCTGCTGCTGGCGGCCGTGGCCGCGGTCTCCCTCGTGGTGGGCGGGATCGGCATCATGAACATCATGCTCGTCTCCGTCACCGAGCGCACCCGGGAGATCGGGATCCGCAAGGCCGTGGGCGCCACCCCGCAGGACATCCTCCTGCAGTTCCTCGTGGAGTCCGTGCTCCTGAGCGTGGGCGGGGGGCTGTTGGGAATCGGGGTAGCCCTCGGTGCCGCGCACGGGATCGCCCAGACGGCGGGCTGGATGATCATCGTGACGCCGGGGGCGGTGCTTTTGGCGTTCGGGTTCGCGGTGGCCGTGGGGCTGTGCTTCGGCCTCTACCCCGCCTACCGGGCGGCCCGGCTGGACCCCATCGTGGCCTTACGGTACGAGTAGGTGCAGAGGAGGAGAATGCACGGGGAGCGCAAACTAGAGTTAAGCGAAATTCCCACGTGGGGGTTTGCCATGAGAGGGTGGGTGAAGTGGGTGGTCCTTGCAGTGGTGCTGCTGGCCCTGCCCGTACACGGGCAGCTACGGCCGGGCTGGCCCCGGAGCATCACCATCGGGTCCGCCTCCATCGGCGGGGTGTACTACGTGGTGGCAGGGGGCTATGCCAAGGTGATCCAGGAAAAGCTCGGGGTCCCGGCCACGAACCGGGTCACAGGCGGCCCCATTCACAACCTTCAGCTGGTCCATGCCAAGCAGATCGAGCTGGGTCTTACCACCATGGGACCCGCGTACGAGGCCCTGCGGGGCATCGGGTGGGCCCAGGGCACCCGGTACGACACCATCCGGTTCACCTGGCCCATGTACACCTCCTTCGCCCACTGGATTACCCGGGCCGACAGCCCCATCCGATCCGTTACAGATCTCACCGGGAAGGTGGTGGACCTGGGGCCGCGGGGTGGGTCCGCGGAGTTCGTGGGGCTCAAGGTCTTCTCCCTCTTCGGGATCCGGCCGGCCCGCGTCGTGAACCTGTCCTTCGCGGACGGCGCCAACGCCCTCCGGGACGGACTCGTGGACGCCAACTTCGGCGTGATCGGGGTCCCGGTCCCCGCCTGGCTGGAGCTGTCCATCACGCGGCCCGTGCGGTTCTTCGGGTTCACGCCCGACCAGATCCAGCGGCTCACCGGCGCGTACCCGTACCTCGCTCCCGCGGCCATCCGGGCCAACGTGTACCGGGGACAGGACTACGTAATCCGCACGGTCCAGATGTGGAACGCGGCCTTCGTGCACCGGGACATGCCAGAGGACTTCGTGTACGAGCTCACCAAGACCATCTTCGACAACCAGGAGCTGCTGGAGCAGGTGCACCCCACGGCCGCGGAGACCCGGCCCGTGAACATCTACTACATCGCGGGTCCGCTCCATCCCGGAGCCCTCCGGTACTACCGGGAACGGGGCGTGCGGCTACGGCCCGAGCACCAGGGCGCGCGCTAGCCCGTTCGGAAGACCGGCGTGAAGCAGGTAGCGGCGACCGGACAGGAACCAGAAGTGGAGATCCCCTCTGTCGTGACGGAGGGGATCTCCACGGAGGAGCTGAGGAGTCGGGCGCTTCGGGGCGGGTGGGGGGTTCTGGTGCGCCTCGTGGGGGTGGCCATGGCTGCCTACCACATCGTGGTGTTGGGCTTCTACTCGACCGATCCCCAGAAGATGTACGCCCTCCACCTGATGTTCGCCTCACTCCTGGTGTTCCTGCTCCTGCCCGCCCGCCGAGGCGGCTCCCCTGTCCCCACCCTTTGGGACCTCCTGCTGTGTCTTGCGAGCGTGGCGGTGGTGGCCTACCAGTTCCTGTACTTCTCCGAGCTCACCGCGCGGGCGGGGGTGGTGCCCACTCCCGCGGATCTGGCCGTGGGCGTACTGCTCCTCGTGGTGGTGATCGAGATGAGCCGCCGCACCTCCGGGTGGGCGGTACCGGTGCTGGGGCTGGCGTTCGTGGTCTATGCCTTCGTGGGGCCGTACCTGCCGGGACTCTTCCGGCACGGTGGCTTTCCGGTCCCCACGGTGATCTCCTTTCTGTTCAGCGACAACGGGATCTACAGCGCACCGATTGCCGCTTCAGCCCGCTACGTGTACCTGTTCATCCTGTTCGGTGCCGTCCTGGAAGCCTCCGGCATCGGGAAGTTCATCGTAGAATTAGGACTCAGCCTCGCGGGCCACCGCCGCGGCGGTCCCGCCAAGGTCTCGATCTTCACGAGTGCCCTCTTCGGAACCGCCTCCGGATCCTCCGCGGCCAACGTGATGGTGGACGGGGTGATCAACGTCCCCCTCATGAAGGCCACGGGCTTCCGGCCTAGCGTGGCGGGCGCCATCGAAGCCATGAACTCCACGGGCGGGCAACTCGTACCTCCCGTCATGGGGGCCGCTGCCTTCCTCATGGCGGATATCCTGGGCGTCCCCTATTCCCGCATCGCCCTCAGTGCCCTCATCCCTGCCCTGCTCTACTACGTGGCCGCGTACTGGATCATCGACCTCTACGCCGCCAAAAACCGGCTGCACGGCCTCCCCAAAGAGCAGCTCCCGCCCTTAGGTCCGGTCCTGCGCCGCCGCGGCTACCTCCTGGGCCCGCTCGTGTTGATCCTTCTGCTCATCATGGGCTTCGACTACTCCCCCTTCCGGGCGGCCCTGTGGGGACTTGCCGCCGCGGTGGTGGCCTCCTGGGCGAGCAGGGCGGAGCGGGTGGCCCATCCGTGGATCCTGCTGGGCGTTGCGGGATACATCCTCGCCCGCCGTCTGGGACTGCCCGTGCTCTGGAGCCTCGGAGTGGGGTGCGTGGTGGTGGCGGGGGTGTATGCGGTGCGGCCCGCAAGCCGGGAGGGCATCCGCCGGATGCTGGACGCCCTCTATGATGGGTCGTGGCGATCCGTGGAGATCGCGGCCACCACCGCAGCCGCGGGGATGGTGGTGGGGATCCTCTCCCTCACGGGGCTGGGCGGAAAGCTCTCCCTGGCCCTTCTCGCCCTCGCGGGCGGCCACCTGATCCCCATGCTGGTCGTAGCGATGATGGTGGCCCTGATCTTGGGCATGGGGCTTCCCACCACCGCCGCCTACGCCATCATGGCCAGCACCCTGGCCCCGGCCCTGGTGCAGGCGGGCATCGCCCCCCTCGCGGCCCACCTCTTCCTGTTCTACTTCGCGTGCCTTTCGGCCCTCACCCCACCCGTGGCCCTGGCGAGCTACGCGGCCGCGAGCCTCGCGCGGGCGCCCCTGTGGGAGACCGGGTGGCAGTCCGTGCGGTTCGCCCTGGCCGGCTTCCTCGTGCCGTACATGTTCGTGTTCGGCCCTCCGCTCCTCATGCAGGGCCCGTGGTACGAGGTGACGTGGGCCTTCGTTTCGGGATCCGTGGGGACCCTGTGCCTGGCGGGAGCGGTGGTGGGGTACCTCCTCCGGCCAGCCACCGGGCTGGAGCGGGGGATGCTGCTGGTGGCCGCGCTGTCGCTCATCAAGCCGGGCCTTGCTACTGACCTCGTGGGATTCGGGCTTTTGGGCGCCACGCTCCTCCTCCAGCGGCTGCGGCCCGTCCCCGCACTCCCCCAACCGTCCTGAGGAAAGGACGCCAGGACCGTGGGGCGTTTAGAATAGGGGTACGAACCTGAAGGAGGCGTGTGTCGTGTCGCGTCCGACCCTGGGCAACATCGAGCAGATCCTCCAGACCCTGGAGCGGGAGGGGTACATCGCGGACCGGGAGATCGCCACCGCCATCTACCTCTCCATCGAGCTCCACAAGCCCCTCCTCGTCGAGGGTGCGGCCGGCGTGGGCAAGACCGAGATCGCCAAGGTAATGAGCCAGGCCCTCGGAACCGACCTGATCCGGCTGCAGTGCTACGAGGGCCTGGACGTGAACACCGCCCTCTACGAGTGGAACTACCCTAAGCAGATGCTGCGCATCCGCCTCGAAGAAGGGACCGACCGCACCGTGGAGGAGAAGGAGCAGACCATCTTCTCGGAAAGCTTCCTGCTCCGCCGGCCCCTGCTGCAGGCCATCACCCACCACCGGGCACCGGTGCTCCTGGTGGACGAGATCGACCGGGCAGATCTGGAGTTCGAGAGCTTCCTGCTGGAGGTGCTGAGCGACTGGCAGGTGACCATCCCCGAAATCGGGACCATCCGGGCCCAGCACATCCCGTACGTGGTCCTCACCAGCAACCGCACCCGGGAGCTGAGCGACGCCCTGCGGCGGCGGTGCCTGTACCTGTGGATCGACTATCCCAGCTTCGAGAAGGAGCTGCGCATCGTGCTCCGCAAAGTCCCGGGCATCTCCCAGCGGCTGGCGGAGCAGATCGCGGCCTTCATGCACCTGGTGCGGCGCTTGGACCTCCAGAAGGTCCCCGGGATCGCGGAGACCTTGGACTGGAGCATGGCCCTGTTGCGGCTGCACCGGGACCACTTGGATCGGGCGAGCGTGGAGGAGACCTTGAGTTGCCTGTGTAAGCACCACGAGGATCAAAAGCTGGTGCGGGGGGCGTGGCTGGACGCAGCCCTCGCGGCCATCCAGGAGGCCCAGCGGGATGGGGAGTCCTGGGAGCGGGCCCTGAGCCGGATAGAGCGCACCCTGAGGCCATGAGCCGTCCGGACCTGGGAGACCTCGCGGCCCACGTGGTGGCCTTCGGGCGGGCGCTACGGGCTCGAGGAGTCCTGTGCGGACCCGGGGAGATCGCGGACGCCCTCCGGGCCCTTGACCGCGTGGACGTGCTGGACCGGGAGCAGTTCCGGCTTGCCCTGCGGACCACCCTGGTGCACCGCCGGGAGGACCTGCGGATCTTCGACGCCCTATTCCCCGTGTACTGGTCCACCACCCCCTTCTCCTCGGAACCCGAGGAGGACCCCACCCCGCAGCAGACCCTCGCTCTGTCCCAGGGTGAGAGGACGCGGGTGTCGCTCCGGCGGTGGGCCGAGGACGGGGAGCAGGAAGAGGATGGAGAGCAGGAGATCCCCGGCTATAGCGCCCAGGAGGTCCTGACCCGGAAGGACTTCTCCAGCTTCACGGGGGACGAGCTCGAGGAGATCAGCAAGTTGGTGGTGGCCATCGCCCGCCGCATCGCCACCCGCGTGAGCCGGCGGATGCAGCGGGCGCGGCACAGCCACCGCCTCGACCTGCGGCGCTCTATGCGGTTGCACCTGCGGTGGGGCGGGGAGCTCCCGGAGCTGGCCTACAAGCGGCCTCGGATCCGGAAGACACGGCTGGTGCTTCTCTGCGACGTCTCCGGCTCCATGGACATCTACAGCCGGTTTTTGATCCAGTTCGTGTACGCCCTCCAGGAGGCCGTGGGCAACGTGGAGTCCTTCGTGTTCAGCACCTCCCTCACCCGGGTCACCCCTGCCCTCCGCTCCCGGAACCTCCGGGAGGCCCTGGACCGGCTGAGCCAAACGGTGCCCAACTGGTCCGGCGGGACCAGGATCGGAACAAGCCTCATGCAGTTCCTGGAGGGGTGGCGACACCTGCTGGATCCCCGGACCGTGGTGATTATCCTCAGCGACGGGTGGGATACGGGGGAGGTAGAGGTCCTGCGGCGGGCCATGCGGGAGCTCCGGGACCGGGCGGGCCAGGTCATCTGGCTCAACCCCCTGCTGGGAAGCCCCGGTTACCAGCCCCTCACCCGCGGGATGCAGGCGGCCCTGCCCTTCATCGATGTCTTCACCTCGGCCCACAACCTGGAGAGCCTACGCCGGCTGGAGCAGACGCTGGGGAGGTTCCAGCACCGATCCCCGTACCGCAAGGGAAGGAGGTAGGGAGGATGCGGGAGCTGAGGGATATCCTGCAAGCCCTGCGGGAGGCGAAGGCCCGCGGCGAGGAGGCGGCCCTGGCCACGGTGGTGGGGGTACGCGGGAGCACCTACCGCCGGGAGGGCGCGCGGTTGCTGGTGCTCGCCCGTGGGGACCTCGTGGGGTCCATCTCCGGAGGGTGTCTTGAGGGGGACATCCAGATCGTGGCCGAGGAGGTGCTGCGGGAGGGACGGCCTCGTCTGCTGCGCTACGACCTCACCGCGGACGACGAGGCGGTCTGGGGCCTGGGGCTGGGCTGTAACGGGATGATCGACGTGCTGGTGGAGAAGGTCGGGACCCTGGAGCCGTCGGCAGAGCAGTTCCTCGAGGAGGCCGTAGAGCAGGAGAAGGCGCTTGTGGTGGTCACGGTGATCGGGCCGGAGGACTCCGACCGGCTCGGCCGCCGCATGGTGGTCTATCCAGATGGTTCCGTTCAAGGGAGCCTCGGCGGACCGGACCTGGATGCACGGGCTTCGGCCCGGGCCTTGGAGGTGTTGGGGCGCGGGAAGCCAACCCGGGAGGAGGTGGGCGGCCTCACCCTCTTCTTTGAACCCCTCCAACCGCCCCTTCGCCTCGTGGTGTGCGGGGCCGGACACGACGCGATCCCCCTCGTTCGGTTCGCCCATGAGCTGGGCTTCCGGCCCGTGGTGGTGGACCGGCGGGAGAAGTTCCTCACCCGGGAGCGGTTCCCTGAGGCGCACGGGTTCATCCACACGGAGTTTCCCGAAGCCGCCCACGCCATCCGGCCGGACGCCCGCACCTGCGTGGTGGTGATGACCCACAACTACCTGCACGACAAGAACCTCATCCGGTCCCTCCTCACCTACCCAACCCCGCCCGCCTACCTCGGGCTTTTGGGGCCCCGGCAGCGCACCCAGAAGATCCTCCGAGAACTCGAGGCGGAAGGAATCCAGCCGACCCCGGAGCTTGCAGCCCGCATCTACGCACCTGTGGGCCTCGACATCGGTGCGGAGGGGCCGGAGCAGATCGCCCTGGCCATCCTCGCGGAGATCTTGGCGGCCCTGAACGGCCGGAAGGCGGGGTTCCTCCGCGACCGACCCGTTCCGATCCACGAGCCCCTCGTGGTGTGAGCGGGCTTTGCGGGGTGGTGCTGGCGGCGGGCCATAGCCGCCGCATGGGGCGGCCAAAGCTCCTGCTGCGCCTTGGGGACAAGACCCTCCTCCGTCGGGCCGCAGAGGCGGCCCTAGCGGTTTGCGACGAAGTCGTCGTGGTGGTGGGGCCGGAAGCAGACCGCATGCGGGCAGAGCTTCATGACCTCCCCGTCCGGGTGGTGGAGAACCCGGAATCCGCCCAGGGACTCAGCACCTCCCTGCGGAAGGGCATCGAGGCCGCGGAGGGCGCGGAGGCCATTCTCCTCTTGCTTGCGGATCAGCCCGCCATTACCCCCGAGCACCTCAGGCGCCTAGTGGAAACCTGGCGGCACAGCGGGGCCCGGATCGTGGCCTGCACGTACCAGGGTACCTCAGGGCCGCCCGCCCTCTTCCACCGGAGCCTGTTCGGGGCGCTCCAGGCCCTGCAGGGAGACGTGGGGGCGAAGGCCGTTCTTCAGGCCCACCGGGAGGAAGCCGTCCTGGTCCCTCTCGAGGAGGCGGCCTTGGACGTGGATACCCCGGAGGACTGGGCCCGCCTCAAGCAGATCCTAGGCGGAAGCCCGGAGCAACCAGCTTCCCGGCCACCGCAGAAGGAACCCGGCTAGAGTCGGGGTGATGAGGCTCTGACAGATCTTGCGAGATCACGTGCGCACGAAGTGGATGCAGGACCGTGCTAGTGACTTTGAGGTCCTGCTTCTCTACTTCTGCTTCTCTACTTCGCGCCGCGGTGGCGAACGCCGAGGGCCGCTTCGCCCGCACCGAGCCCAGAAACTCCGGACCGTTATCGGATCGACGCCGCAGCGGATCAGGTGTTTGATCAGACGAAGACGATGCCGGTGGCGACATCGGCCAGGCGGCGCCGCCAGCGCTTGGGGCGGCGCCGGATGAGCCCGTGGGCGGGCAGGATCCGGTTGATGGTGGTGGTGGAGAGCCGCTACCTGCCGCTGGGCGAGCAGCGCCCGGATTTTGTCCTGTCCGAGGCGAGGATTTCGGCGTCGGAGCTCGACCACCTGCTGCTTCCTGAGCGGGAGGGGTTTTGTGGGGAGGGGGTTTACCC